>OLOR01003101.1_pt1 | contig 12090 bp, 12 predicted proteins | sample 1672521 | NCBI WGS metagenome assembly OLOR01 (sample SAMEA3136695, study PRJEB25190) | human gut metagenome | biome: human gut; feature: human-associated habitat; material: faeces | place: Austria | collected 2013
GACCCCATCGGCTCCATGTTTGCCAACATGGCCGCGGTGTTCGCCTGCGAGGTGCGCATCGAGCGTATGCAGGAGATCGAGAGCGAAAAGCGCATGACCGGACTGACCGAATATGATCCAGATGGCTACGACATCCACTTTGAGCATGTGACCTTTGCCTACCGGGAAAAAGAGGACGTGCTAAGAGACGTTTCCTTTACGGCAAAGCAGGGGCAGGTGACGGCGCTGGTAGGCCCCTCCGGCGGCGGCAAATCCACGGCGGCCAAGCTGGCAGCCCGCTTCTGGGACCCGGCGGAGGGAACGGTGCGGCTGGGCGGCGTGGACGTGTCCACGGTGGACGGCGAGGCACTGCTGAAAAACTACGCCATCGTATTTCAGGATGTGGTGCTGTTTGCGGATACCGTGATGGAAAACATCCGCCTCGGCAAGCGGGACGCCACCGACGAGGAGGTGCTGGCGGCGGCAAAGGCGGCGCAGTGCGACGCCTTTGTATCCAAGCTGCCGGAGGGCTACCATACCCTGATCGGGGAAAACGGCTCCCGGCTCTCCGGCGGTGAGCGGCAGCGCATCTCCATTGCCCGCGCCATCTTGAAGGACGCGCCGGTGATTTTGCTGGACGAGGCCACGGCCTCGCTGGACGTGGAGAACGAAACGGCGGTGCAGGCGGCACTGTCCGGATTGATCAAGGATAAGACGGTGCTCATCATTGCGCACCGCATGCGTACCGTCATGAACGCCGATCAGATCGTCCTGCTCTCCGGCGGTCGCGTGGTTGAGATGGGTTCTCCGGCCGAGCTGCTGAAAAAGAACGGCCTGTTCCGCCATATGGCGCAGCTCCAGAGCGAGAGCATGGAGTGGACGGCGTAGAAAGTGCTGAGATAAACAGGATTCCAAGTGCAATACTGGGAAACGAAGTGTCGAAAACAAGGAGGCGTTTATGAAAAAAATAAATAAATGGTCTGTCAGGGATGTGATCACCACGGTGCTGCTCTCCGCGGTACTGATCGTGATCCAGCTCGTCGTCAACATGGTCTGCATGGCCAACGACTTTGTCAGCATGGTGCTGTCGGTGGGGATCACCATGTTCCTCTGCGCGCCGGTCTATATGCTCATGGTCAGCCGGATCGGAAAGCGTTTTGTGACGCTGATCTATATGACGATCCTCGGCGTGATTTTCCTCTTGATGGGCAACTGGTTCTTGCTTCCTTATTACGTTCTCGTGGGAATCCTCTGCGAGGCGATCCTCTGGAAGGAAGGCTCCTGCCAAAAGCCGAAACGGCTGACCGCCGCCTGGACGGTGGCGAGCCTGCTGTACAACGGGGTCAATCTGCTGCCCATCTGGTTCTTCTGGGACACCTACTACGATTTTGCGCTGGCAAGCGGTATGGAGCAGAGCTACATCGATTCCTATGTGCGTTACTACACCTCTCCCGGCTGGCTGGCCTTTATTCTGCTGTTTACGACGCTGATGGGCTTTTTAGGCTGCATGGTGGGCAGTCGGCTGATCCGCAGGCATTTTAAGAAGGCCGGCGTTCTATGAGGGCGGACGCATCCTTTGCGGTGCCAGTCAAGCTGTGGGCGCTGCTGTGCGTCTTTGCCGGAGTGACCATCGGCAGGAATGTGCTGCTCACCTGCATTCTGACCGGCGGCGCACTTCTTTATCTCGTCTTACAGGGAAATTTCCGCCTTGCCGCGTCCTATGGCTGCTTTTATCTGCTGCTGGCGCTGCTGCTGTACGGCATCCGCGTCCACGGGCTGCGCATGCCGGTCTTTTCGGAGTTTTATGTTCTGATGTTCTGGAACCTGTCGCCGATCTTTCTGGTGTCATGGGATTTGATCACCACGCCGCCGGGGATGCTCTCCGCGTTCTTATCCCGCCTCCGTATGCCCACCCCGTTCATTCTCGGGCTTCTTGTGGTCTTTCGCTTCTTCCCCACCATGCGGACGGAGCTGAAAGGCGTAGGCAGGTCCATGAAAAACCGAGGGCTGACCGCAGCGGGACAGCTGCTCGCACATCCCGTGCAGAGCATGGAGTATGTGCTGGTTCCGTTTCTTCTTCGGGTATTGCAGCTCGCCGATCAGCTTTCCGTTTCCGCCGTTGCAAGGGGCGCGGAACGTCCGGGCGTGCGCGGCAGCTATTATGAAAAAAGGGCCGGAGCGCGGGATCACATCGCGGCAGCCGTATGTGCGATAGTCACGGCTTCCTATTTGGTTTTGGAAAGGAGCATGGCATGATCGAGCTTATACGCGCTTCTTTTCAATACGAAAACTCAGACAGAGGCGTACAGGACCTTTCCCTTTCGGTAAAAAGCGGCGAATGCGTCGTGCTGACGGGGCTTTCCGGCTGCGGCAAGACCACCGTGACAAGGCTTGTCAACGGGCTTGCGCCGTCCTACTATCCCGGAGTTTTCAGCGGGAGCGTGAGGATAGACGGCAAGGACATATCAAGGCTTTCCACATGGGAGATCGGGCGTTTGGTGGGAAGCGTTTTTCAGGACCCCAAAAGCCAGTTCTTTTCCTCCGAGCTTGCCGGAGAGGTGGCCTTTCCCTGCGAGAATTACGGCCTGTCCACCCGGGAGATACGGGAGAGGACGGACGCCGCCATAGAGGCATTAAAGCTGTCCCATTTGAAAGACAGGGCAGTTGACATCCTCTCAAGCGGAGAAAAGCAGCGGGCGGCCATTGCGTCCGTATATGCCATGAAGCCAAAGATCTTTGTGTGCGACGAGCCGACGGCCAACCTCGACGCCGCCGGGACGCGGCAGCTTGCGCAGACCCTTCGGCAGCTCAAGGCACAGGGCTTTACCCTGCTCATCGCGGAGCATCGGATCGACTGGCTGATGGGGATCGCAGACCGCTTTTTGTATCTGCGGGACGGCAGAATAGCGGCCGAGTATGCACCGGAGGATTTGCTTCTTCTGCCGGAGAAGGACATTTTGCACATGGGTCTGCGCTCTCCGCACGAGGGAAAGTGCCTTCCCGCTCCCTCCGTATTGGACGAAAGCCCTGCCGTCTTGAAGACAGCAGGGTTCTCGAAAAGAATACGCAAAGAAGTCATTTTCGAGGATGTTTCCCTATCCTTTCCGGACGGCAAGGTGACCGCCATAACGGGGCAAAACGGCGCGGGGAAAACCACCCTTGCGCAGATCCTCTGCGGGCTGGTAAGGCAGACAAGGGGGCATATCCTGATAGACGGGAAAAAGGCAAGAGCGGCTGTCCGGCGCAGGGAGATCTATTACTGCGGCAACGACACGTCAACACAGTTTTTTACGGCAAGCGTGGCGGAGGAGCTGCTGCTGAATACCGAATTGACAGAAGAAAACAAAGACCGTGCCAGACACTTGCTGAAGGAATTTGGCCTTTACGAATACAGGGCTGCGCACCCGTCCGCCCTGTCCGGTGGGCAGAAGCAGCGGCTTGCCATTGCCTGCGCCATCTTTTCCGGCCGCAGGATATTGATACTCGATGAGCCCACCAGCGGCCTTGACGGGCAGAATATGCGCCTGATCGCGGAAAGGCTGAGAAGCGAAGCACGGAACGGCAGAACCATTCTCGTGATCACCCACGACAGGGAACTGATCGAGAGCTGCTGCGATAACGTTGTGGAGGTCGGTACAAAGCCCAGCGAGGTACAGTGAACACCTTTTGCCATTGAGCCAAAGCGGGGCAAATGCACGAATGTTAGAATGACATTGACTATTATTGACGAGAAAACTCTGTTGTATTAGAATATCCTTATGATGGTAAGTGTAAGTACCCTCCAATTAAGGAGTGATATACAAGGAGTAAACCATGAAAAAGCTAATATGCGTTATGACCCTCGTGTGCATCGGAATTCTTCTGGTATCGTGTGGGTCAAATCGCCTTGACAATCCCAAGGCACAGTTTATGCGGGATTTTGGCTTGAACATTGATAAGAAAGACTGTGTGCTTGAGGAACTCTTCAATAACTATGAAGGGGTTTCTTATGAGGGAATAGCACTATATAAGCTGACCGTTGGGGAGGACGTGCGTCAGGCGTTCCTGCAATGGGAACGCTTTCCCCTCCCCGAAGCGGCTGAGAACTTTCTGGAGAGCCTTTCCGCCTATGCGGAGCTGCCCCCGATCACGGACGGCTACTGGAAAATGGTGGATCGAAACCCGGGAACGAGCGCATACACAAATGTTTCCCTGTGCGTATACGATGGGGCAACGGGTGCCGCATACCTCTTGACAATGGACATCTAACGATAAGCAGCAGTCCCCCGGACGTTTCATTGTCCGGGGGACTGCTGCTTATATCGTGATCGAAACGCGGCACGGAATTTTCGGTTGATACGACCCACGCTGCCTCAGTTTACAAACGATGCGTTTCCCAGCCGGTAGTACCGGCAGCCATCCTCCTCGTACCATTCAAACGTACCCACCACGGTGATCTCCGCCCCCAGCTCCGGATAATCATCGGGATAGACAGGCTTTCCGGCGAGGGCAAACTCCAGCCCCTGTGCGCAGCAGGCGGTGGCATCGGCAATCATGCAGGCAAAGAACATTTTGTCCGGGATAAAAGCACCGTTTTCGTCGGTGGCCTGGTATATGGTGAACTGTCCCTGCATTTTGACGGTTTTTCCGATGTAGTTATCCGGAAAGGATATGATGCTGTTGACCTCGGAATAGACCATGATGCCGCTGAGTGCGGTCAGGTCAATGTCGACCGCGGCGGTGCCGTCTGCATCCTCCGCAGCGGGCTTTTGCGCGGTATCCTCACGGCCGCAGGCAGCGAGAGTGCAGAGCAGCAGGGTTGCCAACAGCAGGCAAAATAGTTTTTTCATCTGCGAACACCTCCCAATACCGTGCCTGCCAGCCACGACAGACCGAAAGCGCCGATCTGAACGGCGACGATGGTGGAGCCTACCGGCGTACCGGCGAGAATGGACGCCAGAATGCCGAGCAGCGCACAGAAAACCGAAAGGGCTGCCGCGCAGACGGTCACGCTGCGAAAGCTCTTGAACATCCGCATGGCGGACAGTGCCGGGAAGATCACCAGTGCGGAGATCAGCAGGGAACCCACAAGGTTCATCGCCAGCACGATGATGACCGCAACGACGACGGCGATCAACAGGTTGTAAAGCCCCGCCTTCGTGCCGGTCGCCCTTGCGAAGCTCTCGTCAAAGGTCACGGCGAAGATCTTATTGTAGAACAGAATGAACACCGCCACGACCAGCACCGACATTCCCACGCACAGCCACACCTCTATGGGGGACAGCGTCAGAATGGAGGTGGAGCCGAACAGCGTGCTGCACACATCGCCCGAAAGATTGGACGAGGTGGAAAAAATGTTCATCAGAAGATACCCAATAGCAAGTGCTCCCACCGAGATCATGGCGATGGCGGCGTCGCCCTTGATTTTCGTGTTCTGTCCGGTGCGCAGGAGCAGCACGGCGCTGAGGATGGTAATGACCATTACAAGGGGCATTTTGTTGGTGATCTGCAGCACGGCGGCAATCGCCATTGCGCCGAATGCCACATGGGACAGACCGTCACCAATGAAGGAAAACCGCTTCAGCACCAGCGTCACGCCCAGCAGGGAAGAGCAAAGCGCGATCAGCACACCGACAATAAGGGCATAGCGGACAAAGGGATATGCCCAATAGAGAGTCAGCTTTTCCAAGATAGCGGTCATTGGCTGTCACCGCCCTTCTTCACATCAAACAGCCGCTCTTGCGGGCTTTGAAGATAGTCCGCCCTTGTCCCAAAGAAAACAGTGTCGCCAATATGCAGAATATGGCTGGCGTATCGGACGGCGGCAGCCACATCGTGAGAGATCATGATCACGGTGATGCCGTCCTCACGGTTGAGCTTTTCGATGAGCGTATACATTTCCGCCGTCACCTTGGGGTCAAGTCCGGAAACAGGCTCATCCAGAAGCAGCATTTTTTGCGTGGCGCACAGCGCGCGGGCGAGCAGCACCCGCTGCTGCTGTCCGCCGGACAGCTCGCGATAGCACCGCCTTGCAAGTTGTGTAATCTGCATTTTCTCCATGGCGTCCACCGCAAGCTTCTTTTCTTTTTTGTTATAAAAAGGACGGCTGCCGCAGCGTCCCTGGCATCCGGAGAGAACGATCTCTCTCACGGCTGCCGGGAAGTCCTTTTGTACCACTGTCTGCTGCGGCAGATAGCCGATCTCGTTTTTCCTCAGCCCATCGCCCGTCAAAATTCTGCCGCTGATGGGTGTCTGCAAGCCGAGGATCGTTTTCATAAGGGTACTCTTGCCGGAGCCGTTTTCCCCTACGATGCAGAGATAGTCGCCTGCAAGGAGCTCAAAGCTGAGGTCTTGGAGAACGGGCCGTCCATCGTAACCGGCACAGAGCATTTGACAAGTGAGCTGAGCCATAGACCTACCTCCTTAACCCAATGCTTCCTTCAGCACGGAGAGATTTTTCTCCATAACGGAAAGGTAGGTGGCGCCGTTTGCCACGTCCTTGGAGGTGGTGGACTGCATGGAATCCATGGTCAGCACCTTCTGATTCTTCCCGGCGGTGTTCTGAACGATGGTTTCCGCGATCCTGTGCTGTGCGCCCTCGATGGTCAGCACGCAGGGAAGTCCCAGCTCGTCCACCTTCTTTGCAAGGAACGAAACGGTTTCAAAGCTGGCCTCGGTTTCGGCAGAGCAGCCCGCAAAGGCGGCATAGTAGCGCAGACCGTAATCATCCACCAGATAACGGAACGGGAAACGGTCGCCAAACAAAACGGTCTTATGGGTCGCACCCTCCACAGCCGCCTTATAGTCTGCGTCAAGGGCGGCCAGCTTGTCCCTATACGCCGCGGCGTTGGCGATATAGGTGTTCTTGTTGTCCGGGTCGATGGCACACAGCGCGTCCGCAATCGTCACGCAGAGTACTTGGGCGTTCTTCAGGGACAGCCAGACGTGCTCGTCCTTTTCCTCCCCATGGTCATGTCCCATCAGCTCACCAAGGATGTCCTCTACGGAAAGTGCGTCCTTCACAAAAAACGGATTGGTCTTGCCGCTCATCAGCGCATCGAAGCCGTCGTTGCCGAAGTAGATATGGAAATGCTCCGCCTCGCCCGGCTCGTGGCCGTGGTCGTTGAACTGCACATATTGGGGCGCATCGGCACTGGTGGTTTCGAACTGATAGCGGACGCTGCGGATCTTGCCCTCGTCATCCAGCTTCGGCTGATAACCGGCATAGGTGTATTCAGCGGAAACGGTTTTTCCGTCTGCATAAGTGAAGGTGATCGTGTTCCCATTGATAGAGATCTTCTCGGCGTCGCATTGCCACGAAGCCTTAAACTTCTCCAAATAGGTGTCCTTTGTGGTCGAGCTGTCCTCGTCCTCCTCCGCCCTGTGTTGGCAGAATTTGTCCAGGTCGCCGTTCAGCAGATAGGGGTGCAGGGACTTCCACGCACCGGCGAAATCCGAGAGGGTGCGATCCCTGATGTCATCCTCCGTGAGCTGTTCATCGTGGCTGTGGCCGTGGTCGTGGCCGTCCTCCTGCATACCCTCAACGGTCTCCTCCGCTTTCACGGAATCACCCAGCACCTCCAGCAGGTTGATGACCTTCATATTCCTGTTGGCGGCGTTTTTCAGGGCATTTTCCACCCAGCCGTCGGACTCGCCGCCCACATAGACGAAGAGGCCGCAATCGGAGATCTTGACAATATCATCGGCGGTGGGCTGATAGCTGTGCAGGTCAACGCCATTATCCAGCAGCATGGTGACCTCGGCGTTCTCCGCCTTGTCGCCCAGGATCGCCCTGACCCAATCGTATTCGGGGAAAATGGTCGTGACGATCTTCAATTTGCCGGCTTTTCCGGCATCCTTCGGCGTTCCGCAGCCGGCAAGGACGCCGGCCAGCATCATAAGCGCAAGCAGCAGCGCAGTTATCTTTTTCATAGACTATATGTACCTCCAAATTATGATAAGAACGTAAAATTGGGCGCAAAAATACAAGGGTGACGGCAACACCGCGAAAGCCTATCCGAAAACGGATAGACTACACCCTTGTAAATAGTTCTTATTTAATCTGAAAGCTTGACCTTGAGTGAAACCAGAGTAAACGTGCGGACAACCTCCGCGCAGGAGGGAATGACCCTGCACGGGGCATACCTGACCGCCGCGGCGAAAACCGCAGCAGCACCGGCAAGCCCAATGCTCTTGAGCAGATTTTCACAGACCTGCAGCTGGTGGCAGATGGCGCAGTCCTCGCCGGAGCAGTTATGGTTGGCTTCGACCGCAATATAGACAGCGGAGGACAGCATGACAGCCGCCAGCACGGCTGCCAGCAAGCCTGTGATCAAACGAAATTTCTTTGTCATAGCCTGTCCTCCTTCCAAATACTATTCTTCCCGGCAGTCCGCGCAGGTGCCATAGAGAACTGTGTCGGCGGCGTCCAGCGTGAATTGCTCACTCTGCGCCAGGTGCTTTGCAAACAGGGCGGCGTTGCCGCTTGCCATGTGAAAGGTTCTGCCGCATTTTACACAGCTCATGTGCAGCGCACCCTTACAGCTTTCGGCGTCAAGGTACTGATAGTAGACCTCCCGCGTGCCGCTCTTGCTGCTGCGCCGCACTTTTTCTTCCGCCTCTAACTGTGCAAGGTTCCGATATACGGCGCTGAGGCTGATTTTTTCATCCGCCAGCGCGTCCGCAATTTGCCGTGCGGACAGCAGCTCATCCGGGTGCCGGCTCAAATAGGCAAGCAGAGCCTTCCTCTGCCGCGTGCTGTAACTGGACAAGTCACCACGCCTCCAATTTGCAATTCATTTGCAATTCAGCATAACATGATGCCGCCCCGATGTCAATATGCAAATTCGTCGCAAATTAACAGTCAACGCGGATAGCGCCCGCTCCGCTGAAATGGGCTGCGGCAGAGCGGAATGATCCGCCCTCCGTTTTCGACGGCGAAAAGGCAGCGGCAAAAGCCAGGTGAAAAAGCGGTAGAAAAACCTGAAAAGATATGCTTCACACTTATCAAACCCCAAAAGCACCTTCAGAGTAAAAGGCTTTCATTACGAACAGCAGCTGACCCTCCGTATGTACTGAAGCATACGGAGGGTCAGCTGGCTTGTGTGGCCTGCTCAGTCGAGCGGGGGCTTTCTTTTCTGCTGCGTCAACATATCCGTGCCCGGCCTATCCCTCAAACAAATTCAGGAGGTACCCGTAGCCCTCGGACTCCATCCTCGCGTAAGGCACGAAGCGCAGGGCGGCGCTGTTGATGCAGTAGCGCACACCGTTGGGCGACTCCGGATCGCCGGTGAACACATGACCCAAATGGGAGTCACCGGCGCGGCTGCGCACCTCCGTGCGGCGCATGCCGTGGCTCAAGTCCTCCCGTTCCACCACAGCAGGACTCTCGATGGGCTTTGTAAAGGCAGGCCAGCCGCAGCCGCTTTCAAACTTATCCGTAGAGGAGAACAGCGGCTCGCCGGTGACGATGTCCACATAGATGCCCTTTTCAAACTTGTCCCAGAACTCACCGGTGAAGGCGCGCTCCGTGCCGCTCTCCTGCGTGACGCGGTACTGCTCCGCCGTCAGCGTGTCCCGGATGGCCTCCGCCGCGGGCTTCCGGTAGTCGCCCGGATCGATGCGAAGCCTGGAGAACAGCTCCATCTCCGCCCGCGGAATGTGGCAGTAGCCGTTGGGGTTCTTTTCCAGGTAGTTTTGGTGATATTCCTCGGCGGGATAGTAATTCTTCAGCGGGCCGATCTCCACAAAGAATTTCTCGCTGCGGCCCCGCTGGATGTCCGCGATGCGCTCCACCGTTTCCCTGACCTTGTCGTTGGTGTAGTACACGCCGGTCTGGTACTGGCTGCCCCGGTCGTTGCCCTGCCGGTTCTGCACCGTGGGGTCGATGACGTAGAAGTAAGCCAGCAGCAGGGCATCCAGGCTCACCTGCTCAGGGTCATATTCCACCCGAACGGTCTCCCGGAAGCCGGTGCCGCCCTTGCAGACGGTCTGGTAGGTGGCGTCCGCCTCGCAGGTGCCGTTGGCATAGCCGCTCTGGGCGTCGATGACGCCGGGGATGGATTGCATGAGCTGCTCCATGCCCCAGAAGCAGCCGCCTGCCAGATAGATGACATTTTCCGTAGTGTCCATATACATACCCTCCTCGCCGGACATATCCGGGGACTGCCCGGTTTTCTCCGCTTCCTGCGTGTCCTTTTCCCGCGGTATACGCTGCCGTTCTGCGGCGCAGCCGCTGAGCAGCAGTACCGAGGCGAAAAGAAGGGCCAATACGCTTCGATACATGGCGTTTCCTCCTTTCAGGGGGAGCAAGGGTCACTCCGCCCCGTCGCTGTCCTGTCTCTTGCCGCGGCCGGGCCGCAGGACGGTATACAGCAGCGACCCAAGGACGCAGCCGAAGCCGGTGGAGAGCCACGGACTGGACGTAACGGCGCAGGTGCCGGTGGCGCAGCCCACATAGCGGTAGTACAGCCACCCTCCGGCACTGCCCACCAGGGGCAGGGCAATGACGCGCAGAATGCTCGTCAGCTTACAGTTCTTTTTCTTCATAATAGCCTCCCTTTGAAGATATTGGATTAGCCCATATCGGCAGCCAGTGCCTTGTCGATCTGAGCTTGCAGTGCATCGGCCTGCGCCTTGCTGGTGATAGCCCCCACAATGGGATCACCCACGATGCGGCCGCTGCGGTTGACCACATAGGTGGTGGGATAGGCGTAGATGCTCTCCACGAACTTGCCCGCCTCACTGCCGGAATCGAAGTACACGTTCTGATAGGTGGCACCGCTCTGGGTCAGTACATCCTTGGCGTCAGAGATAGCCGCCTCGTTGCCGTCCAGCGTAAAGGCATTGATGCCGATCAGCGCACCGCCCTTGCCGGAAAGCTCCTTGTTCAGCGCGTCCAGATCGCCCAACTCGCCCACGCAGGGACCGCAGGTGGTGAACCAGAAATTCACCACGGTGACGGCCTTGCCGGAGAACAGATCGCTGCTCTTTACCGTATTCCCGTCCAGATCCTTGCCCTCAAAGGCGGGGAACTTCGGCAGGCTGCTGTCATCCGTCTTGTTGCCCGTGCTGCCACTATCGGTCTTGTTGCCCGTACTGCCATTGTCGGGGGTGCTGCCCGTGCTGCCGCTATCGGTCTTATTGCCTGTGTTGCCGCCGTCGGTTTTATTGCCCTTATTGCCGTTGTCGGGCATCGTGTCCATATCCTTGTCCGCCGGCATATTCATATCGCTGTCCAGAGATTTTTGCATGATCTCGGGATACTTTTCCTCCAGTGCGGCCAGCTTGTTTCCGATGTCGCGGATCTTCTCCGCCTCACTCTGAAGCAGCTTCAGCTCGTCTGCCGAAAACTGATCCTTGGCGGCGTTGATGGTTTCCAGCAGGAAGTCGCCGTAGTTTTTTCCGTCCTCCATCATGATCTTACCCTTGTCCGCTGCCATAAAGACTTTTTCCCAAAGTGCTGTGTTCTCCGCCAGAATAGCAGCCTCCTGCGCTGTCAGTTCCTTGTGCATGGCAGCCGCCTCCTCGGCGTTCTTCGGCTCGTTGTCCATGCCGTCCATGTGATCGCCGCCCTTTGCGCCGCAGGCGGCCAGAGAGAGCACCAGCACGACTGCCAACAGCAATGTCATTAGTTTCTTCGTGTGCATGTTCGTTCCTCCTTGATCTTTGTCGTCGTTCTTCTGCGGCGCTTCTGCCGCAAGGACTGTTTATTTTTACTGTCTCCACAGCCGCAGCGGAAGAGGGCGGCGCTGGTGGGACAGACACGCTGCATTCTATTACCATAATAAAGTGAATGGGTTAAAATCCTTGTTAAGAACGAGGATTTAATGGAAATATATCTTAAATTCGCTGAAAATAAAGCGATTGGAAAAAGGCAGGGGCTGCAAGAAGAAAGCCCCTGCGAAAAAGAATCAAACCTAAAAGCTGCGCGGCCGCGGAGAGCGTTCTCCCCGCAGCCGCGCAGCTGTTTTCGGGCTTTATCGCTTGTCGCTTGGCTCCTGCCCTTCAGAAAGCTCACGCCTCCTCGAAGCTGTCCTTTCCCACGTGGCACAGGGGGCATTCAAAATCCTCCGGTACCTCGCTCCATGGCGTTCCCGGCGCGATGCCGCCCTCGGGATACCCCACGCTCTC
>OLOR01003111.1_pt1 | contig 12056 bp, 10 predicted proteins | sample 1672521 | NCBI WGS metagenome assembly OLOR01 (sample SAMEA3136695, study PRJEB25190) | human gut metagenome | biome: human gut; feature: human-associated habitat; material: faeces | place: Austria | collected 2013
GTCCTGCTTTTTCTCGATTGCATGTACAACAGGAATTGATCTATCGGAGAGCTTCAGATGAATGATCCGTTTATCATTTGTATCCGGATGTCTGGTCAGATAGCCTTTGTCGGCGAGAGAATCAATGGCTGTGGATACATTTCCACGCTGTAGCATACGAAACTCTACGATATCTCTGGCAGTATCATGTACCGGATTATTGTGTAAAAAAGTAATGATGATAACTTCAATCCGTGAAAGCTTATAGTCTATCCGGATGCTCTCAAGATATTTTTCCTGAAGCTTCATCAGGCTTTTTGTCATATCAAAAATATTGGATGGTGATTGTAGGATCATATATATTCCTCATTTCTTAATTAAGTTCTTTTTAGAACTATTATAGCTTTAAAATAAAAAGAGTCAAGCTGTTTATACAATTTTTATAGAAAGAGAAAAACACAGTCTGGGTGTTATCTGAAACAGAAAACTAGAGATAAAAATATTATTGACAGGAAAGAAATAATAGATATACTAAAATTTATAGTGTTTTTTGGAGAATTCAGATAATAGAATATATGAAAAAATATGTTTGACCAGAGGATAAATATGCCACAGATGAACGAGAAAAACTGGATGATCATAGTAGCAGTAGTTATTGTGCTTATAGGATCACTGATCTACAATATCATTTCAGCAAGAAATCTGAAGAAAAAAAGACAACAGTTTGTAGAAAGTATCCAATCTTCATATACGCATATGAAGAGTATAGAAGACACCAGCAAAAAGATATATGAGATTTCAAACGAGATCAATGAAATGATCCGGGAGCAGAAAGACACCGAAGAGTACATAGAAAAAAAGAAGAAGGAGATTGAGGAGATCAGGCAGATGATTGTGACAAATGACACAATCCTTGACTGTGCAATCTCAGATAAGCGGGATCTTGCAAGGAAGAGGCAGATTGCATTTACTTATAATATTCCAACCGGGTTACCGGAGATCCGTATGGAGGATGTCGATAAGATTCGTCTGTTTGCCAATCTGTTAGACAATGCGATCGAAGCAGCCGAGTGTGTGCCGGTGCAGGATGCAAATGGGGAAAATAAAAGATTCATACATGTATCGATATTGAATCGTGGGAGTAACTTCTTTATCACTGTTAAAAATTCCAAAAGAACGGAGATTGCCGTTATGGAGAATCAGTTCCATACAACGAAGCCGGATGCAGAAAACCACGGCAGAGGTGTTCGTATTATCAGGCAGATTGTTGCCAGGTACGATGGAACGGTCGAGTTCACAGACAAGGGTGATGCCTTTGAAGTAGCGATCATGTTGTAAAAGGCATACAGAACAGCCATGGTTTGTGTGTTTGTAATTTACAACATAGCATGTTCGGAGATATATTTGAGGTAGTCGGCTTTGAATGGTTTGGCATAGCGTCTGCCAACAGGCAGTTTGATGCTGCCGGTCAGCTCGGTTTCCTGTGAGGATAAATTTTTTACATATCCAAGATTGACCATGAAAGAACTATGGCATTGCGAGAAATAGGACGGCAGTCGTTCGCTTACAGCCTGAAGGGATTCGTACACTTTATAGGCTTCCCCATCGTCAGTATAAATAATAATCTCGCGGCTGAGCCGTTCAATATGAGTGATCGTTCCGCATGAAAGGGTGTACCGTTTTCGGTTGGAGATAACGTCCAGAAAGCGTGCTTTTCGTTCAATTACAAGCTGAATCGCTTTATCCAGTGCCTTAGGCAGATATTGTTGTATGGAATCCTTTGTAACATAATATATGTGACGGACTTCGTAAGATTCAGATATATAGTCGGTATGGCTGGTGAGGAAGATAACTGCACACTGTGGGCAGCATTGATTAAGCTCGGAAGCAAAATCGATACCGTTGAAGTCCCCCATTTCGATATCTAAGATTGCAATATCATAATTAATCGTATCGGTCTCAAGCAATTTTTTTAATTTCTCTGGCTCGTAGGAGTCGATTCTGAAAGTGAAGGATTCAGAAGCATCCAAACAGGAATGTGCAAAACTGGTTGTTTCTTTTAATTGTAGATCTGAATCATCACATATTAGAAGTTTGAGTTTCATATATGGTATCCCCCCTGTAATTGGTAATTTCAATGTAGAAAACATTTTGCTTAACTGGTAATATTATAATAAAAAGGTTGCCATAAAACAAGAAAAATGTCAAAATATATATACGCATATTGATGACGGTATAAAGAAAGAGAGAAGATAGAAATGAACATATGGACATTCCTGCAGGTGCTCGGAGCAGCCCTGATCACGGCATTACAATTTAATATTTATCTGGGTGCTTATATGGGAATGGATCGTGGAAGAAGAGACCGGATCTATCTGGGCTTGAATATTTTAAATATGTTTTTCCTCCGCGTTTTAATAAATACAAGTATACAGCTAGATGCACCTGCATGGCTTCGTGCCATCATTTATATTTTTGGATTTGTGATGATGCTTGTAGGCGTTGTATTATACCGTAAAGAGTGCATGGTTATAAATTTGGTATCATTTATGGTGGGTATTATGACATTTGATCTTGTTACGGTGACGATGTCAGCAGTGATCGAGGAACTGTTTGGATATGCATATAATGATACACCGGTATTATACAGTGCAAAAGCATTGCTTGTCTGGCTTGGAGTAGAAGCCTTGCGTGAGGGCATAGGAACGATCATTGAAGTCTGGTTTATGCGGAAATATATGCCATACAGGAAGTTCCGGAGACAATCATTTGTCAGAAGCATGGTGTGGATTCTGGCTGTTGGAACCGGATATATGATGTTGGTTGTGTATTTTGTGACTATGGTAAAAGAGGTTAATCTGATGTCACAGTTTATAGCACTGGGAATCTGGGCATCTGCTTTTATAGCTACTTATCATCTGTATACGATCGTATATAATAGCTATCAAAGAAAAATGATACGTTTTCTGGAAGCAAAGATGAAGCAGCAGAAAGAGGATTATGAGAAGCTTCTGGCGGATTACAACAGGCTGCGGGATATCAAGCATGATCTGTATAATTATGTGCATATACTTGATCTGGCAGGAGATGTCCGGAAGGAACAGGAGCAGATCAGACAGTTACAGGAAGATCTGAAACCGGGAAAACAGAAGGAGTATATAAAATACACAAATCTTTCAATCCTGAATCTGGTATTAAATAATGTTACATCTGCCTGTGAGGGTGCAGGTATTCATCCGGAAGATGCAGCAGAAGAAATTCAGATTGATACAAATGTAGAACTGGACATGGGATATCTGATCGAGCGGATGGTACATAATGTTATTTTGTTGAATGAAGATCAGGGAGAGAATAAGCAGGATTCCGTATCAGAGTCATTGTCCCGGACACTCCGGATTCAGATCGCACCATCGGAATCCTCAGATGGAAATATTCAGGTTGTGCTTAAGGGTATCGGACTTCGTATGAAGGGCATTGAGATGAATTCAGACAACAGAAAGGAGATACGGAATAATAAGCAGATCATCCAGTTTATTATGGAGCGGCATGAGGGATTCCAGTGGAATAACAGGAAAGAATCTCATCTGTATCTGACTGCATAAGCAGAGAACCGTATCCGGAATTTGTAGAAATATGTCGATTACGACGGAAACATTGCAGATTACGACAGGTTTATTGTATCTGATAAATGTTTTGATATAATAACTTCATAGATATATTGAAAACCGATATATTATTGAGTGGGAAAGTTCATAATATATGCATTTATGTCAGAGAGGACATATATTTTTCAGCCCAATCAGCTCTCCTTGCTGCAAGATTGTGGAAACTCAGAATGAGTGCAGTAGATTATGGTTGCAAAATATGAAAAGCATACATTGGAACGGATGAAGGAAGATCTGATAGTTGTACCGAGAAACGCAGGTATCAGGTCTTCTTTTTTTAGCCTTTTACCATGTCTTAACCATAAAACGTGCTACAATATATGTTGTTACAGTTTAGAATATGAATATATAATAATGATTGTCAGAATTGGTTGAAATGGATACGATTGTTATAACAGATTACAAAAAGATACAGCGGAGAAAATGATGAACAGATTCCTGAATTTTACAAAGAATTTTTTAATTACAGCAGCGATATTGGTATGTGGATTTTTGTTGTCCCTGTTTATGCAGAAGGAGTGGGGAAATCAGACTTTGATACCCTCTATTTTTCTGTTGGATGTATTTCTGGTATCCGTTATCACAGATGGTTTCTTATATGGTGCGGTCGCATCTGTCATCAGCATTCTGGCGGTAAATTATGCATTTACATTTCCGTATTTTAAGATTAATTTTACGATCCCGGAAAATATGATCTCTGCCGTTATCATGATAGCTATTGCAGTTATTACCTGCGGATTTACAAATAAGTTGAAGAGTCAGGAACAGTTAAAGGCAGAGAGTGAACAGGAGAAGATGCGGGCCAATCTGCTCCGATCCGTATCCCATGATTTTCGGACACCGCTTACAACGATTTATGGTGCAAGCTCTGCAATGTTAGATGATAAGAATGAATTTACGGAGGAGCAGAAAAAAAGCATGCTTCGTGGAATCAAACAGGATGCACAATGGCTGTCGCGAATGGTTGAGAATATGTTATCGATTACCAGACTGGATGGAAAAAATGTTAAGATCATTAAGATCCCGATTGCGTTGGATGAGCTGTTAGATTCTGTTCTGGTTAAGTTCAATAAACGGTATGAAGGTCAGAATGTTGAGATTGACATTCCGGATGAACTGATCATGATTCCGATGGATGCGATCTTAGTCGAGCAGTTGATCCTGAATCTGTTAGAAAATGCAGTTCAGCATGCAGAGGGGATGAATAAGCTTGGGCTTCGTGTATATACGAGTGGGCATTTTGCAGTATTTGAGATCCGGGACAACGGATGTGGTATTCCGGTTGATAAGGTAAAGGATATATTTGCAGGGAAACTGGTTTATGGTGAATCAGGACTTGACAGCAGTAAGAAAAATGCAGGGATCGGGTTGGCGGTATGTACCACGATCGTAAAAGCACATGGTGGTGAGATCTCTGCGGAGAATCTGCAGGATGGCGGTGCTGTTGTGCGATTTACACTGGATATGGAGGAAACTGAGAATGATTAATAACAGATATAAGATATTGATAATTGAAGACGAAGAACATATTAATAATCTGATCAGTGCGCTGATGGAAGCAAATGGATATCAGGCTGTTTCCGCATATTCCTGTCGTGGGGGACAGATGATGTTTGCATCCCATCGTCCTGATCTTGTCATTCTGGATCTGGGATTGCCGGATCGGGATGGAATGACATTTTTAAGGGAAGTGCGGCAATCATCATTTACACCGATCATCGTTTTATCGGCACGTTCTGATGAGAGGGATAAAGTAGAGGCACTCAATGAGGGCGCAAATGACTATGTAACCAAGCCATTCAGTTCAAATGAACTGGTAGCAAGAGTACGTTCAGCACTCCGTATCGCTACGCATCGGGCAGAGGATGGATTGCGATACGGAGTAAAGATTCGAGGTTGGAGAGCTGGTTATCAATTATGATGCAAGACTGGTTACGATCGCCGGAAATGAAGTGAAGCTGACACAGACAGAATATAATATTGTAGCGTTGTTATCCGAGCATGCAGGTAAGATGCTGACCTACAGTTTTATCATCAACGAGATCTGGGGATATAATGATTCGGGAAGCCGGAAGAAGCTGCAGGTAAATATGGCGAATATCCGAAAGAAGTTCGGTGCAGTTCCCGGTAAGGAGAATTACATAACGAATGAATTAGGGGTCGGATACCGGATGTGTGATTCATAGAAAAGAATTCTGAAACTCTACAGCATTCGGTCACGGGGATGGCGCTTGTTATAAATAACGTGCTGCGATTTCTGTTCTCTGGACATTGCCCTATTCGTAAATACTCCTGTGCTAACTCGCCTTTGGCTCAGACAAGCACTCGTATTTACTGGCAATGTGCAGTTCACAACGAAATCTCGCAATGTTATTTTATAACAAGCACCATCCCCGTGACCGAGTGCTGTAGAGTTTTTTGTATAATTAGATAATTGACTATAAGAGAAAGATTTTATGTTTTTTAATATAAAATACAGGAAGTGGTGTTGACACATTCTTTTTTTTGAACTAAAATGTAGCGTGCTACACATGAAAAAAGATGTATAGTATGTATAAGATATGCAAGCTATATAACATTAAATGTAAGAGCATTTTCCGGGAATTATACATAGCTGTAAATAAAAGAAAGGAACCGTAATGGAACAGGAAAAGGATATGGATGCAGATCGAAAGCTGCCGTGTGGTCCGGAGAAGGACATCGGTTATTATATTAAGCGGATCAATGATAAGCTGAAGGCCGGATTTGACGCATATTTATGTGACGTGGATCTGACCAGTTCACAGGCAAGAGTGATTGAATATGTGTACTGGAATGGTGGAATGGTGACACAGAAGGAGATCGAGGTATTTCTGGATGTAGCGCATCCGACAGTTGTCGGCATCGTGAACCGTCTGGAAAAGAAAGGTTATCTGAACTGTCATCTGGATGAGAATAACAAACGAAATAAGATGGTATGCAGCACCTGTGAAGCTGAAAAACTGCTCAATAAAATGTATGAAGGCAGGAGAGCTGCGGAACAGAGACTGCTTCATTCTTTTTCAGAGAATGAGGTGGCGCAGGCGAAAAAGCTGCTTGAAAAATTATATGAAAATATCAGATAAAGAAAGAAGGAGGACGTATGATCAGAAAATTATTAAAAAGTTTGCGGGAATATAAGAAGCCGACACTGCTTACGATATTCTGTGCAGTAATTGAAGTAGTATTTGAGATTTTAATTCCACTTTGTATGTCTGATCTGTTGGATTTTGGTATCGAAGGTGGAAAGATGAGTATTGTCGTAAAGGATGGAACATGGCTGATTGTGCTTGCAGCCTTACAGCTTTTAACAGGTGTGCTTGCAGCAGTTCTCGGTGCGAAAGCGTCAGCAGGATTTTCCGCAAATCTGCGACAGGATATCTATGATAATGTCCAGACATTTTCATTTTCTAACATAGATAAGTTTTCCACTTCATCTATCGTAACAAGACTGACCACAGACGTAACGAATATTCAGAACGCATATCAGATGATCATTCGTATTGCAGTCAGAGGACCGATCATGCTGATCTTTTCCGTGATCGTTTCCTTTACGATCAATGCAAAGCTGGCATGGATATTCCTGATCGTTATTCCGTTTATGGGATTCGGTCTGATATTTATAGCAACCAAGGTGCACCCGATCTTCGAACGGGTATTCCACAAATATGACGGTTTAAATAATATCGTTCAGGAAAATGTAAAGGGAATGCGGGTTGTCAAATCCTTTAATTCGCAGGAAGCCGAGATCGGCAAATTCAAACATGCATCAGGTGATATCTATAAGGATTTTGTAAAGGCAGAAAGAATCCTGGCATTTAACTCTCCTTTGATGCAGTTCTTCATGTATGGATGTATGATCGCAATTTCATGGATCGGTGCAAAAGCCATTGTGGCAAGCGGAAATAATGAAGCACTTGGACTTACGACCGGTAAGTTGACTGCACTTATCACATATGCGATGCAGATATTGATGTCACTTATGATGTTATCAATGGTATTTGTCATGATCATGATATCCAGATCTTCAACGGAACGTATCGTTGAGGTGCTTGAGGAGACAACTACGATACAGAATCCGGAGAACCCGGTTCAGACTGTTGCAGATGGTTCGATCGTGTATGATCATGTGGATTTCTCTTACAGCAAACGGGCAGATAAGAAAGTTATTGACGGAGCAGATCTTAAGATCCGATCCGGTGAGACCGTTGGTATTATCGGTGGAACCGGTTCATCGAAGTCTTCCTTTGTCCAGTTGATCCCTCGTCTGTATGATGTGACAGGCGGAACACTTATGGTCGGTGGCGTGGATGTCCGCAAATATGACCTGCAGGTGCTTCGTGATGCAGTTGCAATGGTTCTTCAGAAGAATGAACTGTTTTCAGGGACAATAAAAGAGAACCTCCGCTGGGGAAATGAACAGGCGACGGATGAAGAAGTAAAAGAAGCCTGCCGTCTTGCCTGCGCGGATGAATTCGTTGAGGCGATGCCGGATGGATATGATACCTACATTGAACAGGGTGGAACAAATGTCTCCGGTGGACAGAAGCAGCGTCTTTGTATTGCGCGGGCACTTCTTAAGAAACCGAAGATATTGATCCTCGATGATTCGACCAGTGCGGTTGATACAAAGACCGATGCGATGATCCAGAAAGCATTTGCCGAATACCTGCCGGACACGACCAAGATCATCATTGCGCAGAGAATTTCCTCTGTTCAGCACGCAGATAAGATCGTGGTATTGGATGATGGTAAGATCATGGATGTAGGTACGCATGAAGAATTGATCGTAAAGAGTCCGATCTACAGAGAAGTATATGAATCACAGCAGAAGGGAGGCGGTCAGGATGAGTAAACAGAAGAAACAGATGGACGCACCCGACAGAGAGCAGGGCAGCAGGGTCAATAAAAATACAGCCAAACGGCTGCTGTCCTATATCGGAGCATATAAGAAGACGCTGGTTGTTGTATTTATCTGTATTATCTTAAGTGCACTTGCAAGTGTAGCGTCGGCAATGTTTATCGAGATACTGATCGATGATTATATCACCCCGATCCTTGCAATGGATCATCCGGTCTATACCGGGCTGATCAAGGCACTTTGTATGGTCGGCGTTATTTACCTGATCGGTGTATTTTCTACATGGTTTTATAACTACCTGATGGTAGGGATCGCACAGGGAACTCTGAAAACCATACGAGATGAGATGTTCGAGAAGATGCAGAGCCTGCCAATCCGTTATTTTGATACGCATACACACGGAGATATCATGAGCTGCTATACCAACGATACTGATACGCTCCGCCAGATGATCGCACAGTCCCTTTCACAGATGATCTCATCGATATGTACGGTTGTTGCGGTATTCTGCTGTATGTTATATCAGAGCATTTATCTGACACTGATCGTTGTCGTGATGCTGTTCTTTATCATGAAGCTGGTGAAGGTCATCGGTGGCAAGAGTGGATTTTATTTTATAAAACAGCAGCAGACACTTGGTGCATTAGATGGTTATATCGAGGAAATGGTCAATGGCCAGAAGGTTGTTAAGGTATTCTGCCACGAAGAGAAAGCCAGAGAAGATTTCCAGAAAAAGAATCAGGAATGGCAGCAGGCAGCAGCCAGTGCAAATGGTTATGCAAGCGGAATGATGCCGATGATGAATGCATTTGGTTATGTGCAGTATGTAGTTGTAGCGGTTGTTGGAGCATGGCTTGCGATCTCCGGTGCAACGAATCTGACGCTGGTCGGAACGAATACAGCCACTCTTGGTATGATCGCATCCTTCCTTACGTTGTCGAAGAACTTTACCAATCCGATCTCACAGCTTTCGAATCAGTTTAATGCGATCGTAACGGCACTTGCAGGCGCGGAACGTATCTTTAAGCTGATCGATGAAGAACCGGAAGTGGATAATGGTTATGTAACACTTGCAAATGTCAAAGAGAAAAATGGTGAGCTGGTGGAAGTGAAAGAACGAACCGGAATCTGGGCATGGAAGCATCCACATGAGGATGGCAGTCTTACTTACCAGAGATTAGAGGGCGATATCGTTCTGGATCATGTGGATTTCAGCTACAATCCGGACAAACAGATCCTGCGTGATGTGACGCTCTATGCGAAACCGGGTCAGAAGATCGCATTTGTAGGTGCGACCGGAGCAGGAAAAACGACGATCACCAATCTGATCAATCGTTTCTATGATATAGACGATGGTAAGATCCGGTATGACGGAATCAATATTAATAAGATCCGCAAGAAGGATCTGCGGGCATCTCTCGGTATTGTATTACAGGAGGTCAATCTGTTTACCGGAACGGTTATGGAGAACCTGAAATATGGAAATCCAAATGCCACGGATGAGGAATGTATTGCAGCCGCCAAGCTTGCGAATGCGCATAATTTCATTATGATGCTGCCAAATGGTTATGACACGGTGCTTGCCGGAGATGGAAGCGGATTGTCACAGGGACAGCGGCAGTTGATCTCGATCGCAAGAGCAGCCGTATCCAATCCGCCGGTTATGATATTGGATGAAGCAACCTCCTCGATCGATACAAGAACGGAGGCGATGGTTCAGCAGGGAATGGACCGGCTGATGGAAGGCAGAACCGTATTTGTCATTGCACATCGTTTGTCTACAGTTAAGAATTCGGATGTTATCATGGTACTGGATCATGGCGCAGTCATTGAACGTGGTACACATGAGGATCTGATCGCAAAGAAAGGAACCTATTACCAGCTTTATACCGGAGCATTTGAATTGGAGTGATAAATAGTAAAAACTCTACTGTTACCTGTCTCTGGTGGTTGCTCTTATTATAAAATAACGTGCTGCGATTTCTGTTCACTGCATATGCCTGATTCGTAAATACTCCTGTGCTAACTCGCGTTCGGTTGAGCGGAGCACTTAGTGAAGACGAGCGTTAGCGTAGTTTGAGGTTAGTGTAGCTTACTCTGATCCGGCAACAACGAAATCTCGCAATATTATTTTATAATAAGCATAATACCCAGCCCTAGGAAGCAGTAGAGTTTTTTGCTATTTTTAGGCAGGCGGTAAATGGTGGATAGCGTATTGATTATAGCATGACTAGGTTTGCTATAAGAGAAAGTTATAACGAATTCTAATATTTATGTATTGTATTTTAGTTGGAATTTGTTATATAATTCATACATTCCGAATAGGAATAGTAAGATAATGATGCGCAGAAACAAAAATTGTATTAAGTTTGAACACTTCGGATTACCAAGACAGAGGCATTTGAGTCCGCCGGTCCTTAGGTGGCGCTGTAAGCGGCAGCTTAGTACCGTTGCAGGACGAAACGAGCGGAAGCGTCCTCTGATTGGTAATGCCGAAAGTGTTCAAACATGATGATATTACGTTACGGCATTAGTAAAATATAAGAAGGAGGAAATGCCATGCGACAGGTATTATGCTTTGGTGATTCAAACACGTACGGATTGATCCCGGGAACAGCGAACCGTTACAGCTGGGGAACGCGATGGACGAGCATTTTAGATGAGAAATTGCAGTTTTACGGCTATCGGGTTGCCGAGGAAGGACTGTGCGGCAGAACGACTATGTTTGCAGATGCTTACCGTCCCGGAAGAAGTGGGATCGATATGCTGCCGGCCATCCTGGAGACGCACCGCCCGCTGGAACTGGTGGTTCTTATGCTCGGGACAAACGACTGCAAAGCGGCTTATGAGACGACACCGGAGAAGATCGGCGTGGGCATTGAGCGTCTTCTGGATCAGATCTGGAGGGAAAGAGAGGATCTTCCGGTGCTTTTGATCTCACCGATCCATCTTGGAGCAGATGTGGAGAAATACGACCGGGAATTTGACCGCCGTTCCGTAGAAGTGTCAAAAGGTCTGAAAAGAGTCTATGAACAGATCGCAAAAAGAAGAGGCATTGCATTTCTGGCGGCATCGGATGTGGCACTGCCGGGGGAAAAGGATCAGGAGCATATGACAAGAGAAGGACATGCAGCACTGGCAGAGGCAGTTTTTGAAAAAGTGAGGGAAATTCTGCTGGAGAAAGAAGATTCCAGGCTGATCGGCCATGTTTTTTGTGCATAAGTATTGACAGATTGAGAATCGGGTGTTATAGTTCTGATAGAACAAAAATATCCGATTACATCATATTGAATAAAAAAGCTTTCGGATATTTCTGTAAAATCAGATCAGATAGAATATTCTGATGAATGAAGACCCTGAGATGACAGACATGGCATTTCAAAAGAAACGTTATGGATATAAGATTTGACATGATCAGAGGAGGAATCAGAAATGGAAGAAAGAAAAGATTATTATAAAATCCTTGGAATAGATAAAAACGCAGATGAAAATACCATCAAAAAAGCATACCGTAAACTGGCAAAAAAATATCA
>OLOR01003115.1_pt1 | contig 12052 bp, 10 predicted proteins | sample 1672521 | NCBI WGS metagenome assembly OLOR01 (sample SAMEA3136695, study PRJEB25190) | human gut metagenome | biome: human gut; feature: human-associated habitat; material: faeces | place: Austria | collected 2013
GCCCGCCATCCGGCTGGCCCGCCAGCGGCGCTCACCGGCCACGATGAGATACCGCCCCACCCCGTGGGGACGCACCGCGATGGGCTGCAGCAGCCCGTGCTCCGCGATGCTGGCGGCAAGCTCTCCCAGTGTGTCATGATCAAAGGTCTTGCGCGGCTGGTCCGGGTCGGGCTCGATCTCCCGCAGGGGCAGCGTTTCGATCCGGGTGTCAGCCTCAAAGCTGGGGGCGGCGTCCTCAAACAGACTTTCCAGCCCCCGGCCAAGGCCTCCTCTTCCTTTTGCCATGAATCTCTCTTCCCCCTGTGTTTATACTTCTTCCAGCGCGTTTTTGGGCGGTTCCTGCTCCTCGGCCGCCTTGCGGCGGCGCTTGGGTGCCGCGTCATGCGGGCGGTTGTTCTTGACGAACTCAATGGCGAGGTCCATATAAGCCTCGCTGCCCCTGCCCTTTGGCTCATAGAAGTTGATGGGCTGGCCATAGCTGGGCGCTTCCGAGATCCGGACGGTGCGCGGGATGGTGGTCTTGTAAACTTTGTGGCCAAAGTATTTTTTGACCTGGTCCACCACCTGCATGGTCAGGTTGAGCCGCTCCGAGAACATGGTGAAGACCACGCCCTCGATATCCAGATACGGGTTATACTTTTTGCGGATGGTTTTCAGGGTGCTGATGAGCTCCGACAGGCCCTCCAGCGCATAATACTCGCACTGGATGGGGATCAGCACGCTGTCGCAGGCACACAGGCCGTTGAGCGTGAGCAGGTCGAGGCTGGGCGGGCAGTCAATGAAGATAAAGTCGTAATCCTGCTGCACTTTCGCCAGCGCCTTGCGCAGGCGGCTCTCTCGGCCGGGCAGGTCGATCATTTCCAGGCCAGCGCCCGCCAGACGGGTGTTGGAACCGATGACATCGGTGCGGAACTCGGTTTTGCGGACGACGTCTTTGGGCTCCGCCTCCCCGATGAGCATTTCATAAGTACCCAGCTCGACACTCCGTTTGGGGATGCCGTAGCCCGTGGTGGTATTGCCCTGTGGGTCCAGATCGACGATCAGCACTTTTTTTCCCAGTGCTGCCACGCAGGACGAAAGGTTGACGGCCGTCGTTGTCTTGCCGACGCCGCCTTTCTGGTTTGCAACTGCAACGATTTTTGCCACGCGCTTTTGATTCCTCCCGGGAAAAAGATTTGTTCCACATGGAACATTACGAGGCCGGAACCCGCCGTTTTCCCCGCAGCAGGCCCCCTATACAGCTTAGTATAGCACATCAGCGCCGCTTTTTGAACCGCTTTCGGCTGAAAAAAGCAGAAAAAACGTGTAAATTCTCCTTATTTCTGTGCTGCCGCAGTCGGAATGCGCACCGTATACTCAATATATCCATCCCGTTCTTCCCGGTGAGAGGTCGCCGGAACCCCGTTATCTGTCATCAAACGGATGGCGTGGTCGATGGTGTTGACGAAGATCCGCACGTCTTTCACCATGGAGACGCGGTGCTTCCCCGGTGTCTCGTTGAGGAGCTGGTCAATGTAAAGGTCAGTGGCGCGGGCGTTCATTTTCCGCTTGGCGATCATGATAAGCGCCTCACTCCGGCGGTTTTCGGGCAGGCGGAGCACCGCCCGGGCGTGGCGTTCCGTCAGGCCGTTGTCCAGCACAAATTGCCGCTGGTCCGCCGTCAATTGCAGCAGCCGCAGCTTGTTGGCGAGGGTGGGCTGTGCCATGCCCAGCCGCTTGGCCGCTTCGGCCTGGGTGCAGTCCCACAGCACCATCACGTCCCGCAGGCCCTGCGCCTGCTCAAAGGGGTTCAGGTTTTCCCGCTGCAGATTTTCCAAAAGGCCCAGGGCAGCGGTCCGCTCGTCGCTGTAATTGCAGAGGATGGCCGGGATGGTCTGCATCTTTGCCAGCTTGCAGGCACGGAGCCGCCGCTCCCCCGCCACCAGCTCATAGCTGCCATCGGCTGTTTTCCGTACCGAGATGGGCTGGAGCAGGCCGTTTTCCCGGATGCTCTGGGCAAGCCCGGCCAGCTCCTGCTCATCAAAGCTGGTGCGGGCCTGAAATGGCGAGGGCCGGATGGCGTCGATGGGCAGTGCGTGGATTTTTCCCGCTGATTTTTTCCGTTCAAACATAATTCTTCCCCTTTCGCAGTGATTGCAGGTTTGTTTTCCACACTTTCCCGGGAAAACGTGGAAAACGCAGGCGTTCTGCACTCAGTGTAACAGAAAAAGCAACGCCCTGCCAGAAGTTTCGTTCGGCAGGGCGTTGCATATTTTGTTCAGTTCTGCGTTATTTCAGCGGACTTTTTGCGATCTTTCCGCCGTTTCTGGGGTAGGCTGTCGGAGTTTGCGAAATCTTTTTGCAGAGGATGAGAGTGCGGGTATCGCCCCCCGGCAGGTGCAGGGTGCGGGTCTCTTTGTACTCGCCGCCCAGCTTTTTGATGGCTCCCCGGGCGGCCGCCAGCTCTTCCTCTCCGGAAGCGCCTTTCATGGCCAAAAAGCTGCCGCCCACTTTTACCAGCGGCAGGCAGTACTCCGCCAGCATCGGCAGGGCTGCCACGGCACGGGCAGAGGCCAGATCAAACTGCTCCCGCCACACCTTGCGGGCGGCTTCCTCAGCGCGCTCCTTGGCAAACTCCACGCCCGTGAGACCCAGCTGGGCGCAGGCATACTTCAAAAACTCCACCCGCTTGCCCGTGGGCTCCATCAGGGTAAGCTCCAGCTCCGGCTTGTAGATTTTTGTCACAATGCCGGGGAAACCGGCACCGGCACCCACATCCACCATCTTCCCTGCCACTTCCGGCTGGGAGGCAAAGAGCAGGCTGTCCAGGAAATGCTTATCCTCAATGCCCTCCGGGTCGGTGATGGCAGTCAGGTTGACTTTCTGGTTGTAGTCCACCAGGATCCGCGCAAAGGCGTCCAGCTGGTCCAGCTGGGTGCCTGTCAGGGCGATGTTCCACATGGAACATTTCTGTTCCAGTCTCGCTTTGTCGATCATAACTTTATTCTCCCGTCAATTCCACAAAAATTGGCTCGTGATGTACCGCAGGCAGAAACGTTTCAAAAATATCTTTCGTGTACAGTTTGAGCGAGGACGTATTGATGCAGGGGTGGCACCCGATGAATTCCCCTGCTTTCACATCCTTGTCCAGCAGCAGCTGCACATGGTTCTCCGGGTCGTTCATCAGTCCCATGATGGAGGAAGAGCCCGGCGTGCAGTCCAGATACTGCTCCATATCCTCCGGGGACGCAAAGCTCAGCCGCGCGATGCCCAGCTGATGAGAGAGTTCCTTGGTTTTAAAGGGCTTGTTTCCCGGCATCATCAGCAGATAGAAGTTCGTTTTCTGGCGGTTGCAGAGGAATAAGTTTTTGCAGACCGCCGCGTTCAGGCAGGCATCAATGATATGGCAATCCTCCATGGTATCGGCTTTCATCCATGCATGGTCGATACGCCAGTAGCGGATGCCCAGCTTGTCCAGAAAATCATAGGTGCGGACTTCTTTTTCCAACCGTCCGGTGCAGTCCGCGGGGCGGCCCTCATACAGTACCAGTTGTTCCATGGTTCCTCCCTCTTTTCAGCAAGTCTTGGTTCCCCCTCTGGGGGAGCTGGCGCATCAGCGACTGAGAGGGCGCGCCGCCAGTGCAATGCTCAGTTGTGCCACATCCGAGGGCGACACGCCCGGGATGCGCCCCGCCTGCCCCAGATTCTTGGGGCGGATGCGGGAAAGCTTTTCGCGGGCTTCCAGCGTCAGGCCCGTCAGATTCTCGTAGCAGAAATCCTCTGGGATGAGCGTCTTCTCGTGCCGCGCCACGTCCCGGATCATCCGGTCCTGCCGTGCGATATAACCCGCGTATTTGATCTCCGTTTCCAGCCGCTCGGCCAGCATGGGGATGATCCCCTCTCCCCAGCCGATGAGCTTTGCCACCAGCGGGTACGAAATTTCCGGGCGGCGGAGCAGCTCTTCGGCAATGCCGCCCTCGGCGGCCGGGGCAAGCCCGGCTTCCTCCATAGCGGCCCGGAGCTCTGCCGTGCGGAGGTGCGTCTCATGCAGGCGGCGGCGCTCGGCTTCCAGAATGTTCTGGGTGTGCTGGTACTTTGCCCAGCGGTCATCCTGCACCAGGCCGTATTCCCGGCCGATGGGGGTCAGGCGTTGGTCGGCGTTGTCCTGCCGCAGGGTCAGGCGGTACTCGCTCCGGCTGGTCATCATCCGGTAGGGGTCCATGACGCCCTTGGTGACCAGATCATCCACCAGCGTGCCGAGGTAGCTGGTGTGCCGGGGCAGGATGAGCTGTTCCTTCCCCAGGGCGTTACGGGCGGCATTCAGTCCTGCCAGCAGGCCCTGCGCGGCTGCTTCCTCGTAGCCGGAGGTGCCGTTGAACTGCCCGGCACCGTACAGGCCCCGGACATGCTTGCTTTCCAGTGTGGCTTCCAGGCTGGTGGGGTCTACACAGTCGTACTCGATGGCGTAGGCCGGGCGCATGATCTCAATGTGCTCAAAGCCCTTGATGCTGCGGTAAAACGCGTTCTGCACATCTTCCGGCAGGCTGCTGGAAGCGCCCTGCAAATACATTTCCTCGGTGTTCTCCCCGCAGGGCTCCACAAAGATGGGGTGGCGCTCCTTGCCCGCAAACCGCACCACCTTATCCTCAATGGAGGGGCAGTACCGGGGGCCGACGCCCTCGATCATACCGCCGTAAAGGGGGCTGCGCTGGATGTTATCCAGAATGATCTTGTGGGTGGTGGGGTTGGTGTAGGCGATCCAGCACTCCACTTTGTTGTGCATGGGCGTGTCTGTCAGGAAGCTGAACGGCTGCAGCTCGCTGTCCGGGTCGCCGGGCTGGCACTCCAGCTGGGAGAAATCAATGCTCCGCCGGTGGACACGGGCCGGGGTGCCGGTCTTGAACCGCCGCAAGGGCAGGCCCGCTGCTTTCAGGCTCTCGGTCAGGGCGTTGGCCGCGTGCATTCCGTCCGGGCCGGACGCATACCACGCATCCCCGACAAAAATTTTGCCGCCCAGGTTGGTGCCCGTGGCAATGACAACACACTTGGCCCCATATTCCCCGTTGAGCTGGGTCACCACGCCCTTGACTCTCCCCTGCTCCACCTCAATGGAAACGACTTCCGCCTGATGGATGGCAAGGCCGGGCGTCAGCTCCAGCGCGTGCTTCATATATTCGTGGTATCGCTTGCGGTCGGTCTGGACGCGCAGGGCGTGTACGGCAGGGCCTTTGCCCTTGTTCAGCATCCGGCTCTGCAGATAAGTAGCATCCGCCGCCAGGCCCATCACACCGCCAAGAGCGTCCAATTCACGCACCAACGTACCTTTTGCAGTTCCACCGATGCTGGGGTTGCAGGGCATATTGCCGATGGCATCCAGACTCATGGTAAAGACTGCCGTCTTTGCCCCCAGCGTGGCGGCGGCGTGGGCTGCCTCAATGCCGGCATGGCCCGCACCAATGACGATGACGTCATAATCTCCTAAATGGTTCATTTGAAACTTTCCCTTAAAACCAATAAACTTCCCCTCTTTGCCAAAGGCTCCCTTGTCAGGGGAGCTGCCGCTGAAAACGGCTGAGAGGTTCTACTTTCCCACACAAAAACGTTCAAATACTTCGTTGATGACCGCTTCCGATGCATTTTCACCGGTCAGCTCACAGAGGGCATCCAGCGCGTCGTCCACACAGACGGAAACGGCATCCAGCCCGAAACCTCCCTCCACGGCGTCCAGCGCCCCGGCCACGGCGTCCCGGGCACGGGTGGCGGCGGCCAACTGCCGCTGGCCGGAAAGGCTGGCGGCGTGCGGGTCGGTCTGGTTGGTGCCCAGCAGACGGGCCACTGCCGCCGCGATGACCTTCCGGCTCCCCTCTTCCTGGCAGCAGACCGGAATCACCATGGCAAAATCGCCCGCGATGATTTCCGCGTCAAACTGAGTCGGCTTGTCCTCCTTGTTGACGAGGGCAATGGCCGGACGGCCCGCACAGCGCTGGGCCAGGGCCAGGTCTTCCCGGGTCAGAGGTTCCGAGCCATCAAAGACGGCCAGGATCAGCCCGGCCTCGTCCAGCTTCTTCCAGCTGCGGCGGATGCCCTCGGCCTCAATGGCGTCATCGGTCTGGCGCAGGCCTGCGGTGTCAAACAGGTTGAGCCGGATATCCCCCAGCTGCACGGCCTGCTCCACCACGTCGCGGGTCGTGCCCGCCACCGGGGTGACAATGGCCCGGTCAAACCCGGCCAGCAGGTTGAGCAGCGTGGATTTGCCCGCATTGGGCCGCCCCACAATGGCACAGTCCACGCCCTCCCGGAGCACGGCCCCGGCGTCATAGTTTTTTATCAGGCCGTCCAGCTCCTGCTGTACCTGCCCCAGCACCGTGTGCAGGTGGGCGTCGTCCAGCTCGGGGACATCCTCTTCCGGGAAATCCACCCAGGCAGCCAGATGGGCCTGCAGGCCGGTCAGGGCCTCTTTTTCGGCGCCGATCTTTTTCGCCAGCGCGCCGGAGAGGGACGCGTTGGCCAGCGCCGCTCCCTGTTTGCCGTCTGCCGAAATCATGTCCATGACGGCTTCCGCCTGGGTCAGGCTCATTTTGCCGTTGAGGAACGCGCGGCGGGTATACTCGCCGGGAGCTGCCGGGGCAGCCCCTGCCGCGATGCAGGCTTCCACCAGCCGCCGGGCCACCGCACTTCCGCCGTGGCAGGAAAGCTCCACCACATCCTCGCCGGTGTAGCTGTGGGGTGCGCGGAAAAACAGCGCCACCCCCTCATCAAAAGCGTCCTCCCCTTCCACGAATGCGCCGAACATGGCCGTATAGCCCTTGGCCTCCGCCACCTTCTTCGACGGGTTGGCCGGGCGGAACACCCTCTCCGCCACCTCATAGCTTTCCGGGCCGGACAGCCGCACGACGGCGATGCCGCCTGCGCCCGGGGCCGTTGCGATGGCCGCAATGGTCGAATGCTGCATCTTCTCCCCTCCTTGTTCGCAGATGAATACAGTATATTCTACCACGAACCGCCAAAAAAAGAAATATGCTACGCAAAAAGGGCGTGCAGCCCCGAAAGACTGCACGCCCCGCGGCGTGTAAGAAAAAATCAGAATGCGGCAATATCCGCCGTGGTGATCGCCTTGCTGGGCAGGGTGCGGCTGTCGGCGTTCTCCGACAGAGCCAGCTTGCCCTCGCGCAGCAGCTTGACAGCCTTCTGGTGGTCGGCAGCGTTCCAGTTGTTGCCCACGATCTTCCAGTTGTTGTTCACATGCGGCTCGATGGTGCCGCCCTTGACGGTGCGGATGTACTCGCCCAGCAGCTCGCGGACGCCGCCCACATCGCCGCGCACGTCGATCTCCAGCAGCTTGGGCAGCTCGTCGCCGGGTGCGAAGATGTCAGCATAGGTCAGCAGCTGGGTGGTGGCACGGTAGTTGTTGACGGCCACCACGAAGACGTCGCTGTCCTCCACCGGACGGCCATCCATCCAAGTCAGGTTATGGATGCGGTTGCCCGGCTGCTGAGAAACGTCAAGGTCGTACTTGACACCCTCAAAGGCATCGTACAGGTAGTAGCGGATGGAGGAGTCGAAGGCGATGGTCACGTCGCCCGGCTCCCAGGTCTTGAAGAAGGCAGCCGACCACTCCATGAACTTGCGCAGCTGCAGGCCGTTCATCTGCAGCTTGTACAGGGTGTTCTGGTAGGTGTAGATGCTTGCCATGTCGCACTTGCGGATGGTGCCCTCCCGCATCTGGGAGGTCATGGAGGTCAGGGCCGTTGCTGCCACCTGAGCACCGGTGTAGTACATCTGTACCTCGTTGACGAAGTCCAGCAGAGCGGTATCCTGCACCATGGCCTGCGGCAGACAGTCGATCTCGTTCTCGGGGGCCAGATCGCCGCCGACCAGCTGGCCGATGGGGGTGACAGCGTCGTCCTTGGCGCGCTGGTCGTACTCAGCCAGCAGAGCGGTCAGCTCGGGGTCGGGAGCGTAGTCCTTGATGGTCAGGTTCTCGGAGGTGCGGTCCTTCACCTTCCACTTGCCGGTCCAGTCGCGCTGGAGGTAGATGTGGATGTCAGAGACGGTGGCACCGGCGTTCTTGTTCTCCACCACCAGCACGCCGTTGATCATCATGTTGGGGATGCTCCTATGGCCGTGGGCGGCGACGATGACGTCGAACTCCGGGCAGGCGTTGGCCAGATCGGTGACGCCGGAGCCGTAGACGCCGTACTCGTTGTCGGTGTCCATGTGCATGACGCCAAGGATGACGTCCACCTTATCCTTGATCTTGTCGATGATCTTGCGGCTCTCGTCCACGGGGTTGGTGACGGTCCAGCCCTCGAGGTTCTTGGCATCCCAGCGGGTGATGTTGGGCGTGACCATGCCGATGACGCCGATCTTGACGCCGCCCTTGTTGATGATGGTGTAGCCATCCGCCAGAGGCTTGCCCTCGGGGCTGTAGACGTTGCCGGTCAGGACTTTTGCCTTCTGCTGGGAGAGCACCTTTTCCAGCGTGGCCATGCCATAGTTGTACTCGTGGTTGCCGGTGACGTAGATGTCATAGCCGATGGCGTTCTGGGCAGCGATCATGGGGTGGACATCGTCGTTCAGGAACAGCTCGGCAGAGTTTGCCTGAATGGTGTCGCCTGCATCCACGACCAGCGTGGTCTTGGTGCGGTTCTCCTTGATGGCGGTGGCCTGCTGGGCTACGCTGCCGGAGGCGTCTGCCTTGTTGGCAGCGTAATCCCACGGGTCAAACTTGCCGTGGGTGTCGCTGGTGGCGAGGATCTGCAGGTCCATGCTCCACAGGTCCTTGATGCCGGCTGCCGAAGCAGCAGGGGCCAGACCGCCCATTGCGGCGGCAGTGGCCGATGCACCGGCCACACGCAGGAAATTGCGGCGGGAGATCTTATTCTGTTCCATAGTAATTCCTCTCTTTTCGGCTTGGTATAGATTCCGAAGCACTTGTAGCTTTAGTATAAAACTTGCCTGCCCTGTTTTACAATGTACAAGTAGGAGAAAAATTTCTCTCGGAATTAGGCATATTCTCCAATTTTCCGATAAGAACGACTTTTCTTCCGAAACGATTTTCTCACAAATGCTTTTTATCGTAAACTATCTTCACGAAAAGAACAGGTAAATTTATAGTATTTCCTTTTATGCAAAAAGACCCTCCCCCACAGCGTCCGTGCTGCGGGAGAGGGTCTTATCGTTTTTGCGTTTACAGCTCGATCTTGCCAAAGCTCAGATCAGCGAAATCATCCACACGCTCGGTGCGCTTGGGTGCCACGGGGGCAGCGCTCTCGGCGTCACGCGGGGTATAGGTGCGCTCGGGCACATTGGAGCGGTAGCCGCTGCGAGGACCGCCGCTGCGGGGACCGCGGCCATTCCGGCCGCCGTTGCCGCCGCGATGGTAACTGCCGCCACGGCCATTGCTGTTGCGGTCACGACCTCCGCGGGGGCCGCGGGGACGTGCATTTGCGCTCTCGGCCACAGCGTTGGGGTCGGTGGAGTAGATGACCACACGGCGGTCACGGCCCTCGCCCTTGCTCTCGCTGCGGACGCCCTCCATCTTGCCGATGGCAGAGTGGATGATGCGGCGCTCGTAGGGGTTCATCGGTTCCATCGCAAAGCTGCGGCCGGTGCGGCGCACCTTGGTGCCGATGCGCTGTGCCAGTGCGGTCAGGTCGCTCTCGCGCTTGTCGCGGTAGCCGGCCACATCGAGGCCCAGCTTGATGTAATCGCCCTCGAGGCGGTTGGCCACGAGGCTTGCCAGATAGGACAGGCTCTCCATCGTCTCGCCGCGGCGGCCGATGAGGGCGCCCATCTTCTCGCCGTCCAGACGGATGATGGTAGCCTCACCCTTCTGCACAGCGCTGAACTTGACGTCCTGTACGCCCATCTTCTCGATGACATCCTTCAGGTAGTCCACAGCGGCCTTGACCTTGGCGTTCTCCTCGATGTTGATGGGGACTTCCACCTCTTCGCCCTCTGCGGCGGGAGCAGCCTGCTCTTCGGCAGGGGCAGCTTCCTCAGCGGGAGCAGCAGGCTCTTCCACAGCAGCGGGAGCTTCAGGGGCAGTCTCTTCGACGACAGGCTCAGCCGCCACAGGAGCAGCCTTTTCCTCCACAACGGGAGCGGGCTCCTCAACGGGGGCAGCAGGAGCTGCCGCAGGCTCGTCCGGCAGCTCGACGCTGACGCGGACCTTGGCGGGAGTGAGCTTCAGGCCCAGAAAACCGGTCTTCTGGGGCATTTCCAGCACTTCGTAGCTGACGTTGATGTCGTCCTTTTCCACGCCCAGCAGAGCGCAGGCGTTGGTGCGTGCTTCATCGACCGTCTTGCCGGTCGCTTCCTGCGTACGGATCATAACCGTCAATCCTCCTTTTTGTTCTGCAGCTCGCTCAGCGGGACAGTGCGCTCGTCCTTGTAGCGCTCAGCATCCTGCTGGCGGGCATACTCGAGGCGGCGCTTGTTCATCTCGCTGGCGGAGATGTTCTTTTCCACGACCTCACCGGTCTTCTCGTCCTGGACCTTGATGGTGGTGCTCTTCACGCCGCGCTTCTCTTCCTTCTTGCGGGAAGCGATCTCGGCCTTGACCTGCTCCTTCATCTTCTCGGGGTCATAGATCTTGCGCATGACCTGGGTCTGGACGGTCATCACGATGTTGGAAATGACGTAGTACAGAGAGAATGCGCAGGGAACGGTAAAGCAGAAGAAGACGTACATCAGAGGCATCATATACATGGTCAGCTTCATGCTGCCCTGCATCTCCTGGCCGGAGGCCTTCATGCTGATGTGGGTGGAGATGAACATGGTGACGACAGCCAGGATGGGGAAGATCAGCAGGGGCAGGTTGTCTGCTGCCAGGCTGTACTGCGGCACACGGGTCAGGTCGATGCCGAAGAAGTCCATGTGCTGGCCGAACTCAGTGATGGTGTTCAGCTGGTCTGCGGTGAACACAGAGGTGACGGTGGACTCACCGGCCAGCACCTGTGCGATGATATTGGTGTCGCGGGTCACCTGAGTGAAGCTGATGCCCAGAGCGGTCATGGCATCGCCTGCGGCGGTGATGGCGTCGGCGCCGATGTGGAAGATGCGCTGCAGCGGGCGGTACACGACCTCGATGACGCCGAACATGACGAGGAAGTTGACCAGCATGGGCATACAGCCGGCGGTGGGCTTATAGCCGTACTCCTGCTGGAGCTTGAGCAGCTCTTCCTGCTGCTTTTCGGGCTTGTCCTTGTACTTTTTCTGGATGTCGGCGATCATCGGCTGGAAAGCAGACATCTTGGCCATGCTCTTCTGCTGGTTGAGCTGCAGAGGGATGCTGAGCAGGCGGATGACGATGGTGAAGATGATGATGTCCCAGCCGTAGTTCGGGATGAGGTTGTAGATCCACTCCATCACATAGCCGAGAGGTACACCGAGGATGTACAAAATATTCATGTCTCTGTCCATTCTGCCCCGCCTGTGGTGCGGGACGGTTATTTTTATCGTAGGACGCACCGCCCACAGCTCAGCACGTCACAAGAAGCATATTGATGATTTCTCCTCTCAGACTCCCCTCATTAGGGGAGGTGGCACGCCGCAGGCGTGACGGAGAGGTTTGTTTTCCACTTATTTTTCGTGTCTTGTGGAAAACAGGGCCGACGCCGACAAGTGCCGGGCCGGATTTTTCCAGCGGCCCTTCTCCGGCACGGGATCGTAGCCCCAGCGGCCCAGCGGATTGCACCGGGCGATCCGCCATCCGGTCAGCAGCAGCCCCTTGAGGCAGCCATGGGTGCGGATGGCCTCGATGCCGTACTGGCTGCACGAGGGGGAAAAGCGGCAGTTCCGGCCCAGACCCGGGCTGATAAACCGCTGGTAGAGCCGGATCAGCCCGCACAGGGCCTTCTGAAAGATGCTCACGCCTCGGGTCTGCGGGCCGGAGGCAGGGTGGCAGGAGGCTTTGCGCCCGGCTGCTTTGCCTTATCCGGCAGTCCGGCCTGCGCGAAAAGCTTGGCCACGATGGCACTGAGCTGCCAGCTCTTGAGCCGGGGGGTCATGCCCCGGGCCACGAAAACGAGGTCGTAGCCGCCGATGTTGTAGTCGAGATGCTCGTCGA
>OLOR01003124.1_pt1 | contig 12016 bp, 6 predicted proteins | sample 1672521 | NCBI WGS metagenome assembly OLOR01 (sample SAMEA3136695, study PRJEB25190) | human gut metagenome | biome: human gut; feature: human-associated habitat; material: faeces | place: Austria | collected 2013
ATAATCATATTTTTAATTGAATTTATATTATTATTTTTATTAAAAAAATCATCAGCTGCTTTTATTGCTTTTCCCAAATTTCTATCATTACTCTGGCTATTTGTTATATTTAAAATCTTATTTTGTAACTCATTCCTATAATCTATATTAACGTTATTCTGATCCTTCGCTTCAGAATCAACCTCATGTGTTTGAACCTTACTATTATAAGTAATGATATTAAATTTCATCTTTGACCCATTATTTAAAAAGTGATTTAACATTCTATTTACTATTGATGTTTTCACCTTTGATAATGCCTCCATCCCTTTAGAAGTATCTATAATAAAAACTACTTCCTTGTCATCAGTATTATTTCCTAAAACACTTTCAAAGGACTGTGAAACAACATTATATGAAACTTCAACTTCTCCACCTTTACTTGTATGTACTACTTCATCTGATGATAGGTATGCCTCAATAACTGGAATCGATTTTTTATCATATATGCTTACCTTGGGACTATTTATTGTAACCTCTTTTATATTTCCCCCTACATCTATATATTTTATTGTTCCCTCATTAAATAAATCAAATCCTCCTACTTCCGTTGCCTTAATTTTAAATGTAAAGTATATTTCTTCTACCTCTTTATTATTAGGTAAGTACTCCTTAGTAGAACCATCCTTTAATTTATATTCTATAGATGGAATACTTACTATATTTTTATTATCAATTTGTATCATGTTATCTATAGATTCAAAATTCTTATTTAATGTAAAACTCATTGTTGCATGAAATTTATAATCTAATTTTATATTATCAGCTATTTGGTCAAAAATTTCATCAATTGCACTGCCTTGAGTTACAAAAAAAGTATTATCACTTCCTCCCATTGATGTATGAATTTCTCGTAAATTTAAATTAGTCTCACTATCAATATCTCCTAATGCATACCCAATTGAATATATATTATTATAATTTCTTCTTGATATACTCCTTCCTATAAACTTAGAATAATCTAAAGGACTATTACTACTTACCCCTATAGAGTTACCCTTTATATTTTTATCTTCAGGATTTTCTAAATTTATGTCTTCATAATAATTTAAACCTTTACTATCTGTTGCAGAATATTTATTAGCCTTACCATCAGTCATTAATACTATGCTTCTATTTATATCATTTCTTGTATTATCACCTAACAGATATGCTGTTTTCCTTAAAGCTTCACCTATATTAGTTCCAGTTTCAGTATTTAATTCTTTTATGTAATTAATTAAATTATTTCTATTCTCCTCATTAATATCTTTTCCATTTTCAATATTTTCTGTAACTTCAACCGGTTCATAAACTTCTGCATACTTATTATAAGTTACTAGTCCTATTTTTAAATTACCTACATCACTTAATTTATTAATAAAGTTAATAGCTGCATACTTAGTCATGTCTAATCTAGATACATTACAAACACTTGTAATAACATTATGTTTACCACTAGTATTATGTACCTCACAATAACCATCACTATTAGTACATTCTTCTCCATAATTATAATGTGGTAATTTTTCATTATGTACTTCACAAAGTCCTGTATCTAAATTAATTTTCTCTAAAATACAAGTTCCACCCTCATGATTATGATTGTTTTTTGCCGAATCTCCTTCTTCCTCTGAGCACCACCTCATACTTTCTGATAAATCTAGAACTAAGATTATTTCCTTTTCTTCTCCTGGAATAATGTAATTAAATTCATCCGCTGTTATTTTATATGTTACTTCTATATCATTTCCAACAATAGGATACTTAGGCGTTGTCCCAACATAATCTATAGATATTTCCGGTGGACTTTCTGAATCTCCTAATTTTATTGACTCTCCTTGTGCATAAACTAATTCTGTCGGAATATTTATCAATGTTAAAATAAATATTATTATTAATACAAAGCTGACCATTTTTTTATTTCTCTTTATAAACATTTATTCCCACCCCTCTTTTTTTGAATTTATGATAATTTCTGGAACAGCGTTCCAAAAAAAATATACATTTTCTACTAATATATTTTATTATAAGTGCTATATCTAAATTTTCTTGATATAGCACTTATAATTCATCTAATGTTTAATATAAATCCGGCAATTTTACACCATTAACATACACTTTTGTCTTCTTACTCAAACTACTAACTGAAATTATATTAAAATATTCATCCTTAATAGTATTTTTCGGAATAACGCCTGTATATATTATTAATATTTCTGTATTACTTGCAATAGATTCATTTATATGAATTTTATATGTCCAATTTGTTCTAGTAATAATTAATTTATCACTATCAATTTCATCATATGTTGTTATATTGTTTGTAACCGTACTTTTATATACCTTTATGCCATTTATATTTACATCAGTTTTATTATTATAATCAACTAATTCAGGTGCCATAACTAGTTCCGTTGTTATATTACTTCCACTAGCTTTGAAAGTAGCTCCAAAATTAACTACTGCTCCATTACTAAATTCAAATCCATTATCATTTTCAGTAATAATAGCACTTCCATCATTATTTTTACCTTCATATAATCCATATTCTAAATCTGATACTATAGTTCCAATAATATTAACTCTAGGTGTTTCTATAGCCTTTTTATCACTTAATGTTTTATCAAAGTTTTTATACTGCAAATAATTATTAATATTTAATTCATCATTTTCCGCAAATGTTAATGTTCCAAATTTATTTTTTTTAACTTTTATTTTAAATGAAACATCAAATGAACTTGCAACATAAGTATATAATCCATTTTCATTTTTATTTGAATCTGGTGTATATACTATATCTTGAATATTAAAATAGTACTTATTTTCATTATTCGCATCTTGAATTAAAGTATCATCTATAGCTTCAAAGTTTCCATTTAAATCAAAATATAATTTAACATCTTTAATAATACTACTTACTGTAGCTTGAATATTAACTGTGCTTTCTAAATACTGAGCAACTTTTTTCATATCATCATCTGCTCTATTAAAGTTATATTGAATAGCGTTACCTTGCTCATCATATCTAATATCCATTGCTGTAGCTACAAAGTATCCATTTTCCTCTGTTGCCTCAGATACACCATTTAATTCACAATGTAATTCCTTAATATTATTTTTACCAACCTTATCTGGACTACTTAAATCAACTGTAACTATTTTATATCCCTTATTTTTAATATTTTTAATTTGCTCTGTAGTATAATTTAACTCTCCTGCTGCTATTAAAACTATAGCCTTACTTTTATCTTCTTCTCCCTTATTAGTTAATAATTCATCTGCTTTTATTAAAGCTGATCCTACATTTCTTGAATCAACACTTTGTGCTTTTAAACCATCTTGAAAAAATACTCCATTTAATAAATTTTTCTCTTCATCTGTTCCATTTGTTGAGAAAAACTTATCATAACTACTAGTTGGAAAAGTTACTGACTCATTAAAACCAACAAATGAAAATTTATATCCCTTATTTTTTATCTGATTACTATACCCATTTACAATAAATGTTTCTCTGGCATTACCTTGCATCGCACTAGATGTATCCATAACGAAAACTACTTCCTCACTTTTTTTAACTTGTCCATTTGAAATAGACATATAAGGTAGCTCGAATGATTGTGGTTGAATATTATATGTCACTATTATTTCATCATTTTCGCTTGAAACCTCTGTAGTGTATTCTTTTAACATTGCTTTTATATCAGCTTCTTTAACTGGAATTGCTCCATCTACATTAAATGTTGCCATTGCAACTGGATTGTCATAACTCACTGCGATTATTTTATTTTTATTTTCATCACTTATATAACATCCAGATGGTACTTCCTTTATAATAACCTCATGATTTCCACTTGGAACTTCATCAAAAACTATATATCCTTCACTGTATTTTCCTAATATCTCATTATTTGAACTATCATTTAATACTACTGTAGCTTCTGAAGTTATATCATTATTAAGTGAATCATTAACCTTAATCTTAATTTGCCCACGCTTAACATTAACATTTGCACTTACTTGTGTATTTGATTGGACTGTTCCATTTATTTTATACGTATAACTACCAGTTAAAGTATAAACAGTTGGCGCTTCATAACCAATTTCTTCATTTCCACCAATATTAAATTTATAACTTTTACTTGTTGTTTCTTTTAACGTTCCAAAGTTTAATACATTATTAAATCCATCTTCTGTTATAAAATTACTAGGTATTGTATTCTTATTCAATGTAAATTTTACATTAGAATACTCTATTTCACTTCTTCCTGAATGAGTAAATGTGACTTTAACATCAACAGTATCCCCTATAAGATATCCCTTTTTTGTTGTTGCAAAGTCTACATCTAACTTATCTGCTAACTCTGGATCATATGGCCTAACATTTATGGTTATATTTTCTATCGGTACCTCTTGTAAATTGCCATTTATATCTGTATAAGTTATTTTACTTCCTTCTTTAAATAATTTTATACTTCCTGATTCATTAGATTTCATTTTAATTTCTACAATCTGTTTTTCTGCACGATACCAATTATTTTCTTTCCTCTCATAAACTATAGGATCAATACTTACTTTATGTCCATTTACATTTACTTCTCCACCATTAAAGCTAGTAATACTATTTGATAAATTCAAATTTAAATTCACATCACTTATTGAATATGAATTTATTAATACATCTGCAATTTTACTAAACACACTTTCTATGGCACCCTCACTAGTTGCAAAAAATGTATTATTATAATCATCTGGATTTATTGAATTAACTACTCCACCCATTGATCTATGAATAGCTTGCATTTTAATATTCCCTGTACTTCCTAGCCCATATCCAATAGAAAATATATTATATCCATTTCCAGATATTTTTTCACTTCCTATCCTCATTGCATAAGCTGTAGAATTTTCTATAGTACTTGATGAGGTCTCATTTCCAGCACCTGATATACTTGGGTTGCTGTTGTTTATTTCCATATAACCTTTTAAATTTGATCCTTCTATTGAATAATAGGTTGCTAATCCATCTGACATAAGTATTATAGATTTATTTGCATTAGAATCACCTTCATCTAATAAAAACTTAGCCTTTCTTAATCCTTCTCCTATATTTGTTCCACCCATTGCAGTTATATTATTTATCATTGTTATTAAATTACTATCATTTATATCTAAAAAATACTCTTTTGTATAAGACTTATAATTAGGTACAGTTCTATTATCCCATCTATTATTATAATATCTTTTAACTGTAGTTGTGCCATTCACACTAATAGGATTAATAGTAGCTGAGCTAGAATAAACTACTATACCAATTTTCAAATTTTCTACTGATTTCATTTTTTCAATAAATGCTTTTGCTGCTGATTTTAACTCTTCTAACCTTGTTTTACCACCATTTATTTTTTCACCCATACTTCCTGAACCATCTAAAACAAGTACTATTTCCTTTGGTTGAGAAATATTATACTGAAATGGTTCTGGCACAATTTCATAAGTAACTGTAAATTCTTGTCCAACCACAGGTTCACTCGGTGTTACACCTTGATAATTAAGAGTTATATTAGGTTTTATTCCATCTAAACTTAATACTTCTTCATCATTTTCTAATTCTACCGTATCAATACTCTGCTGTATTTCGTTATCATTTTCTTCATTTGTTAGAGGCTCAGCCATAGCATAATTATTCGGTATTAATGTAATACTTAACATAAAAGTTACTATATAACTTATAATCTTATTTGCATATATTTTTTTCACTTTACATTTTGCCCCCTCTATTGTCTATTTCTAAATGTTAAAATTGTTGATATCCTATATTCACTTTCAGCAAGTCCTTTTTTATCATATAGCTCTACCGTTACCTTTATTGATTCTGCATCTTGTAATGTAATATCAGATTCTAAACTCTCAACTTTTATACTTTTAACATTTTTAGATATAACTCTTGAATTTCCATCATTAACAAGACATAAACTATATAACTTTATACCATTCTTTTCATATTCATCAGTTAATTTAAATTCATATTCATCAGTATTTTCATCAACCTTTAATATTTTCACTTTAAATCTTGAAACATCTAATACTTGCTCATTTAAAAATAAATTTTTTAAATGAGCCCCATCATAAGATGTAAAATCATTTATTTCTAGTATCCCCGTTGCTTGTACTAGCTTTTCCGATAATTGTTTGTTTATTGTACTACCAGCTGATTTTAAATCACTATCTAAACTAATTTTAACTAGATTTCTATAACCTGAAGTAAATATTGGATAAAGAAGTCCTATTATCATAGTCATGATTGACATCACGATAATAACTTCTACTAACGTAGTTCCTCTCTTTTGACTCTTATTATTTAAACTCATTATTTTTCAATGCTCCATACACCCTGACTAATATAATCTTTTACATTATGTAGCTTACTTGAATCCATTTCTAGTTCTACAATGTGTTTAGAATATTCAGTTGGATTTTTAATTACTGATTCATCGCTATTTCCTGCTTTGTATAATTTATCATAATTCATAGCAACTATATTTTTAACTACCTCTGAATCATGAGTAAAGTTTTTCTTCATTTCATCTTTATTACAAACAATACTTCCACCAGCTATTATCGATCCAGTATAATCTAATTTCCCATAAATAGTTACATCACCAGCAGTTAATATTAGTCCTTCAAAAAATCCCATTCCAGAATCAGCGCCACTTCTGCAATCATAAACTATATTATTTGTATCTGACTTAAAAGCATTGTACTCTGTATTACTAATTCCATTTCCAATAAGAACTATATTTTTTTTATTATCATTATTAAATATTACATCATAGTTATAAGCAAAACCTGATTCTGTAGTATCATTTTGAGTATTATAATAAGGTAATTTATCTAATGACAATTCTGTAGATATTGATTTTATCTTTGTTAAATCTGGCGAATAAAAATCACTTTCTGTCATATTAGTTGAATTAAATCCATAAACTTTGTTTGCAAATTCTTTATGCAAATTCTTTACGTCTCCTACAATAGCATCGCCTAATTCTCCTGATGTCCCTTTTACTTCTACTTGATTGCCTATAGTATTAACATAAGCCCCTACTGAAACGGTATTACTTGGTAATGATACTGAAACATTTTTTTCTAAACTTTGATCATCTTTAGAATAATAATCACTAAAATATTTAGCCTTATCAATTACGTTTAAATCAACCTCATTCCCATCTTTGTCCATAGAAACTACTAATTGCAATGGCTTATCATATACAAATTTAAGATTAGTATATGTTTTACTTGTATCACCATCTATCGCTTCACCCTCTAATGAATTTGAATATGCATTATAATTTCCTTTTATAGCTACTGATTCCCCGGTTTGATACCCACCAGCTGTATTTATATATGCAGTTCCTAATATATATGCCTCACTTATTATATTCACATTTACTCCTTTAGTAGAGTTTATTAATATACTGCTTGACTTCTTTGTATTATCAGTAATTGAATTAACAGTATTTCCTGAAATATCATTTAACCCATAAAACTTTGCAATATTCACTTCTGAATTATTTGCATAAATTGATAAATCATTTTTTAAATATACATTAAGATTATTTCCTGAAGTTTGAAGTCCTTTGTTTATATACACATTTTCTCCTGAATCAACATTATAAAAATCCTTATATTTTCCTAAATGTAGATTTGAAGCATATATATTTCCCTCCATATTTAAACTAGTATTATCTCTCAGACTAATATTTTCTGTAGTAACCATATCACCTTTTATATCAATTTTAGTATTTTCTTTACCTGAAATTGATTCTATTGTAATTCCTCCATTATATTTATCAAACACAACTGAATCATTTGTAGTATTACTTCCTTGAATACTTTCATTTGAGCTTGTTTTGTTATTATTCCCCTTAGAATACAAATTTCCTTCTATTGTCAAATCACCAGCCAAATATATATTTTCTTCAGCAGCAAAACTATAATCGAATAATGGTACTTGTATTATTTCTACTTTCTTTATAGAGTTTGTTGGATTATAACTAGGAATTTCTATATTATATAGTACAGTTATTACTCTTTCCTGTTTTCCTACACCACTACCATAATCATCCTCAGTACTTAATCCTGTATAAAACTTCGATTTAACACTTACTGGAATTTTAGTTCTAGTTACAACTGATTCTGATTTTTCTTCAACAGTTGCTTCTATACTTGGTTTTGTTGTCCCATAATTAAATTCATCAAAAACTGCTGTTCTTGTAGTTGTATTTGTTTTGTATCCTAAATATAATAAATCTCCATTATCATCAACAGGAGTTACTAGGTACTCTTCTTTAATATTTGCTATATATTTCGCTTCATCAACATAAGTCTTTAAATTTAATGTAATAAACTTATCAAAGTTTTTATTAAATATTTCTTCTTGAACTTCTCTTAATACATCCTTATTTAATACTATTTTGTTATTTACATCACTATACAATCTACTACCTTTAGTCTTATCTGTATCTGGATATAAAAAACTCCAACTTTCTGGCTTACCACTTGCTATCCATTGTCTTACATTTTCTCGTTCTTTTTCTATCTTTCCAGTAATTCCTGTTTTACCTTGTAATGTCGTTTCAACAGCCATATTACTTGCAAATATAGCTGCTTCTATAGCTTTACCTATTATATTATATGTAACATCTATACCAGCTTCAGATTCATAAAGATTCTGTGTTCTTTTATTTTCTGTTATTTGATTTCTATACCCAATAGTAGTTGCTGTTAATATAGCTGTCCCAAATGTAATTAGCATAAAAAATATAGCTATTACAAATACTAGGGTAGAACCTTTTTTCTTTTTTATCATCTATACCTCCTACTATTTAAAATTTATATTCTTATAACCATTTCCTTCAAACAAAACTTCTCCATCTCTTTTTACCGTAACATTTAAATCATAAATATCTCCCATTTCATCAGGAGTAAATTCTTGCTTCGTTATTATTACAGATCCCTTAGATTCTTTAGTGATTTTCTCATCTGATGTAAATTTTGTTCCCTTACTTCTTGAAATACATAAGTTAAATTCGCTATCTATATTATTTTGGATAATAAAATTTATATTTACTGGAGTATCTTGATTAAGCAAATTAAATCTTATATTACCTGGCTTTTTACCATCTACAATAATACTTTTTACTTCATTATAAAAACTAATTGGAACTTCACTTTCATCCTCTGTTTGCTTCAATCCTATTTTTATAACATCATTTTCATTAGTAACTACTATACTTAATTTTCCTGTTATATTTTGTTTTAATATTTTCTTACCATTAATACTTTTAATAATTAAATTATTTTCATCAATTGACACATCTAATTCATCATCATAATTACGAACTTCTTGAGCATAAGTAATATCTGCTCTTTTTACCAATGTTACTTCTACTTTATATTTATCTTCTATTGTTTCACTTCCTGTTATACTATCTGTTTCCTTCTTTAAAGTTACTCCACTTGATAAAGTTTTAGTAGAAGAGGGAGCAGTTAGCCCCGATAAGTTAATTGCCTTAATTTCCTCAATTACTTCTTTACCTATAAGTTCTGCCTGCTCCCTCTGTTTTGCTTTTTGTATATTTCTTGTTGAATTTACTATCATATTCATTGCTGGTATTATCATTATTGAAATAATAGCTAAACTAATAATAACTTCCACTAAAGTGAATCCTCTTTTTTTCTTATATCTAGAAATCATAGCCTCACCTACTTCTTAGTAACTTTCACTTCAGCACCTTCACTAGTGATTGAAATTCTTGGTCTTGATGTATCTTCACCTTCTATTATCACTTCTACTACCCTTGATGTGATATTCTTAATAACAATATTAGCTCCTGATTTGTCTTCATCACTTATTCTTACTGTTGAAAGAGTATTAAGAATTATATTTTCAGATTTTGGTACAAATTCTATTCCATCAGCATTGTAATCTAATGGATATTGTGTTGCTCCAACTTTGTATTTATAATAGAATTTCCCATCTTTTTCTGTAAATATTACTTCTACATTTTCTACTTCTGAACTATCTGAGTATAAATAAGACGCATTTGTTGTATCATTTGATTGTCCTAACATTATTGCAGGTAGATCAGATGATACTGGCTTAGCTACCATAATAAAATCATATACCTCAGTTGAGTTTACAAGACTCTCAATACTACTTCCATTTGCTGCCCCTGAACTAAATGTATAGTCCTTTCCATAAGCATTTTCTAATACCCATTCATAATAAGCTGAATCTATATTCCCTAATTTTGGTATCCCGTAGAATTCCAAATTCATTGTTCCTGATACTTCTTCACCCTCACCTTTTCCTGAAAGTGAAATATTAGTTATTACAATTTTTCTTGCACTTTCATTAGCTAATTTTATAAACTTCTTTAATGCTGTATATGAGCCACTAAAGTTTAAACTAACTTTTATTTGTTCCGCAGTTGCATTTGTGTCTGGATCTACATCTATATTTTCTACTGTTTCTTCAGTAGATTCATTTACTGAAACCAAGTCTTGATTTGTTTCAACTTGACTCTCAATTGTTTCAGTTACACTTTCTTCTGAATCATTTTCTTGTTCATTTACTTCAACTTCTTCTGGAAATTTTGAATTGTATTCATCTACTATTGGATCAAATGATGTTGTTATATTAGAATTTACTCCATCAGTAACTATCTCAACTTGTCCAGAAGTTATTTCTGAAAAAGATATTGTTCCCAATAAACCACTATCAGCTAGTAATTTATCAACTTCTAATATTATATATTCTTGAATAATCTCTGGATAAAACATTGATGACTTTTCTGAAATTATTTGTGTTAATCCTTTAGCTTTACCTTTTTGTTCATCCATTTTATTTATTGTGTTCATTATATCGTCATATTCTTGTTGCTTTTCGTTTTTACTTATATTTAATTCTTCATATTTATTTATCTGTGGTGTATATACAAATTGATAATATAATACCGAAAGTAATACCGCTCCTAAAATACCTAATAAATATTTTTCTTTTTTCGTTATCTTCATAATTATTCACCCATTAATACACATCTTAAATCAAATGTGAATTCCCCTGATGAGCCATCACCTGATATTCCACCAATAACAACATCGCCAACTATATCTAAATTCTTTAAATTATGCTGAACTTCTGCAATTGCCGTTCTTGTTTTTGATGAAGCTGATATTGAAAGATTTCCACTTGTTATATTTATACTTTTAAAGGTAACATCTGTTGGAAGTACTGAACTTATCTTATCTAGTATAGTATTATTTATTAATTCTCTATCCTCTACTGCACTAACGATTGTTACTAACCCAGAATGATACTTTTCTAATATACTTATCTTTTCATTTATCTCATTTGCTTCTTTTAATTGTACTGCTAACGTTGGTTCACTAAGTTTTGCCTCAATAGCTTGTATTTCTTTTTTTATCATAAATATCTTCACGGAATTATATGTTAAAGTTCCAACTATAACAGCTGTAAGGAATCCAACTATTGTATAAACATAAATATCTTGATTCTTTTTTTCTTTCTTTTTAGTTTCGTATGAACTAAAAAAGTTTATATCTTTTTGCATTATCATACTTTCTGAATCCCCCTACAATCTTATAATCGCACCCATAGCATTTATATATTTTTCTATCGGCTCCTTTGATAAATGTCCTTTTGGCATATCAACTTTATCAAAACTGGCTATCCTATGAGTTGGCACAATAAATTTTTCCTGCATCTCTCTCTCTAATCCTGGAATATTTGATGTACCCCCATAAATAAAAATATTATTTATTTTAATTTTTGATAAAATAAAACAAAATTTAAAGTAAATAATGTATACTAGGATTAATAGAAATCAAAAGGAGAAATACAAATGGAGTATATTCAAAATTTATACTACATGGTACAAGATTATTGGATTTTGACAATGTTAATAGGTTTAAT
>OLOR01003131.1_pt1 | contig 11993 bp, 9 predicted proteins | sample 1672521 | NCBI WGS metagenome assembly OLOR01 (sample SAMEA3136695, study PRJEB25190) | human gut metagenome | biome: human gut; feature: human-associated habitat; material: faeces | place: Austria | collected 2013
CTCCAGCCGCAGAGCTCAAAGTGATGGTGCAGCGGCGCCATTTTGAAAAGGCGCTTGCCGTGCGTGGCTTTGAAGTAGATGACCTGCAAAATGTCGGACAGCGTCTCGCAGATGTAGACAAAGCCGACGGGGATCAGTACAAGCGGCATATCGTAGGCAAAGGCCAGCGCCGCCACCGTGCCGCCAAGGAACAGCGAGCCTGTGTCACCCATGAAGACCTTGGCGGGGTGGAAATTATAGATGAGGAAGCCGAGAATTCCCCCGACGAGCGCCGCAGCATAAATGCCGAGCTGCTCATAGCCCTGCCACCAGATGGCGAGCACGGTGAAAAACAGGCCGACCGGCACCGTCACGCTGCCGGCCAAGCCGTCGATGCCGTCCGTGATGTTGACGGCGTTGACCGTGCCGACGATGACAAACGCCGCAAACACCATGTACACCCACCAGCTCATGACGATCTGCGTGTTGAAAAACGGCACGTAGAGGTTCGGCGTCAGCATGCCCTCAAAGCGCATCAGGCAGAGGAACGCGACCGCCGCGGCGAGCTGGAGCAGGAACTTCTGGATGGCCGTGAGGCCGAGGTTCTGCTTGTGCTTCACCTTTTCAAAGTCGTCTAAAAAGCCGATGCCGCCGAAGATCAGCGCAAAAAAGAAGATGTAGAGGTGCTCAAAGTCCCCCGCCATCATGCCCTTCCAGCCGCAGATCAGGATAGAGACGAAGATGCCGAGGATGAACATTAAGCCGCCCATCGTCGGCGTGCCGGCCTTTCCGGCGTGCCAGGTGGGGCCGTCCTCGCGGATGCTCTGTCCGGCCTTGAGCTTTCTCAGCTCAGGGACCAGAAATTTTCCCGTGATCGCGGAGACCGCGAAGCTCAGTATGCAGGCAATGATGATCTTCATGTTCGTTTTCCTTCGCCGCGTCGGCGGCGTCCTTCCTTTGTACTTGCGCGAACCTCTCGCGCACGACCTCCCTCTCGTCGAGGTGGTATTTTATCGTTCCGATCTCCTGATAGGTCTCGTGCCCCTTGCCGCAGAGGACGACGACGTCGCGCGCTTTCGCCTCGCGCAGAGCAAAGCCGATGGCCTCGCGCCGGTTCTCGATGACGGCGAACGGCGTTCTGCTCTCCAAAAGTGCGGGGAGCACATCGCGCAGGATGGCGTAAGGATCTTCGGTGCGGGGATTGTCGCTCGTGAGAACAACGAAGTCCGAGAGCGCCGCGGCGATGCGGCCCATGCGGGGTCGCTTTGTCCTGTCGCGGTCGCCCCCGCAGCCAAAGAGCGCGATGACGCGCCCGTCGGCAAAGCCGCAGACCGTGGAGAGAATATTTTTGAGCCCGTCGGGCGTGTGCGCATAGTCAATGATGACGGTGAACGGTGCATCAAGCGGTACGACCTCGCACCGCCCCTTAACGCCGACACATTCCGTCAGCGCTTTTGCCGCGTCGGAAAGCGGCACGCCGAGCGCCTGCACGGCGCAGAGCGCCGCGAGCGCGTTATAGAGTGAAAAGCCGCCGGGGATGCCGATTTTCGTCTCCTCGTGGTCGAGGTCGGTGCAGGCGGTAAAGCGCACACAGTCGTTTTCGTAGCGGGCACGCCAGCCGACAAGGTCATTCGTCATGCCCTGCCCGAATGTGATCCGCTCGCTCGTAAAGCGGGCGAGCAAGCGCTCCGTCCACGCATCGTCACCGTTGACGCAGGCGATGTCACACCGGTCGAAAAGCCTCGACTTCGCGTCGCAGTAGGCCTCCATCGTGCCGTGGTAGTCAAGATGATCCTGCGTCAGGTTCGTGAAAACACCGACGCGGAATCGGATACCTTCTACCCTGCTCTGCATCAGCGCGTGGGACGAGACCTCCATCACGGCATAGGTGCAGCCCGCATCGACCATCTGGGCGAGCAGGCGCTGCACGGTCAGCGCGTCGGGCGTTGTGCGGTCGGTCGGGATGGTCTTGTCACTGATCAAATTCTGATTCGTGCCGATCAGGCCGACCTTTGCGCCCTTTGTGCGCTCCAAGAGCTGTTTGATAAGATACGTCGTGGTCGTTTTGCCGTTTGTGCCGGTCACGCCGACCACGGTGAGTTTTCCCGCCGGAGTACCATACCATACCGCCGCGCAAAGTGCAAGCGCTTTGTGCGCATCCGGCACTAAGATATAGGGAATTTCCGTCTCCGGCGGATGCTCGCACACGGCGCAGGCCGCGCCGCGCGCTTTGGCTTCGGCGATAAACTCGCCGCCGTCCTCCTTCTCCCCCGGCAGGGCGAAGAAGAGGAATCCCTCTTCTACCTTGCGGGAATCGAGCGCAAGGCCTCTGACTATCAGGTCAGGCGGCGCATGCACCGTTTTGTCTTCTAATGCGGAAATAAGCTCAGATAACTGCGTTTGAAAAATTCCTTTCGGAATTGGGTCTTGCTGTCTTTAGTCGCGCACCGAGCTGTCGCTGAACTGGACGCGCACGACCGTACCGGCCTCGACCTCCGTGCCCGCGGCGATGCTCTGCGAGATGGCGCGCACCGTGGACGAGCTTGCGTTCGTCGCGCCGGAAACGCCCATGATGAGCCCCGCGTTCACGATCTTCTGGTTCGCGGTCGCGGCGCTGTCGCCCACGACGTTCGGGACGATGCACTTGTCAGTCGACTTCTCCGCGCCGAGGTAGAGGATGATCTCCGCGCTGTTCGGCACGATCGCGCCGCCCGCGGGCGTCTGGTCGGTGACGGTATCGCCGCTGCCGACGGTGCGGAAGCTGAAGCCGTTCGCGCTCAGGCGCTCGGCCGCCGCGTCCTTGCTGAGGCCGACGACGTTCGGCACAGTCTTATCCGCGCCGACGAGCTCTTCAGCGGTGTAGCTCGGCTCAATGCCGAGATACGGCAGGATCTCGCCCATGACGGAACTCGCCACGGGGGCGACCATGTTACCGCCGGAAACGTAGGTACCGGTCCACTTGCTCGGCTCGTCGAGCGTCAGGAGCATCATCACCTGCGGGTCATCCGCGGGGGCGAAGCACACGAACGAGACGATGACGCCGCCGCCGACCTTATCGGCCGTGCCGGTCTTGCCGCCGATGCGGTAGCCCGCGACCTGACCGTTCTTGCCCGTACCGCTTGTGACCTCATACTCCATGATGTCGCGCACAAGCGCGGACGTCTCCCCGGAGACGACCTGACGGATGGGCGTGGAGTCGTGCTTGGAGACGACGTTGCCGTCCTGGTCGGTGATCTCTTCGACAAGATAGGGCGTATAGAGGTAGCCGCCGTTGACGCAGGCGCACTGCGCCGCCAGCAGCGCGATGGGCGTGACGTTGAAGTTCTGGCCGAAGGCGTAGCACGCCAGCGCCAGCGTCGAATATTTAATTTCGCTGTTGACGAAGCCGCTGGCCTCGCCCGTGGTGTCGACGCCGGTCTTCTCCGTCAGGCCAAAGTCCAGCATGTACTGGTAAAACTTGTCGTTGCCGATGCGAAGGCCGATGTTGATGAACGCGGGGTTGCAGGAGTTGGCGAACGCCTGCGTCAGGTTTTGCTGGCCGTGACCGGGCGCGCGCTTGGAGCAGTTGATGGTCTCTCCCTCGATCTTTACGCTGCCGCTACAATAGAAGCCCGTGTTCAGGTCGACAACGTTTTCCTCAAGCGCCATCGCGAGCGTCAGTGTTTTGAACGTGGAGCCCGGCTCGTAGGTGTCGTTGATGGCCTTGCTGCGCCACTGCTTGTTGAGAAGGTCTCTCATGTTTTCGAGGACCTGCTCCTCCGTCATGCCGGAGGTCAGAAAGTCGTTGTAGACCATGCCGGGGGAATTCAAGTCGTAGGTCGGCAGCGACGCCATCGCCAGCACCGCGCCGGTGTTGACATCCATGACGATGCCCTCGGCGCCCTTGCCAGTGCCGAAGCGCGCCTCGAGCTCCTGCACACCTTTCTCAAGGTAATACTGGATGGTCGTGTCGAGCGTCGTGTGCAGGTCGCAGCCGTTTTCCGCGTCGAAATACTGGTCGTACTGGTAGAGCACGGAGCGGCCGTCGCGGTCGCGCGCGGTGACGACCATACCGTTCTCGCCGGTCAGCTCGTCGTTGTACGCCGCCTCAAGGCCCATCGCGCCGCCGTTTTCATTGGCAAAGCCGATGACCTGTGAGGCGAGCGTCCCCTTGGGATAGGTCCTCTTGCTCGTCGGACGAATGAAAACGCCCTTGAGGTCGTTCTCATTGATGAATTCGCGCACCTTGTCGGCGAGCTCATCGTCCGCTTTTTTCTTGAGCTCTTCGTACTGCGAGTTCGTTTTCTCCATCTTTTTGAGGATGTCAGCGGGGTCAAGGTCCAGAATTTCAGCAAGGCCGCCCGCGATCAGGTTTTGATCCTGATCGTTTTCGATGATCTCCTTCGGAGAGATGAAAATATCCTCTGCCGAGGCGGACATCGCGAGGATCGTGCCGTTTCGATCGTAGATCGTGCCGCGGCTCGCCTCCACCGTGGTGCGCAACGTTTGCTGGCGCACAGCGACGGACTGGAGCTCGTCATGCTCGGCGATCTGCCAGTGATAGAGTTGGGTGAAGAGCAGCACAAACGTCAGCACGCCGAACACACCCAGAAGCAGCAGCGTTCTTGTCTGAATGATGCGGTTTGCGCGGCGCGCGGATTCGGGCCGTCTTTTCTGGTTCTGGGGGCGTGGTGCCACAGTCGTTCATCCTCCTTAAAAATGGAAAAGGAGTAAGGAAGCTCCTTACTCCTTATGTATAGCTTCGCTCATTTGAAATATTCCACCACTGCGCATACGCCGTTGCCAAGCGACGTGAGCACCCGCGACAAAACGTTCTGGCTCTTCTGCTGGTAGACGACCACGCTGTCGGGCTCCGACAGGTCGATGTAGTAGACCTGCGAGGCGCTGGGCTTGGCCATACCGGCTGCGGCCGCCGCCTCCTTGATGGTGGTGAGGTCAAAGGTTTTTTCGTAGCGCGTGAGCAGCGCGACATGCTCGTCCTCGAGCGCGGAGATCTCCTTCTGCACGGAGACGACCTGCGCGGAGATTTCCGTCAGCTGTGCGCGGCACATGATCATCAGCGCGACCATTGCGGCCAGCGCCATAAAGCCGCACAGCGTGCCGAGCGAGACCTTTTCGCGTTGACGGCGGACGGGCGCAGCCTTTTTCTGCACCTTCCGCTGCGGGGGACGCATGAATTCCTCGCGCTGACGCTCGTGCTCGCGCTCGTATTCACGCTCGCGGCGCAGCCTGCGCTGGCGCTCTTCGTAGGCGGGATCGTAAGCGAGATTGCCATTGACTCGCCCGCTGTAGCGGCGGTATTTCATGTTCTGCTCTCTGCGGCTGGCCATGGCGATCTCCTTTCTTTTGCGTATTTTCGGCTGTTGTCAGCACTTTTCCGCGACGCGCAGCTTGGCGCTGCGGGCACGGGGATTCTCTGCGAGTTCTTCTTCGCCCGAAACGATGGGCTTTTTTGTGATGAGCTTGACCTTTGGCTTTCGTCCGCACACGCACACCGGAAATTCCGGCGGGCAGATGCAGCCCTGTGCAAGCTCCTGTAATTTCTTCTTGACGATGCGGTCTTCGAGCGAGTGGAACGTGATGACCGCGAGCCGTCCGCCCGGTTTCAGATTTTTCTCCGCCGCGTCGAGCATCGGCGGAAGCTCGCCCAGCTCGTCGTTCACGGCAATGCGGATGGCCTGAAAGCTGCGCTTGGCAGGGTGCTGCTTTTCGCGCAGCGCGCTCGCGGGCATGGCCGAACGGATGATATCGGCGAGCTCAAGCGTCGTTTCGATGGGCTTTTGCTCGCGGTGCTGGCAAATTCTCTTCGCGATGGCGGGCGCATAGCGCTCCTCGCCGTATTCAAAGAGGATGCGGCGCAGCTCTTCATAAGAATAGGTATTCACGACCTCGCGCGCGGTCAGTGCGGCGGATTCGTCCATGCGCATATCGAGCGGCGCGTCCTGCTTGTAGGAAAACCCGCGCTGCGCTTCGTCGAGCTGCGGGGAGGAAACGCCGAGGTCAAAAAGCATCCCGTCCACGCCGTGGACGCCCAGCTCGTGCAGCACAGCGTCGAGCGCGCTGAAATTGCTGTGGACGAGCGTGACCTTGTCCAAATAATCGCCGAGGCGGCGGTTTGCCGCTTCGATCGCGGTCTCGTCACGGTCAAGCGCAATGAGACGGCCCGTCGTCAGGCGGCGCACGATCTCGAGCGAATGTCCGGCGCGACCGAGCGTGCCGTCCACATAGATGCCGTCGGGCTTGATGGCGAGCGCGCCGAGGCACTCGTGCAACAGTACCGGCTTATGGCCGTAGTTCTCTTCCATATCAGAATCCCAGCTCTTCCATCACGGCGGCCAGATTCTCGGGATTGAGCTCCTCGGCCTCAATCTCTGCCCACTTCTCCGCATTCCAGATCTCGGCGCGGTTCGAAACACCGATCACGACCACGTCTTTTTCAAGGTGGGCGTAGGCTCTGAGCTTCTGCGGCAGCACGATGCGCCCCTGCGCGTCGGGCTCGCACTTGGCGGCGTTGGCGAAGAGCGGGCGCATGGCCTTGGTCTTCGTGTAGGGCAGGCTTTCAAACTTTTCGGTGAAGCGCGCCCAGGAGGCGTCGGAATAGATGCTCAGGCAGGAGTCCATGCCCATGGTGACATAAAACGTGTCGCCGAGCTCCTCGCGCAGCTTCGCGGGGATAAAGAGCCGCCCCTTGGCGTCGATCGTGTGCTGATACTGACCCGTCACGGCGGCTGACCCCCTTTTTCTGTGCATTTTCGCATACAGAGGGCACGAAAGCGCGGCCTTTTCTTCATTTTGGAAAAAGCCGTGCCGCGTCCGATCTGATGCTTATGTGGGAAAGTAAGCCATTTTCATGGTATGATACACCACTTTCCCCCACCCTTGTTTTGAGTATACGAGATTCACATAAAAAATGCAAGCAGAAATTTCCCTGAGATTTCAAGCCTTTTACCGCTTTTTCCTGTGAAAATTCGGCCAGTGCACCGTATTTTTAAAACGCATGTTCTACTTTGGTTTTGGTTAAAAAAGGGCCGCCACAAGATATTGTGGCGGACCTTTATGCTATGCCCAAATATAGATTATGTCTACCGATCATGTCGGTTTTTGTCACTTTTGACAAAATTTTATCCGTTCTGCGTCTGCTTTTCAGCTGACTGTGCCAGCTCCTCGCGGCGCTTCTGCATCTGCTCGGCAGAGGCGGCGCGGAAGCGCACGCGGGACTGCTTGACCTCCTCGAGCGCCATCTGGATGGCCTCCTCGGTGCGGCGCAGCGCATCCTCGGTGTACTCGTTGGCCACGCGGTACATTTCGCGCGAGCGGTCCTCGGCCTTTTTGATGATCTCGTGGCTCTTTTCGCGGGCGATACCGAGCACCTCGGTCTCGGAGACCTTGTTCTTCGCGTCCTGCTCGGCCTGCTGCATCATGCGCTCGACGTCGCGCTTGGCGGCCTTGACATAGTCCTCCTTTGCGCGGATGAGCTCCTGCGCGCGGGAAAGCTCCACCGGGAGCTGGGCGCGAATCTCGTCGAGCAGATCGAGCGCCTCGTCGCGGTTCAGAATGCACTTGTCGCTCGTCAGCGGCGCGTTCTTCGCGCCGTCGATCATCTCGTAAAGCATATCCAAAAGATGCTGCACATCATTGTTCGCCATGGTCTTCTCTCCATCCTTTCACAAGCTCCGCCGCGCGCAGCGGCATATATTTTTCAAGGTCTTGTCCGTATTTGATCATCTCGCGCACCATCGTGGAGCTGATGTGCTGAAACTTCGGCTCCGCGACCAGCAGCACCGTTTCGAGCGCGCCGTCCGACACATCGCGATAGATGAGCGAAAGCTGCTGCTCGGCGTCAAAATCCACGCTGTTGCGCACGCCGCGCACGAGAAACTGCGCGTTTTTGCGCAGCGCGTAGTCGGTCAGAAGTCCGCCGCCGAGCTCAGCTTCCACATTGGGGAACTCCTCGACGCTCGCGCACATGAGCGCGAGCTTCTGCTCGTCGGTGAACATCGGGTGCGTCTTCGTCCCGTTCGGCACGATGGACACATACACGCGGTCAAAGAGCTTCGATGCGCGCGCGATAATGTCCTGATGCCCGATCGTCACAGGGTCAAACGAGCCGGGAAACACTGCGATTCTCATGCCTCTTCCTCCACCGCGCGGTGATAGATGCTCACCTTGATCTTGCCGTAGCGGTACTCGCGATACAGTCCGTACGGCGCGGGAAGCTCGGGAAGCGTCTGGTTCTGCGGACTTTCCGCGACCATTATACCATGGGGTGATAAAATGTCAAACTGCGCGATCTTTTCCATCGCCTGCTCCAAAAGTCCGCTTTCGTACGGCGGATCGAGGAAGATGATGTCGAACCTCCCGCTCTGCGTGCCGAGCGCGGCGAGCGAATCACCGCAGATGACCTGCGCGTTTTCTTCCAGATGGCACAGCGCGAGATTTTCGCGCACGAGCTTGACCGCGTCTGCACGCTTGTCAACAAAAAGCGCGCTTTTTGCCCCACGCGAAAGCGCCTCGATGCCGAGCTGCCCCGTGCCCGCAAAAAGATCGAGCACGCGCGCATCCTCCACGTCGAACTGGATACAATTAAAAATACTTTCCTTGACCTTGTCGGTCGTCGGGCGGGTCTCCATGCCCTTGAGCTCGCCCAGCCGCCGTCCGCGCGCCGAGCCTGTGATAACTCTCATGTTTATCCCTCCGCAGCGCCCAAAGCGGGCGCAATGAACTCGTTAGTTTCCATAATACGTGAATTTCCGTTTATTTTCAATAGAGTCCTTGACATTTTCCCGCATTTTACGCAAAATATTTTCTCTTGTTATTCTGCACCGCTTCGTATATAATGATATAGTCATATCATATCGACCAGGGAGAAAGGAGTATCTTCCATGATCAGGCTACAAACCGAAAAGGGCGAAGTCAGCATTTCCGACGCCGCCCTGTCTAATATCACCGGCGCCGCGGCCACGAGCTGCTTTGGCGTCAAGGGCATGGCCTACCGCTCGATGACCGACGGGCTCGTCCACCTGCTGCGCCGCGAGGCGATGAGCAAGGGCGTGCGCATCATTCCCCACGAAGAAGGGGACATTTCCATCGAGCTGCACATCGTTGTGGAGCACGGCGTGAACATCGCCGCCGTCTGCCGCTCCATCATCAATCAGGTGCGCTATATGGTCAGCGAAAACACCGGCGCAAGCATCCGCAGCATCGACGTTTGCGTCGACAGCATGAATATGTAAAAACCGAGGAGGACATCATCCTATGCACGATACCATCAATGGTGCCATGTTCAAGGAGATGCTGCTCTTCGGCACCGTCTCCATCGCACAGGCACAGCAAGCTATCAATGATTTGAATGTATTCCCCGTTCCCGACGGCGACACGGGCACGAACATGAGTCTTACCATCCAGACCGCGGCGCAGGAGCTCAAGAAGATCGAGCCCGCGACGGTCGATCAGGCCGCCTCTGTCACGGCGTCCGCGCTGCTGCGCGGCGCGCGCGGCAACTCCGGCGTCATTCTGTCGCTTCTCTTCCGCGGCATCGCCAAGGAGCTCAAGGGCTGCAAGGAGGCCGACGGCGCGGCGTTTGCCGCCGCACTTCAGGAGGGTGTCGCCGCGGCGTATAACGCCGTGATGAAGCCCGCCGAGGGCACGATCCTGACCGTTTCGCGTCTCGCTGCCGAGCGCGCTGTGAACGCGGCCGAGGAGCACAACAGCGTCGAGTACGTCATCGAGCAGGCCATCGCCCAGGGCGAGATCACGCTCGCGCAGACGACTGACATGAACCCCGTTCTCAAAAAGGCCGGCGTCGTCGACGCGGGCGGCAAGGGCTTCCTGCTGATTCTCGGCGGTATGCTCAGCGCCCTGCGCGGCGAGGAGCGCCCCGAGCTCACCGAAGAGAATGTACAGGAGAAGGCCGATTTTGCCATGCTCAACGAAGAGGACATCACCTTCACGTTCGACACCGTGTTCATCGTCCGCAAGAGCGGACGCAGCATTGAGCCGTTCCGCCGCTTCCTCGACGGCATCGGCGATTCGCTCGTCATCGGCGAGGACGACGAGGCTTTCAAAGTCCACGTTCACACCGACATTCCTGGCGAGGCGCTGACCGAGGCGCAGAAGTACGGCACGCTCGAGCTCGCGAAAATCGAGAACATGCGCACGCAGGCCCAGCAGCTTGCCGCGGGCGGCAAGGCCCAGTCCACCGACGACCTTGAGGCCATCGAGCAGGAGCTCGAAGCCGCCGAGCACGAAAATGCCGGTGAAGCCGAGCCCGAAAAGGACTTTGGCTTCCTCGCGGTCTGCGCGGGTAAGGGCCTTGCGAACGTCTTCACCGACCTTGGCGCCGACGGCGTCATCAGCGGCGGACAAACTATGAATCCCTCGACCGAGAGCATCCTCAAGGAGATCAAAAAGGTCCCAGCGCACACCGTTTTCGTGCTGCCGAACAACAAGAACATCATCATGGCCGCACAGCAGTGCATCGGCCTGACGGAGAAGACCGTCGTGGTCATCCCAACCGCCTCCATCCCGCAGGGCGTGAGCGCGATGATGGCCGTCGATCCCGACATGAGCGATGCAGACGCCATCGCCAAGGCGATGACGGACGCCGCGCAGTGCGTCTCCACCGCGCAGATCACCTACGCCGCGCGCAATTCCGATTTTGACGGCTTCGACATCCACGAGGGCGATTATCTGGCACTTCTGGACGGCAAGCTGCTCGGCACCGACCGCGACGTCTCCGCGCTGCTCGACGGGCTCTCCGACGAGGCAGCGTCCCGCGAAGCGGAGTTCATCACCGTCTTCTACGGCGAGGATGTGAATGAAGAGGACGCGCACAAGGCGTGCGACGCCTTCACCCGCAAGTGCCCGGATGCCGAGGTCAATCTGATCTGCGGCGGCCAGCCGGTCTATTACTATATCATCTCGATCGAATGACCCAAGCACAGCAAAGCGGAGCAGGATTTCTCCTGCTCCGCTTTTTTCTGCCCGTCAGACGTTCATCTTCCGCCCGAGGAGCTTCATCAAGAGCTCTGCGTGGCGGTATTCGTCTTCGCTCATCGCCGCAAACAGCTTGCTGAGGCACAGATCCAGCGTCTCCTCTCCCGCGCGGGCGTAATTGTAGCCCGCACAGGCCTCCGCATGGTAGAGGCTGCGCAGCAGCGCGCAGAGGTCGCACGTATCCGGCTGCTCCACGCACACGCGCGGGCAGTATGCCTTGCCGGTGATTAAGTAGATCGCGGCAGCCAGATCGCGCGCGTGGCGCTTCTCGTCCTCGCTCAGCGCGCGGAAGGCTCGCGCCATCTCGCGCCGCGGCGTGCACGAGGAGAGATACGCGTACACCTGCGCGTCGCCAAGTTCCTCGCGCAGAAAGCCCTGCAGCACCTCGACCGATACGCTTGCCTCGCTGCCCATGCAGCAAGGGTTCGCCTCCGCGCCCGGGAGCGTGAGCTCGCTATCCTGTGCGCTCATCTGTGTGTTTGCATTGTCCGCCATCGGGTACGGGTCCTCCCCCGGCGCGACGCGCTTCCACACCTCGCGGCATGCTTCATAGTCGCAGGCGCAGGGCTTTTTTATTTCCGTCATGTTCTTCTTCCCCTTTCCGGAACGGTTCTCGTCTCTATCCTATGCGTGCATTTTTCAGGCGTGCAGAGCCGATATTTCCCTATTTCCCGCAGGGAAAAAGAAAATCTTGAAAATCGCACCTCTCTCGTTGATTTTTTCCATTTTTTCTGGTAAACTACATTTGTTTTGTATTTTTGCGCATTTTGTTGCATTTGCAACTTTTCATTCTCTGCCATCCGGTCCATACTAAAGACAAGCAATGGCAGTTTCTGTAAGGAGGTCTTCTTTTCATGCTGGAACTGAAGCACATCACCTATACCGTCTCCACCCCTGAGGGAGAGCAGACGATCTTAAACGACATTTCCATCGACATTCCTGACCGCAAGCTCATCGTCTTCACCGGCCCCAACGGCGGCGGCAAGACGACTCTCGCCAAGGTCATCATGGGCCTTGTC
>OLOR01003133.1_pt1 | contig 11987 bp, 9 predicted proteins | sample 1672521 | NCBI WGS metagenome assembly OLOR01 (sample SAMEA3136695, study PRJEB25190) | human gut metagenome | biome: human gut; feature: human-associated habitat; material: faeces | place: Austria | collected 2013
TTGTCCGAAGGGCAAGAAGGTGTAACTGAGAAAACTTAGAGCAATCGGAATTTCTCGTTTAGAAGATTTTGAGAGTATATTAACAGAAAATGGAGGATCTTGCAGATGCATACAAAACAGATAGCAAGGATTGCTATGCTTGTGGCAGTTGCTTTTGTTCTCAGCTATATAGAATCCGTACTTCCATTAAACCTTGGTGTTCCGGGAGTCAAGGCAGGTTTTTCGAATATTGTCGTTGTATTATGCTTATATGAAAGTTCGATGAAAGAAACGATAGGAATCTCTTTTGTGCGAATTCTTTTGGTTGGTTTGACATTTGGAAATCTGTATTCACTTTTGTATAGTCTGGCAGGTGGATTGTTAAGTCTGATTGTGATGGTTTTGCTAAAAAGAAGTGTACGTTTTTCGACTTGTGGTGTCAGCGTAGCAGGTGGTGTCAGTCATAATATTGGTCAGATCATTGTTGCGATGATCGTTTTGCAAACCGAAAAGATCATCTACTATCTGCCGGTTTTACTGGTATCCGGAGTGATTGCCGGAGTTGTGATCGGTCTGATCGCAAGTATGTTAGTCAAACGCTTGCATCCTATCTTTTCGGAATGATCAGAAAAATAACAAAGAATAAAAAAAGAAGAAATAGCATATCTTATCAGATATGTAGTTTCTTCTTTTTTTATTATCAGGTTGCAAATCAGGACAGATATATGTGTGTTCTTGACCGGAAAGGCAGGTAATTTATGGATGAAGATATGAAAGAATACGGACTTACAATCTTAAAAGGTGTTGGAGAAAGTAAGGTGATCTGGATGTTTTCGATCATTGGCGAGATCGAAGGGCACGAAAGTGCACAACAGCAGACTAAGACAACACAATATGAACATGTGTTACCGTTGCTTACAAAAGCAGAGAATCAGGAAGAAGTAGAAGGAATTCTTTTCCTTATCAATACCGTAGGTGGAGATGTATCGTGCGGACTTGCCATGGCAGATTTTATTGCTTCTTTGTCAAAGCCGACCATTGCTTTGGTCATAGGAGACAGTCATTCGATCGGACTACCGCTTTCGGTAGCAGCCGATCAGACAGTGATCGCACCAAGTGCAACGGTGATCATTCACCCGGTGCGTATGAACGGACCGATACTTGGTGCACCGCAGACCTATGAGTATTTTCAATTGATCCAGGAGAGAATAACCGGTTTTATTTCCTCCCATACAGGCGTTTCACAGCAAAAGATTCAGGAATGGATGGTCAAACCGGGGATTTTAAGCCGCGATCTTGGTACGATCTTTGTCGGACAGGAAGCCGTCGATGCCGGATTGTTCCAGCGTGTAGGCGGTATTAAAGATGCACTGGAGCAGTTAAAAGAACAGATCCGTCAGAAGGAAAAGCAGGCAGACAACAGATAGAAGATAGCAGATAACAGAAAGGCAGACCGAGAAGATAGCGGACATTTGTTTGCATTTCCGAACAAATATCGGTATAATAATAAAATGCGTAATCGTTAGTTGTACGGGAAAGGATGAAAATTATGCCGATTTGGAAAGCTATTCTATTAGGAATTATTCAGGGGGCTGCGGAATTTCTTCCAATAAGCAGTTCAGGTCATTTAGTGATCGTAAAAGAAATATTGAAAGTAGATTTAGATAATGGCGGTGTTTTTTTTGATGTTATGCTGCATTTAGGAACACTTCTTGCTATTTTTGTGGCATTTTGGGCGGATATCCGTCGGATGATCGTAGAAGGATTTCATATTATAGGAGATGTTTTTAGAAATGCTTTAATCTTTATTTTTCGAAGAATGGGACAGGACCTTAAGTATCATCATGTGATCCGCACTTCTTACCGCAAATTTGTGATGTTGGTGATCGTATCGACGATTCCGACCGGAATCATCGGCGTGCTGCTGTCGGATACGATTGAAGCTGCAAATACAATGATCTTAGTACCGGGTATCTGTCTATTGATCACCGCAGCTTTTTTATGGATTGCCGATCATGCGGAAGTTGGTACAAAAAAGCCAAAAGAAGCAGGATATGTAGAGGCCTGCGCGATCGGTACGGCACAGGGACTTGCTACGATGCCCGGTATCTCAAGATCCGGAACAACGATCACTGCTTGTCTGCTGTGTGGATTTGATAAGAAGTTTGCTGTAAAGTATTCTTTTATCATGTCCATTCCTGCAGTTTTAGGAGCGGTTGTTTTAGAATTGAAGGATTTTAAGTCATTGCATCTGAACAGTGCAGATATGGTATCCTGTGGTATTGCGACCGTGATCGCTGCCATTGTGGGTTATTTGTCAATCTGTCTGATGATGCGTATGGTACGTAATAAAAAATATATCGGATTTTCTGTTTATTGTGTGATCATGGGAATGTTCACTATCGGATATTATTTTTTTAGTTAATATATAAGAAAAAGTGAGGGTTAGTATGGCTGCAACAAAGAAATCGCAAAGCGGGAGCCGAAAACATAGTACCGCAAATAGTCGTACAAAAAGAGGAACAGCAAAAAGAACAACTACAAGAAGAAATACAACGGAAAAGAAAAATACACAGACAGGCAGAAAGAGTGCAACAGGACGGAGACGTTCCATCGAAGAGATCAATGAATATAAAGACAAGCTTGCCTTTGAACTGGGCGTAACCGTTTTGGTTATCGCTATTTTGTCTTTTTTCCTATACCTATGTTTTTTTGGATTTGCAGGAAAAGCAGGAACGGTTGTAGGCGGACTCTTCTTTGGCTTTTTTGGCTGGTTTGCATGGCTGGTTCCTGTTGTTGCTATTTTGGGCAGTACCGTTTATCTGGTCAACCGTGGCAATAAAATGGTATGGAGAAAGATCATTGGTTTTATGGGAATTGTCCTATCGGTGCTTGGGTTATGTGATCTATTGTTTCAGCAACAGATCATTACAGAATTTTATACAACGAATCATGTGATGCACCCTGCTTATGCAGACTGTATGTTTCGGACATGCAAGGATGTGATGGAAAAGGGAAAAGGAAACGCCGGTTTGATCGGAAGAGCGGTTGGCACAATATTTTCCGGTTTGATCGGAAAGATCGGTGCTGTATTTATCCTACTGGCTTTGTTGGTCCTTTGTATTTACATATTCTATGGCATGGAAATGATGCGGATGCTTCGAAAACGAAATGCCTATCGCGAAGAAATGCAGGAAGTATATGATCAGATCAGCAAAGAGGAAAAGTATAATGAACCGTCCTATCGTGTTTTCCAAAACAAAGAAAAAGAAAATTCAAGGGAAGTATTTAAAGAGCATGTGACATCGAAGTATCCATTGCCAAAGACAAGAGAAGAGAAGGAAGAAGAGCGTGTACTAAGCTTTGACCTGAAAAAGATCAATGAACGTCTGGACCAGATGGAAAAAGCAGTACAGGAATCTATTGAGGAACAAAGAGAACAGTCCTTGCAAGAACAGTCAGCACGGACTGCCAATAAAAAAGCGGCACAAAAGAGCAAGAAGCGGGAGGCAGCGACAAAAGAACCGGTTGCGATGCAGAAAACAGCAACAAAAGAACCGGCGGTGATGCAGGAAACAGCAACAAAAGAACCGGCAGTGATGCAGGCAGAAGAAACGCTTTCGATTCCGATCTATCGCAATGAGATGCGTCAAAAATTTGGAGAGCATAAGAAAACCAAAAAGCCGGTACCAAAAGATGCAGCAGGATCGGAAGAATATTTTAAAGATCATTCCTGTGAGCCGGAAAGTTTAGAAGAAAGTGCAGCCGATATCTTAGCTAAGTTGCACTATGCAGAAGAGAATAGCGGTAAGGATCCTAAAGGACAGTCTGCTATCAAAGGAAACATTGACAATCCTTTCGAAAAGCAGACCGGTTCTGAAAAAAATGTAAATGATGTCGTTGAAAAGCAGACCGGTTCAGAAAAAGATACAGATGATGTCTTTGGAGAGCATACCGGTTCAGAGAAAGATACAGATGATGTCTTTGGAGAGCATACCGGTTTAGAGAAAGACGCAGATCATCCTTTCAAGAAGCAGTCTGATTTTGAAAAGAATGCAACGAATCAGGAGCAGGCAAAGACTGCACAGGCATCTGACACAATTCCAAAAGAAACAGCGATCAGCGCCGGAGCAGTTGCGATGGCACAGGCAATGGCAAAAGACAGAGATCATACCAGAACGGTCAAAGGACATGGCAAATTTGGCGGGGATGATTATGTGTCGGCATCAGATACTTTCAACGCCTTAAATGAAAGTAAAGTAGCACCTGTAGATGAAAAACCATATCAGTTTCCGCCGATTGATCTGCTTTCGCTTCCGAAGAATGCAGGCAATGCGGTTAGTGATAGTGAATTGCGATTAACCGCACAAAAGCTTCAGGATACATTAAAGAGTTTTAATGTCAATGTAAAAATGGGTGCGGTGATCTGTGGTCCTACCGTTACAAGATACGAACTTTTACCGGAGCAGGGAGTACGTGTCAATAAGATCACAAACTTAGCCGATGATATCAAGTTAAGTATGGCAGCAACCAGTGTCCGTATTGAAGCACCGATTCCGGGAAAAGCAGCGGTGGGTATTGAAGTACCAAACCCGACAGCAAGTCCTGTAGCTTTTCGAGAACTGCTGGAAGGAGATACGTTTGCATCTTCTAAGTCCGATCTTACTTTTGCAGTCGGAAAAGACATAGCAGGCAAACTGATTATGGCTGATGTTGGCAAGATGCCTCATTTATTGATTGCCGGAGCAACCGGTTCCGGTAAGTCGGTTTGTATCAATACATTGATCATGAGCATTTTATATAAGGCAGATCCAAGAGATGTAAAATTGATTATGATTGATCCAAAAGTAGTAGAATTAAGTGTTTATAATGGAATTCCGCATCTGTTCTGCCCGGTTGTGACAGATCCGAAAGAAGCGGCTGCTGCATTAAACTGGGCAGTACGTGAGATGGGAGACCGTTATAATAAGTTCAAAGAACTTGGTGTCAGAAATATTGCAGGCTACAATGAAAAGATTAAGAAAATGGAAGATGCACAGGCGGCAGGATATTCAAAAATGTCATATCTGGTCGTTATCGTTGATGAGTTTGCAGACCTGATGATGGTTGCATCAAAAGACGTAGAAGATGCCGTATGCCGTTTAGCACAGCTTGCCAGAGCAGCCGGAATCCATCTCGTGCTTGCGACGCAGCGCCCGTCTGTCAATGTTATTACCGGTGTGATCAAAGCAAATATTCCGTCAAGAATTGCATTTTCCGTATCTTCTGCAATTGATTCGAGAACAATCTTAGATCGTGGTGGAGCAGAAAAACTGCTCGGAAAGGGAGATATGCTCTTTTTCCCAACAGGATATTCGGAACCGATCCGTGTACAGGGTGCATTTGTATCGGATAAAGAAGTCAGCGACGTGGTAGATTTTTTACGCGAAAATAACGCAACTCCGGAATACGATCATTCTGTAACAGAGATTGTCGAAGAACCGGAGACAGAACCGGCAGAGAAGAAAGCGGCACCGGAAAATGATGAATATTTTGAAGACGCAGGAAGATTTGTGATCGAATCGGACAGAGCAGCAGCAGGACAGCTTCAAAGGAGATTTTCAATTGGTTTTAACCGCGCCGGCAGAATTATTGATCAGCTTCATAAGGCAGGCGTTGTCGGTCCTGCAGTAGGTACCAAGCCAAGAAAAGTGCTAATGACAATGGAAGAGTTTGAGGCAATGCTTCATGGCGAAGAAACAGAAACTGTCGATAGCAGCAGTATAGCGCAGGAGCAGGAGATTATAGAATCCGCGATTATCGACACAGAAGAAAATGTTGCAACAATGGAGGAAATATAGATGTTTCACGGTGTTTTAGTAACAAATGCATTTTTAAGAACTGACAAGTTTGTGGAACATTATGAATGGTTAAAAGAAGCGGCAGAGCAATATGATATTGCCCTGTCGCTTCTTGAAAATACAGATCTGCTCTGCCTGATACCGGGCAAAGGAGATCTGTTTGTTCCGAAAGAATTAGAAAAGGTCGTATCAGAAGTGGATTTTGTGCTTTTCTGGGATAAAGATGTTCCATATGGAAAACTATTACAGGATATTTGTAAGAAAAAAAAGGTACCAATGTTTAACTCGATCGAAGCGATTGCAGCATGTGATAATAAAATGGAGACATATCGCATTCTGTGGGAATGGAATATGACGCAAAATGATTCAGAAATGATTCCATTGATCCCGACGATCGCTGCTCCGATGACATATGCAAATATCGGTTATACCAAACTGGACTTCTTAGACAAAGTCATTGAAACACTGGAATTTCCAATGATCATCAAAGAATGTTTCGGTTCGTTTGGAATGCAGGTTTATATTGCAAAAGACAAAGAAGATCTGATAAGATATACGAAAAAATTAGGCGGTAAACCATTTCTTTATCAGCAAATGATACAAAAGAGTACAGGAAAAGATGTACGCATTCAGGTTGTTGGCGGCAAGGTTGTGGCTTCGATGTACCGCTATTCCGAAAATGGAGATTTTCGTGCCAATATTACAAATGGCGGAAGCATGAAATGTTATACACCATCCCAAGCAGAATGTGAATTAGCCATTCGGACTACAAAAGCACTGGGACTTGATTTTGCCGGTGTTGATCTGTTATTTGCAAATGGTACAAAGCATGGAGCAAATGTGGTATGTGAAGTTAATTCGAATGCACATTTTAAAAATATCTTTCAATGTACAAATGTTAATGTAGCGGATCATATTATGCATTATATAAAAGATGCACTGGTCAAAAATGAACATTAGCCTTTTGCAATGCAATAACGTTAAAATCCGGGTGACAGATGATGAAGGGCCTTTATATTGACAGAACAGACAAAAGAGAGCAAAGGAGAAAAAGCAGTGAAGCAGGGATATTTGATCTATGAAGCATGGGAAGCAAAGAAGAATGAAAGATTTATTCAGATGTTTCAAAAGGCAGGAGAGTTAGAGAACATTGCTTTTTCTTTTGTCGCAAAAGAAGAATATTCTAAAATGCCATTGCCGGACTTTGTATTGAACCGGACCAGAGATACAAAAGTCAGTCAATGGTATGAACATAAAAATATTGTCGTTTTTCATGACAGTCTGATCACGGAGATTGGAAATCACAAGGCAAAGACATTACACTTTTTAGAAGATCATCTGCCTGACGCAGTCAAAATGAAAAAGTGGAAACCGGAAAGCGTCTTTCTTTCTAAAGATCAGCTTATAGAATGGCTAGATAACTTCCCGTCATTTGGTTCGAACATTTTTGAGGCACAAAAAGAAACCGAAATTGTGATCAAAAGTGTCAATGGGCATGGAGGCAGTGAAGTTGCATTGCTTCCGGTCACAATTCAAAAAGGACAGAACCTGCAAGAAGCACTGTCTAAACAGTCTGGGCAGGACAGACAAAAGCTGCTTGCCATGTTGGAAACATATCGGGGAAAAGAAGTTTTGATACAGGAAAAGATTGCATCAAAGAGTCGTGATGTCAGAGTATATATTGTTGGTAATATGATCTATCAGGCTGTGCTTCGTCAGGGAAAAGAAGATTTCCGTTCGAATTTTTCTCTGGGTGGAGCAGTATCTGCATATTCTATGAACGAAGAAGAAAAAGAATGGGTAAATGCTTTTGTAAAAGCATTTTCAAAAAGAACGCTTGGCATGGCTGGAATTGATTTTTTGATCGATGAACAGGAAAGATGGATCTTTAATGAACTTGAAGAAATGGTCGGATGCAGGATGTTATACCAGACAACCTCAAAAGATATCGTAAAAGATTATGTCAGATGGATAAAAAGATTTGTATAAAATAACAGTTGCCATAAATAGGTGATATGCGATAGAATATAAGTATTGTCATAGAAACAATAGATATGAAATACCTGAGAATGCTTAAGAAACGATAAGAAGCACTCTTGGAGAAAGAAGTCCATATGACAAAAGATGACGATAAAGGAAGGTAGGATAAAAATGAAATCAGATATTGAAATTGCACAGGAAGCAAAGATGATCCATATCCGCGATGTCGCAAAACAGCTTGGCATCAGCGAAGATGATCTTGAAATGTATGGAAAATATAAAACAAACCTGACAGATGAACTTTGGGAAGAAGTAAAGGATCGTGAAGACGGAAAGCTGATCCTTGTTACAGCAATCAACCCGACACCTGCAGGCGAGGGAAAGACAACGACTTCCGTAGGTCTTGGAGAAGCTTTTGGCAGAATGGGAAAGAAGGCAGCGATTGCATTAAGAGAGCCTTCTCTTGGACCATGCTTTGGAATCAAAGGCGGAGCAGCAGGTGGCGGATATGCACAGGTTGTTCCGATGGAAGAGCTAAACTTGCATTTTACAGGAGATTTTCATGCGATTACATCAGCAAATAACCTGCTTGCAGCGATGTTAGACAATCATATCAAGCAGGGCAATGCATTACAGATTGACACGAATCAGATCGTATGGAAACGCTGTATGGATATGAATGATCGTGTTCTTAGAAATATTGTAGTCGGACTCGGAAGACCTGTTGATGGTGTCGTTCGTGAAGATCATTTCATTATTTCTGTTGCATCAGAGATCATGGCTATTCTTTGTCTGGCAGAAAATATCAAAGATTTAAAAGAAAGACTTTCTAAGATCATTGTTGCATACAATTATGAAGGAATGCCTGTCACAGCCGGTCAGTTAAATGCAGTAGGTGCGATGGCAGCACTGCTAAAAGATGCACTCAAACCGAACATGGTTCAGACACTTGAGAACACACCGGCATTTGTACATGGTGGACCATTTGCAAATATTGCACATGGCTGTAATAGTGTGCGGGCTACCAAAACAGCGTTAAAGCTTGCGGATTATGTTGTAACAGAAGCCGGATTTGGTGCCGATCTCGGTGCAGAGAAATTTTTTGATATCAAATGTCGTATGGCTGATTTAAAACCGGATGCCGTTGTTTTAGTAGCTACGGTACGCGCATTAAAATATAATGGCGGTGTTGCAAAAGATGATCTTGGTACAGAAAATCTTGATGCACTCAAAAAAGGAATTGCCAATTTAGAGAAACATATCGAAAATGTAGCTAAATTCAACGTTCCATGTGTCGTAACATTGAACCGTTTTGTAACAGATACTGATGCAGAACTTTCTTTTGTAAAAGAATTCTGTGAAGAGCACGGATGTGAATTCGCTTTATCGGAAGTCTGGGAAAAAGGCGGTGAAGGCGGAATTGAGCTTGCCAATAAAGTATTAAAGACAATCGAAGAAAAGGAAAGCCATTTTGCTCCGCTGTATGATGTCAACCTTTCTATCTGCGAAAAGATCGAAACGATCGCAAGAGAGATCTATGGTGCAGCGAAAGTGAATTATGCACCGGCTGCCAGACAGGCGATCGACCGCCTAGAAAAGCTTGGGTACGGAAATACACCGATCTGTATGGCAAAGAATCAATATTCATTATCCGATGATCCAAAGAAGCTTGGAAGACCGGAACACTTTGAGATTACGATCCGTGAAGTATATGTCAATGCAGGTGCCGGATTTGTAGTAGCGATCACCGGAACCGTTATGACAATGCCCGGACTTCCGTTGCATCCGGCAGCAGAGCACATTGATGTTACAGACGATGGTGTGATCGTAGGTTTATCATAGGCGGTTGCTGTTTATGGAAATACCGGTAAAAGAAGTCTTTTACTAAGAAAAAATAAGAAGAACAAATGAAAGAAACGCCTGAACCGGTATTGCCGGAACAGGCGTTTCTTTCTGATGATCATGAGAGAATGATCAGAAACTTTTTACAGTCTCTGTCACAAACTTTTTTTATTGCATATACTTAGTTCCCTTTGAATTTGGATTCGCAGTAAATACAGCGATAGATGCGGTTTTTGCGATCCGTCAGTTTAAACTTATGCGGAAGCTCCTGCTCGATCGAAGTGATACATCTTGGGTTCTTACAACGAATGATGTTTGTAACTTCATCAGGAAGCTCTAATGTGTGTTTGCGCACAATCTTATCGTTTTCAATGATATTGATCGTGATATTATGATCTAAGATTCCAAGTACATTCAGGTCAATCTGGATCGGTCCTTCGATCTTAATAATATCTTTTCTTCCCATTTTATTGCTTTTTGCATTTTTTATGATAGCGACCTGGCAATCCAGTTTTTCCATATTCAGGTATTCGTAGATCTTCATTGCACCGCCTGCCTGTATGTGGTCAATAACAACACCTTGATTTAAACCACTGATATTTAACATAATCAACCTCCTTACTGATGGCTATAAATGTAAGCATCAGATTTTTTTCTATTGTGTCAGGTTATGATGTGAGAATGGTATCATTTATCTACTGACAGATTTAATAATGTCATGATCAAAGCCATTCGGGCATAGACACCGAATTGAACCTGTTTAAAGTAGACGGCACGTTCATCATTATCGACATCGGTAGAAATTTCATTCACACGGGGAAGTGGATGTAATACATACATATCTTTCTTTGCCAACTTCATTTTTTCGGCATCTAAGATAAAGCTGTCTTTTAAACGGATATAATCTTCTTCGTTAAAGAAACGTTCTTTTTGTACTCTGGTCATATATAAGATATCTAACTCAGGCAGATATTTTTCCAGATCATTTGTTTCTACATAATCAATGTTTTTTGCATCCAGAACTTCTTTTCTCAGATAATCCGGAATTTTTAATTCATCCGGTGAGATTAAGATAAAGCGAACGTTTGGATAACGAACCATAGCATTGATCAGAGAATGTACAGTACGTCCGAATTTTAAGTCACCACACATACCAACTGTCATGTTATCAAGATGTCCGGTTAATGTTTTGATTGTTAAAAGGTCTGTTAGTGTCTGGGTTGGGTGGTTGTGTCCGCCATCTCCCGCATTGATCACGGGAATACCGGAGTGGAGTGCTGCAACTGTCGGAGCACCTTCTTTTGGATGACGCATGGCACAGATATCTGCAAAGGAGGAGATGACGCGAATCGTATCGGCAACGCTTTCTCCTTTTGTTGCTGAACTCGAATCAGCAGAAGAAAAACCAAGTACCTTACCGCCTAAGTTAAGCATTGCAGCTTCAAAACTAAGACGGGTTCTGGTGCTTGGTTCATAAAATAAAGTAGCTAATTTTTTTCCATCACATACATGTGAATATTTGTCAGGATCATCCATAATGTCCTGAGCAAGAGAAAGAATGGAATCTAACTCTTCAACGGATAGATCAAGTGGACTGATTAAGTGTTTCATAGCGACCCCCTTATGTATTTTTTTGAAAATTCTTTTAACAGATATCTTACTACAACTTTATAATGTGTGCAAGTAAAAGTCTTGACTTTTATTTCGATTTCACTAATAATATATTTTGGTGTAATTACTATAAACGAACCTTAAAAGAGGAGGACAGATATATGATTAAATTATACGACAAAGGCGTTTACCTGGTAAATGGTACTGAAATCGTAGAAGACACGAAAGATGCTGTGCAGGCATTGCAAAGTAAATGCGGTAAAGCACCTTCGAAAGAAGAAGCAGCAAGGGGCACAATGGCTTATGGCATTCTGGAGGCGCATAATACATCCGGCAATATGGAAAATCTCCAGATAAAGTTTGATAAATTGACATCTCATGATATCACATTTGTTGGTATTATCCAGACAGCAAGAGCTTCCGGACTGGAAAAATTCCCGGTTCCATATGTCCTTACAAATTGCCATAACAGCTTATGTGCTGTTGGTGGAACAATCAACGAAGATGATCATATGTTTGGTCTTTCCTGTGCAAAGAAATACGGCGGTATGTATGTACCACCTCATCAGGCGGTTATTCACCAGTTCGCCCGTGAAATGCTTGCAGGCGGAGGAAAGATGATCCTTGGTTCAGATTCGCATACCCGTTATGGTGCATTAGGTACGATGGCGATGGGCGAAGGCGGTCCTGAACTTGTAAAACAGCTTTTAAACCGTACATACGATATTGCCAAAC
>OLOR01003134.1_pt1 | contig 11986 bp, 10 predicted proteins | sample 1672521 | NCBI WGS metagenome assembly OLOR01 (sample SAMEA3136695, study PRJEB25190) | human gut metagenome | biome: human gut; feature: human-associated habitat; material: faeces | place: Austria | collected 2013
GCACCTCGTCGATGACTTCCTTGATGCGGGCGTCAGGGCGGTCGATCTTGTTGATGGCGACCACAAGGCTCAGGTTCTGCTGTAGAGCCTTCTGCAGCACGAAACGGGTCTGGGGCATGCAGCCCTCAGCGGCGTCCACCAGCAGCAGAACGCCATTGACCATCTTCAGCACGCGCTCCACCTCGCCGCCGAAGTCGGCGTGGCCCGGGGTATCGACGATGTTGATCTTCACGCCCTTGTAGGTGCAGGAGCAGTTTTTGGCCAGAATGGTGATGCCGCGCTCACGCTCGATATCGCCGCTGTCCATCACGCGCTCGGCCACGGCCTGATTGTCGCGGAAAGCGCCGCTCTGACGCAGCAGGGCATCCACCAGCGTGGTCTTGCCGTGGTCAACGTGAGCGATAATGGCAACGTTGCGCAAATCGTTACGAACCATAAAAATTCAACCTCTCTATTATTTCAAACTCATAAAATACGAACGAACGTCATACAAACCTAAGTTTATAACAGAATGGGGCAGTTTGTCAAGATTGTATAAAAATTTTTTGCTCCTTTCGGCAGATTGCCCGCAAAAATCCCGCCGATTTGTGCGGCGTGTACCTTTAAAATATGCTATACTGAAAGCACAGAATAAAAAGGCGCGGCTTGGTACGGCAGGCCGGCAGTTTCCAAAGCGAATGATCCGCTGGGGAGGGCGATGGAATGGCCCTGGGCATTTGCGTGGAAACCGCCGGACGGCCGGAGAAGTTGGCCTGAATAACCGGAGGTGTTTTGGGATGAAAATCACGTTTCTGGGCGCGAACCATGAGGTCACCGGCAGCTGTACGCTGCTGGAAGCCGCGGGCCGTCGGTTCCTGATCGACTGCGGCATGGAGCAGGGCAAGGATGTCTACGAGAACCAGCCCATCCCGGTGGCACCCGGCGAAGTCGACTGGGTGCTGGCTACCCATGCGCACATCGACCACACCGGTATGCTGCCGCTGCTGGTGCGCAACGGCTTCCGGGGCAAAATCTATGCGACCAACCCCACGGTGGAGCTGTGCGGTATCATGCTGCGGGACTCCGCCCACATCCAGGAATTCGAGGCCGAGTGGAAGAACCGCAAGGCCCAGCGCTCCGGTGCCGAGCCGGTGGAGCCCATGTATACCGTGCAGGACGCCGAGGCGGCCATGAAGCTGTTCGTGGGTGTGGACTACGACAAGCGCATTGAGCTGGCTCCGGGCATCGAGGTGCGGTTCGTGGATGTGGGCCACCTGCTGGGCTCCGCCAGCATCGAGCTGTGGATCACCGAGGGCGACACTACCACCAAGCTGGTGTTTTCCGGCGATATCGGCAACCTGGACCAGCCTATCATCAAGGACCCCGCCTATATCAGCGAGGCGGACTATGTGTTCATGGAGTCCACCTACGGCGACCGGCTGCACGGCCCGCGCCCGGATTATGTGAACGAGCTGGCTAAAATCTTGCAGCGCACCTTTGACCGGGGCGGCAATGTGGTCGTGCCCAGTTTTGCGGTGGGCCGCACCCAGGAGATGCTGTATTTTCTGCGTGAAATCAAGGAAAAAGGGCTGGTCAAAGGGCACGGCAATTTCCCGGTGTACATCGACAGCCCGCTGGCTACCGAGGCCACCCGCATCTTCCGGGACACAGACCCCGATTGCTTTGACGCCCAGACCCGTGCTTTACTGGAAAAGGGCATCGATCCCATCAACGTGCCGGGGCTGCGCATCAGCGTGACCAGTGACGACTCCCGCATGATCAACACTGACCGCACGCCCAAGGTCATCCTGTCGGCCAGCGGCATGTGCGAGGCAGGCCGCATCCGCCATCACCTCAAGCACAACCTGTGGCGGCCGGAGTGCACCATCCTGTTCGTAGGCTATCAGGCAGTGGGCACGCTGGGCCGCACCCTCATCGAGGGCGCCACCACGGTCAAGCTGTTCGGCGAGCCCATTGAGGTGCAGGCGGAGATCTGCCAGCTCACCGGCATGTCCGGCCACGCAGACCGGGACGGACTGCTGCGCTGGGTGAACGCTTTCACCGAGAAGCCCAAGCGGGTGTTCGTGATGCACGGCGAGGATGAGGTGGAAAACATCTTCGTCGACACCCTCACCGGGCAGGGCTTCACCGCCTGCGCACCTTACAACGGTGCGCAGTGGGCCATCGGTGCCGAGGGTGCCGTCTGCCTGCAGGAGGGCACTAAGGTACGCATCCAGCACAAGGTATCGGAGGGCCAGAACCGCGCCGCCACGGTGTTCCAGCGTCTGGTCAGCGCCGGCAAGCGCCTGCTGCGGGTCATCGAGCACAACGAGGGCGGTGCCAACAAGGATCTGGCCAAGTTCGCCGATCAGATCAACGCTCTGTGCGATAAGTGGGACCAATGAACGGCTGAACAACTGTACAGGAAAGCAAAACAGAAAAACAGGCAGTCCTGTGGTTTCATGGAATCACAGGGCTGCCTGTTTGCATGTTGAGAAAATGGAAAATGTTGCAGATAGGAGACCGTTTCGGACAGGGGCTTGCGTGCAAAGTGGTTGGGGAGGGCCTTGGCACCTTCGGCGGCATAACCAAAGCCCCACTGGGGCTTTGGTTGCGGCAAGCCGCCGCCCTGCCGGAATCCCTCCGGGTCCGGATGCGAACCGAACGCTCTCCCAACAGTCTCGCTTTTGTGCACACCTTATGCACCGTGAGAAAAGAAAAATCAACGTATATTCGTCTATATAAAATGTTCTGCCATCCAAACGACCTTTCGCGCTCGCAAGTATGGTCTCCAAGTCGCGGATTTTCGAGATGATGCAGTTTGGGGCGTAATATGGTTGGCGGACAAGTGAGCTACAGGCCCTTGAGATGTAACTCACATGGGGTTCAGATGTATCGCATCCCAATTCACAATAAAATACGATGTACCGTAAAAGCGAAACGTCAACTTTGAATGAATGGAAGCTGCGCTTTTTACATTTGACAACAAGTTGTAGATTGACAATAGGACTCATACACGATAAACTTTATATAGTATTATGTAGAGCAGAAGGAGGCCAAACCATGAGCGCCAAGTACACTACCCCTGCCCAGCACAAGAGCAATCTCCGCAATGTGTACGGCACCTTTGCCATTGAGGGAATGACCATCAGCAAGGACACGCGCAGCAACCTTGACCGCATTGGCAGCGGTCAAGCCAGCTATCAGCAAATCGTGAATGAATTGCGTGCAAAGTACGTGAAGAAGGGCTGATTATGTTCTCAAAGTATGATGTCTACACCACAGTGCAGTCCATGTACTGCTACCCGGATACGGATGTTCTGATCAACAAGTTGAACATTCATGATAAAGCCGAACTCAAACAGGCCGAAGAAGAATTTACAGCAGTCAAGCAGATGGCTCTGTTGCAGGAGCCAATCAAGGGACGTTTTACCAAAACTCACCTGTTTCGGATTCACCGTTTCCTTTTTGAAGATGTGTACCCCTTTGCAGGACATATCCGCAAGGAACAAATCAGCAAGGGCGACACGATGTTCTACCCGCCAGACCTGATTGACCGAGAATTGGAGCGTGTGTTCAAAAACATTCACTCCAAGAAGCTGCTTGCCGAACAAGATGAAGAAAAGCAGATTCAGAATCTGTCGCAAACGATGGCAGAACTGAACATCATTCATCCCTTCCGCGAGGGAAATGGCCGTAGCACCCGTGAATTGATTCGCTGCATGGCGTTGGAATATGGTTTGCACATCAACTGGGGTAACACGGACCGAGAGACTTTGATCAACGCTGCAATCGCTGCCGTAGACGATGATATGGCGTTCTGCGATGTTTTAAGGCAGTGCGTTGAAACGAAAAACTAGCAAAAAACGTCCTGCCGGGACACGGCAGGACGTTTTGCTTTTTATGGACCTGGAGGGATTCGAACCCTTGACCTCTCGGATGCGAACCGAACGCTCTCCCAACTGAGCTACAGGCCCATACCAGATGACCCTGTAAGTGTAACTCGAATCAGGAGATTTGTCAAGCGGATTGTGTCAGGTACGGCCCAGCTGCCAGAAGGCGACGGCACTGGCAGCGGCTACGTTCAGCGAGTCTACCCCATGGGACATGGGGATCTTCACGGTATAGTCGCAGGCGGCGATGGTGCTGTGGGCCAGGCCGTCGCCCTCGGTGCCCAGCACAATGGCCAGTTTGGGCTCAGCGGCAAGGGCGTTGTCGTCGATGCTCACCGAACGGTCGCTCAGGGCCATGGCAGCGGTCTTGAAGCCCAGAGCGTGCAGCTGTGCCATGCCGTGTTCCGGCCAGTCGGCGGGGGTGGTGCCGATCTGCGCCCAGGGCACCTGGAACACCGTACCCATGCTCACGCGCACCGCCCGGCGGCACAGCGGGTCGCAGCAGGAGGGCGTGATGAGCACCGCATCCATGTTCAATGCGGCAGCACTGCGGAAGATGGCACCCACGTTGGTGGAATCCACGATGCCCTCCAGCACAGCCACCCGGCGGGCATCCCGGCATACCTGCTCTACTGTGCGGGGCGCGGGGCGGCGGAAGGCACACAGCACGCCGCGGGTCAGTTCGTAGCCGGTCAGGCGGGCCAGCATCTCGCGGTCGGCCGTGTATACCGGGGCGTCCCCGCAGCGGGTCAGGATGTCCTGGGCCGGGCCGGTGATCTGTTTGCGCTCCATGAGCAGGGACAGCGGCTGGTAGCCGGCATCCAGCGCCCGCGCAATCACCTTGGGGCTCTCGGCAATAAAAACGCCCTTTTCCGGCTCCAGTCGATTGCGCAGCTGGGCCTGGGTCAAGCGGGCGTAGACGTCCAGCTCTGGCGCGGAAAAATCAGTGATCTCAATGATGTTGGGCATGGAAAAAGGCTCCTTTGTGTTTTTTCTTATTTTAGCACAAGATGCGCCGCAATGCAAAAAGCGGGCGGCTGCCCGACCGGGGAACCGTCCGCTTGTGTTTTGTCTGCCGGGAATCACTCCGAGCGCAGGGCCTTGACGGGGTCGCACTTGGAGGCGCTCTTGGCGGGGATCAGGCCGCCCAGAATGGTGAGCAGTGTGGCCAGTGCGATCAGCACCAGTGCAGCCTGCAGCGGCAGGGCTGCCGTGACTGAGGCGCTGTCGGCAATGGAGTGGATGAGCATGTTGCCGGGGATCAGCAGAATCAGGCTCAGGCCCACGCCCATACAGCCGGAGCACAGACCGATGATGAAGGTCTCGGCGTTGAATACCTCCGAGATGTTGCGCTTGGACGCGCCGATGGCACGCAGGATGCCGATCTCCTTGCGGCGCTCCAGCACGCTGATATAGGTGATAACGCCGATCATGATGGAGGACACCACCAGCGAGATGGACACAAAGGCCACCAGCATGTTGCTGATCATGTTGATGATCTTGGTCACCGAGGTCATCAGGGTGCCCACCACATCGGTGTAGCGCACCACCTTGTCATCCTCGCCATTTGCCTCGGCGGAGGCATTGTAGGCGTCCAGTGCATCCACGATCAGGGCCTTGCAGTCAAAGTCCTTCGGGTAGATGGAAATGGTGCTGGGATCATCGAGGTCGGCGTAGCCCAGGCTCTGCAGATTGCCGTCGTAGGTGGAGGTGGAGGACAGCATGGAGGACTTCATCAGTTCAGCCAGCTCTTCCTGCGTCATGTTCATGTGGATGGCATTCTGGAAGGCGCTGGCGTCGATCTTCAGGGCATTTTCCATCTGGCTGCCCAGCTGGGCAATGTTCTTCTGGATGGCGCTTTCCATCTGCTGGCTGATCTGGGTGCCCATCTGCTGCATGGCCGTATTCATGGCGGTGCTCAGCTGGCTCTGCAGGGCCTGGCTGATCTGGGCAGAGTAGCTCTCCATCACGGTCTGCATGGCCTGCTGCATGGCGGCGGAGAACTGCTCCTGCAGGTTGGCGTCGGCCAGCAGTTCACTCATGGAGCTGGCCAGCAGCTGCTGGAACTGCTCGGTCTGCATATAGGCGGAGAAGCTGATCTTGTCCAGATTCAGGATGCCGTTGCCCACCACATAGTCCTTGTAGCCGTTCAGGATCTTCTGCATCATATTCTGCAGGGCCTCCGGGGAGATGGACAGATCCATGTTCTCAAACACGCTGCTCATGTCCATGTCCAGCTGCGGCAGGTCGCCCAGGTCCAGTGAGAAGCTGTCCGGGTCCAGCAGGGAAGAGAGGTCGAAGGAACCGGCGCTCAGGTCAAAGGCACCGCTCAGGTCAAACTTCAGGGCGCGGGTGTCAAACTGGAAAGCGTTCTTCAGCGTATCGGTGTCCACCGAGAACATGGAGGACATATCGAAGGAAGTGCCGTTGCCGGTACCGAACTCCTCGCCGGTGAACACATTGATCTGGGGGTCGGCCATCTGCTGCTGCACGATGGCGCTGGATTTGGCCTGCTCGATGACGTGCAGGGTGAGGTCGTGGGTGTAGCCGATGCCGGAGGACAGCATGGCAGCAGAAGAATCCTCGGCGGGCTGCACCACGCCCACGATGGTCAGGTCGGTGCCGTTGGCCACCACCTGCTTCATATAGTCGGTGTCATCCGATTTATCGCGCCACAAGCTGTAGGTCTCGTCGTAGACATAGCGGTCGGAGCTGTTGATGAGCTTGAACTGCTTGCCTAGAAAATCGGAATAGGAATAGGTCTTGAAGTCATCCGGCACGTCTACGTTCTGGTTCTGGGCAAACTGCTGGATCATCTTGTCCAGCTCGGCGTTGTCCCGCATGCCCAGCGCGTACAGGGCGTAGTCGGTCACGCTGCCGGTGGCGTCCAGCACCAGCACGCATTCGTTGTAGGCTTCCGGCCAGCGGCCGGCCTTGACGTCGTACTGGGATGCATACAGCTCCGGGGTCTGGGGCAGTTCCGAGAACACACTGGTGTTCATCATGGAAGACATGATGTTGTTGGAAGAGGTCTCGGAGCTGATGCCCAGCGAGGACAGGGAGGAATCCGGGTTCACCTGCCGGATGCTGCCGTCGGGGTCCTGCCGGTAGATCTGGGGCGACACATTATAGGCATACTCCACGGCGGTGGCATTGTCGGCAACGGTGGTGTCGGTGGTCTCCAGATACTGCTTGAGGGACTTGAGGTCGTTGGTGGTGATGCCCGACACCATCTGCGAGAGCAGCTGGCGCACCGGCACCATGTCTTCTTCCTGAGTGGTGCTCTGGGAGCTGTCCGACGGAACGCGGGAAGAGAGCATGGAAGTAAAGTCCATGCCGCTGCTCATGATCTGCAGCGGGTACTCCGACAGGGTGGAGCGCTCCATGTCGTCAATGTAGTTGTTGACACCGGTGGACAGGGAGATGATCAGCGCAATGCCGATGATGCCGATGGAACCGGCAAAGGCAGTGAGCAGGGTGCGTGCTTTTTTGGTGCGCAGGTTGTTGAAGCTGAGGGTCAGCGAGGTGAGCACCGACATGGACGAGCGGCCCATGTTCTTGTGCACGGGGGCCGCAAGGGTCTGGGTGTCCGGCTCATAGGGCATGGTGTCGGAGCGGATGACGCCGTCCTTCAGGGTCACGATGCGGGTGGCGTAGCGCTCGGCCAGCTCCGGGTTATGGGTGACCATGACCACCAGACGGTCCCGGGCTACCTCCTTGAGCAGCTCCATGACCTGGATGCTGGTTTCACTGTCCAGTGCACCGGTGGGCTCGTCGGCCAGCAGGATGTCGGGGTTGTTCACCAGTGCACGGGCAATGGCCACACGCTGCATCTGGCCGCCGGACATCTCGCTGGGGTGCTTGTGCAGCTGGTTGCCCAGACCCACTTTCTCCAGTGCCTCGGTGGCGCGGCGGCGGCGCTCGGCCCCGGAAATGCCGGAGATGGTAAGGGCCAGCTCCACGTTGGCCAGCACGGTCTGGTGGGGGATGAGGTTGTAGCTCTGGAACACAAAGCCGATGGTGTGGTTGCGGTAGGAGTCCCAGTCGCGGTCGGTGTACTTTTTGGTGGAGATGCCGTTGATGATCAAATCGCCGCTGTCATACCGGTCCAGACCGCCGATAATGTTCAGCAGGGTAGTTTTGCCGGAGCCGCTGGGGCCGAGGATGGCGACGAATTCGTTATCACGCAGGTTCAGGCTGACATTGTTCAGCGCATTTTGCACGAGATCGCCGGTCTTGTACTGTTTGCAGATCTGTTTGATTTGTAGCATGTGTGTGCCTTTCTGGGGAAAAGGTTCCGGCCGGGGCCGGAGAGGTGAGGAACGGACAGCTGTGCCGCTGCGGGCCAAAAGGCGCGCAGACTACACAGAAGAATCGAGATGATTTTAGCAAATCTATATGAAAAAACTGTGTATGGAAAAGAAAGTGTTTCCGGAAGCGGAAGCAGAAATTCTCTGTTCTGGCCGGGTCAGAGAGGAAAATTTTCCCAACCCGGCGGCAGGGGTTGCAATCCTGCGGCGTTCGTGTTATTGTAAGGGTACTGAAAAAAGCCGTGCAAACCATCCGGAACGATGAAAATACGGTGCGGCACAGGCAGCATGATTTGCAAAAACGTCGGAAAGCAAAACAACACGACGCAAAATCGAACAGAAAAACAGTCTGACACTTTTAGACACTTTTTCAGGGTTGAATGGTTCCTTCCTGCTCCATACAATAAAAAAGGAAAAACAAGGAAATGCACTAAAAACGTCGCAATGCCTTGTAGCAAGGAGGAATTTCTATGGAACGTACATTTTCACCCATGGTCCGGCAGTTTTCTGCCATCGCCGGGTTGCAGCAGGCATATACGCTGGTTTACTCCCTTGACCCGGACGGCGAAACCGGCTGTCGCCTGACGCTTTGCCGTACCGGCAGCAGCCAGCGCATGGACAGCAAGTATATGGCCGTTGCACCGGAGCTTGGCTACCGTGTTTTGCAATATCTGTGTGAGAATGGCGTTCAGCCGGAGATCTGGCAGGACGTGGTGGCGGAGCTGGATGCGGCACAGCAGACCGAACAGGAAGGCGGCGCGTGGCGTGGACAATGAGCGGACGGCAGATGTGCTGCAGGTCGCCCTTGCAAGCTATGACCGCAAGGAGCTTCGGGTACAGAAAAACTATCTGGAAGAACAGAACCCAGTGCTGGCCTGTACCTGCTTTCTGAACGGACACAAACTGCTGCAGGAGCTGCAGCAGGGCCACAATTTTGACATCGTGGTGCTGTGCAGCCAGATGGAGGATATGAGCAGCATCGAGTTCATGATGGAACTGCGCAAGCTGGAGCACAAGCCGCTGCTGATGCTGTTCGACGAGGGCCGGCGCAAGAACAGCTCGGCACTGCGCATGGAGGACTCCGGCAGCTGTTGCTGCGTGGAGCGCATGGAGCTCAAGAACCTGCTGCGGGAGCTGTACCGGATGCCGGGCCAGCAGTGGCAGCGCACCGAGCAGCAGTGCCAGCAGCTGTACCACAGCTGGGGCATCCGCATCCCGGACATCAATTGCAGCTATCTGACCAGTGCGGTGGGCGTGGTCTACGGCACCTCGCAGAAGTTGGCCATCCGCAAGGAGATCCTGCAGACGGTCAGTGAGCAGTATGGTGTTTCGGTCTCGGCCGTGGACAGCGGCATCCGGCGCATGATCGACCAGCTGGAAGCAAAACCGGCCGAGGGCTGGACGCAGTTCAAGGCTGAAAGCGGCTTTGAAGCGGAAAAGCCCACTACGGGCAAGCTGATCTATGCAATCAAACGGTATCTCATCCAGCAGAAGAGCAGGGAATAACGCACACAGTCTTGGAGGCGGTAGCAATGGAGCAGGCACAGCAGAATACAGCGCAGGAGCTGACGGCGCAGGCCATCCCGCAGCAGGCGGTGGAGGATGCCTGCTTCCATTCGCTGGGGCTGATCGGGCGCAACTGCGAGTATCTGGAGCAGCATCTGGCCCGCGTGGGGGCAGACGCCCAGTCCCTGCAGGCAGTCAGCGACATCAGCGCGGCCACGGCCAAGCTGGAACGGACCATCAACGAACTGCTGTCTGCGCTGGAATTTCTGCGTGCCGGGCAGCCGCCTAAGCTTTACCCGCTGGATCTGTGCGAGCTGCTGCAGCAGGTGGCGGCCCAGGCCGACATGGTGCGTGCGCAGCTGGGAGTCACCCTGGAGCTGGACTACGGCGGCTGGACGGCCTGCCGTGTGCTGGCTGACCGGGATGATGTGGAGCTGCTGTGTCTGCATCTGCTGTCCAACGCCCTGCGTGCCTGCCGCGAGGGCGGCACGGTGAGGATCCTGCTGCGCCGCAGCGAGACCATGTGGCAGCTGACTGTGCGGGACAATGGCTGCGGTCTGCCAGAGGGCAGCCAGGAAGCCTGGCTGGAAAACCGGCGCAGCTTTCTGGGCGGGGCTCAGCTGGGGCTGCTGCTTTGCCGCGAGTGCTGCCGCCGCATGGGCTGGGGGCTGAGCGTGGAGTGTGCCCCGGAAAAGGGCACCCAGGCCGTGGTCACGGTGCCGCTGTACACGGACGATGGGCGGGCACCGGAGGTGGAGCTGCATGCCGGAGCCGACCTTGCGTCCGAGCAGCATCAGTACCAGCTGCGCGCCATGCTGGTGCGGGAGCTGCGCACCATGCCCGAGCGCGGCGACCCGGACGAATAAACCGAACAAAACCAAAAACCCGGAACTTCCTGGTTTTGTTGTTTGTCTAGAGTTCCGGCACAGAGGCTCAGTAGTGCAGACGGTCAGCGGTCAGGGCTTCCAGAACCGGCAGCATGGCAGCAGCCTCGGCCTTGGCAGCAGGCAGATCCATGTCGCGGTAGTTGCCGCACTCCACTTCGCTGGCACCGGGCACGGCACCCTCAAAGGCGGCCATAAAGCGGAAGGACTCCACGGTCAGCTCCAAAGCCTGCGCAGGGGTCAGGCCGCGGGTCAGCAGGTAAAAGCCGGTGCGGCAGCCCATGGGGCCCACATAGATCACACCATCCTGAAAGGCACTATTGCGTGCGTAGGTGGCAAACAGGTGCTCCAGCGTGTGGGCAGCGGCCGTGGACAAGTAATCGCCCTGGTTGGGCTTCTTCATGCGGATGTCCCAAGTGAGCACGTCGCCGTCCTGACGGCTCAGGTACATGCCCCGGTCCAGCTTGGTATGGTCAACACAGAAGCTCGCAATGCGTTCCATTGTGTCGCCCTCTTTCTCAGGCCTGCAGGCGCTGCACGCTGCCGTGTGCGCAGTCCACAGCGATCATCAGGCCGTCACGGATGTGAGAGGTAGCACCCACGGCACCCACGACGGTGGGCTTGAGCAGAGCCTTGCCGACAATGGCGGCATGGCTGTTCAGGCCGGGCTCCTCCACCACCAGAGCGGCGGCGTCGCGCACATAGTTCAGCATCTCGTTGCTGGTGGAAGGCACCACCAGCACCATGCCGGGCTTGAACTTGGCACGCACCTCGTCCAGGGTGCGGCACACGCAGGCCTTGCCGGTGGCGTTGGACACCTCGGCGTTCTCCGGGCCGACGCCCACACCGGTGGCCAGGCAGTTGCCCACCATGTGGATCTTGATCATGTTGGTGGTGCCGGAAATGCCCACGGGCACGCCGGCGGTCACCACGGCCAGCTCACCGTTGTGCAGGAAGCCGTTTTCCTTGGCCAGAGCGGTGGACATTTCGATCAGCTCGTCGGTGCTGTGCGCCAGAGGCATCATCAGGGAGGTGATGCCCCAGCTCAGGGACAGCTGACGCTGCACCTGCTCCTTCATGACGCAGGCGATGATGGGTTGCTGCGGGCGGTACTTGCTCAGCAGGCGGGCAGTGGTGCCGGACTCGGACACGGTGACGATGGCAGCGGCGTTCACGTCCTTGGCGGTCAGGCAGGCGGCGTGTGCGGTCGCATCGCTTACGCTGATCTTGCCGTTGGTGGCCTCGGTCAGGTACTCCACGCGGGCATGGTTCTCGGTCTCGGTACGCTCGGCGATGGCGGACATGGTCTTAAGGGCCTCCACGGGGTAGGCACCGGCAGCGGTCTCACCGGACAGCATGATGGCAGAGGTGCCGTCGTAGATGGCGTTTGCCACGTCCGAGATCTCGGCGCGGG
>OLOR01003139.1_pt1 | contig 11970 bp, 8 predicted proteins | sample 1672521 | NCBI WGS metagenome assembly OLOR01 (sample SAMEA3136695, study PRJEB25190) | human gut metagenome | biome: human gut; feature: human-associated habitat; material: faeces | place: Austria | collected 2013
CACCCACTGCTTATTGCTTCACGCAATGGAAGCAGGGCACTTACTTGATTCGGTTAAAAAAAGCGGTACTGACTCTTTTGCATTATTTGGAGGCTTACTATAAATCCGGAAACACGCCGGATTTTTGTCTCCGACGCATTTCCAGTCATATCTGAAAAATCATTGCCGTAACTCGGATCTTCCCCTTCCTAAAAACCGTTCAAACACGCTTTGGGAACTCGTTTTTCTTCACTATAGGACGAAATCTTATTTTTGTAAAGCCCATCTCTTATTCATTTACAAGATTATAGTCCTCGATGGAGCTGTTGATCTGGGAAGCCATCGATTCTACTGCCTTCTCCGGAGTCTCGTTTTCGTTGATCATATTCTCGATTTCTGTTTCCACAATCTGTCTTGCCTCCGGGAATACAGAGAGAAGTGCGCCGGCGTACTGCGGCTTGGAATCGTGCAGCTGGTCGATTGCTGTCTGGAACTGCGGATACTGTGCTACATTATCTTTAAAGGTCTGCTCCTCATCAGCAGCTGTTGTTACCGGGAAGTAACCCGTCTCGGCATTCCAGTATGCCTGAGATTCCGGGGAAATCAGGAATTTAATAAATTTCCAGGTGGCGGCTGCTTTTGCATCATCGTTGTTGTTCAATGCCCAGAGAGATGCTCCTCCGATGGAAACACCGCCCTCATCGCCGTCCTTGATTGTCGGGAAATATGCGGTTCCAACTTCGAAGCTTCCGTTGACATCCTGTAAAATCTGTTTCAGGGATGCGGTAGAGCCAAGGGTGATCGCTGCTTTTCCGGAAGTAAAGTCTGTTGTTGCGGTATCACTTCCGGCACGGCCTACGTTTGGTGCAACGTCGGCATCATTCAGGGCTTTCCACTCATTTAAGATATTGAGTGCTCCGCCGTTGGAATCAAATTCAACTGCGGTAGCAGCTGCATCACGGCCGTTTCCATTATCCGCATAGGAAAGTCCCTGTTTGCAGAGCCACTGTTCAAAATACCATCCATAGATGGAGAGTGCCAGCGGTTCACCGGCGCCACCCTTTGTTTTCAGATCATCACCGATAGCGAGAATTCCTTCCAGGCTTGTCGGAACTTCGGTGATACCTGCTTTTTCAAACATATCTTTGTTGTAATACAGAATCGGTGTGGACGAATTGAATGGCATGGAATACAGCTCATTGTTTACCGTATAATAAGCAGCGATATTCGGCTCGATCTGGGAAATGTCATAGCCATCTGCATCAATCAGCTCCTGCATCGGGATGACCCAGCCGGAATCAATCATAAAACGGGTTCCGATATCATAAATCTGTACCAGGTCTGCTCCCATATTTCCGATCTGTGCACTTTTCAGTTTGTTAATCGTATCATCATATTCTCCCTGGTAAACCGCCTCAACGGTAATGCCATCGGTATTTTCTTCATTGAATTTATTGACAAGATAATCCATTGCCTCTCCATTGACACCGCCCATGGAATGCCAGAAGGTAATCGTGGTTCCCTTCGTATCCTGGTTTAAATCCGGTGCTTCTGCGCCATCTGCCGTACTTCCTGCCTCTGCGCTGGCTGTGGTTTCATCCGTTGTTGCACTCTGTGCCTCACTCGTTGTTTTTCCGCCTCCACATCCGGTAAGCGCCATAGCTGCCATAGAAGCCGCAAGAATCGATGCAATCACTTTTTTCTTCATTTTTTTCTCCTCGTTTTTCATACAGTTTTCTATTCTTTTTTCTGTCACAGGAATCAGCCCTTGACTGCTCCTGAAAACATTCCTTTGATTAAGGCTTTCTGGCCTACGATAAAGATGGAAATGGATGGAATAATAATCATTACCACGCCCGCCAGCATCAGGGTAATCGACTGTGCATCGACGCTGTTCAGCATACTGATACCAATCTGTACGGTACGCTTGCTGTCCGAACCTGTAACCAGCAGCGGCCACATGTACATATTCCATGCATTGATAAAGGTATAAACCGCCATTGCTCCCATTGCTGACTTTGTCAGCGGCATCAGGATTTTTACGATAAACCGCAGATTACCGCAGCCGTCCAGCTTCGCCGATTCATAAAGTGAAACTGGAAAGGTCATGTAGAACTGGCGGAACAGGAAAATTCCCATTGCAGAGGTAAGAGAAGGCAGGATCAGAACAATATAGGTATCGAGCAGTCCGAGACTTCCTACTGTCAGATAATTGGAAATAATGGTTGCCTCACCCGGCACCATCATGGTCGCCATGACCAGCATAAACAGAACATTTTTTCCTTTGAAATTCAGGAAAGAGAAGGCAAATGCCGCAAGAGAACACGTTACAATCTGACCCAGCGTAATGCTGCCCGCAACCAAAAATGAATTCAGGACAAAGCGTACCAGCGGAATTTTATGAAATGCTTCCACAAAATTTTCCAGTGTCGGATGTTTGGGAACGATATTCATTGCCATTGTGTATAACTCACCGGACGGCATAAATGCTACGCTAATGGTATAAAGCAGTGGAAACAGCATAAACAGACAGACGATCAGGTTCATGGTAACCAACGCTGTTTTCTGAAGCATTTTCTTTCTTTTTGCTTTTGCATTCATTGCCAGATGCAGTGCCTGCAGCTCCTCTGCAGAATAAGTTTTTGGTCCGGCAATCGTAGTTGCTATCGTAGACATCAGTATTTTACTCCTCTCTTTTCCATGCGGAACATAACCAGGGTAAGCGCCATGACAATCAGAAACAAAACAACGGACTGTGCAGCTGCGCTTCCGAACCGGTAATTAAAAAACGCATCACGGTATATCGAATATACAATCAGGTTCGTGGATTCTCCCGGTCCTCCCTGTGTCAGGATTTTCACCTGTCCGAATGACTGGAATGCCTGAATAATGTTAACAACCAGTGTGTAGAACATGATCGGAGAAAGCCCCGGCAGTGTCAGCTTAAAAAATTTCTGTACTGCATTCGCTCCATCTACAGAAGCACGCTCATAAATCGAATCATCAATGTTTCCAAGTCCCGCCGAAAAATACAGGAAATTGATGCCACTGTTCAGCCATGCCGTAAGGACAGCCACACAGATCAGCGCATATTTCGGATCACTGACCCAGTTAATGCTCACATGCAGCAATTTGTTTACGATACCGATCGTGGGATTTAAAATAATCTTGAAAATCATGGCACCTGAGCTCGATGCTACTGCCATTGGGAGTGCATAGGAAGTACTGAATACCCGGATTCCCGGGAAAGCCTTGCTGCAAAGAACTGCTCCCAGAAGGCCAAGCGCCATACTTCCGACTACAACAATCGCCACAAATTCCAGTGTAACCCAGAGACTGTTGTAAAAGGATGGATTCGATAATAAGCTTTTATAGTTGTCCAGTCCCACATACAATTTCGCTTCTCCAAGCTTGTTTGTCTTATACAGGCTCAGATAAATGGTTTTAAAAAACGGATAAAACAGAAAGATGCTAAAGATCACCATACTCGGGATCAGATACATATAAACTTCTGCTTTTTTACACTTTTCAATTACTTTTTTCACTTTCTGCTCCTTCTTATGCTGTTGCAAGTTCTTCTTTTTCAACCGGCAGAGATAAAATATTTTCTTCTGTAAACGGATCAAAGATCTGTGCTTTCTCCATATCTGCATACAATGTAATGCTTTCCTTTACAGTAACCGGCACCTCGGAAGGCACTCTTGCTGTAATCAGATTTTTTCCGGTATTCATATGCAGATACGCTTCTGCACCGATCATCTCCCGCAGGTCAACAAATGCCTTCAACTGATTCTCTTCGTAACAGATCCGATGTGCGGAAGCGGTTATTTCGTCCTGTAAATCCTCCGGTCTCAGGCCTAAGATCACCATTTTTCCGAGATAAGTGCGACGAAGCACCATTTCGTTCTCTCCTCTGGCACGAAGGGTAACTCCTCCGTCTCCTTCCAGATAAACCGCTCCGTTTCTTTCCGTCACCATCGTTTCCATAAAATTCATACTCGGAGCTCCGATAAAACCGGCCACAAATTTGTTTGCCGGATGGCGGTAAATCTGCTCCGGTGTATCCGCCTGCTGCACAACACCGTCTTTCATGACAATAATTTTTGTACCAAGCGTCATCGCCTCCGTCTGGTCATGTGTAACATAAATCACCGTCGTTTTCAGTTCCTTATGTAATTTTGCCAGCTCCACCCGCATCTGTGCCCGCAGCTTCGCATCCAGATTCGAAAGCGGCTCATCCATTAAAAATGCTTTCGGCCGTCTCATAATTGCGCTTCCAATCGCAACTCTTTGTTTCTGACCGCCGGAAAGTGCTGCCGGTCTCCGGTCAAGTAAATGCTCAATTCCAAGCATTTTAGCTGCCTCATGTACCTTTTTATCAACTTCATCCTTGGGCTGTTTCCGGATTTTCAGAGAAAACGCCATGTTTTCATATACCGTCATATTCGGATAAAGCGCGTAGTTCTGAAATACCATCGAAAGATCGCGATCCTTTGCTTCTACATAATTACAAAGCTGTCCATCAATCCAGAGCTCCCCGCTCGTAATCTCCTCAAGACCGGCAATCATCCGAAGCGTCGTCGATTTTCCGCAGCCGGAAGGTCCAACAAAAATCACAAACTCCCGATCCGGTATTTCAAGCGAAAAATCCTGAACCGCATAATGTTCCTTATCATAAGATTTACAGACATTCTTCAACACAATATTTGACATTCGTTTTTCTTCCTCCTCGTCTTGTCGAGACTCATTATACCTTTCCTTCCGTAAAGCCCACTACCACCGCTTTGTAAAATAACCGTTAATAAAATAACCGGTTACTTTACAAAAAATGTCCACATTTTCCCTTATCTCCGTCTCCATCCCCTTCTTTTCCAGCCATTTTTCCAGATTACTCTTTGTAAAATCCCCGAAAATCACCCGCAAAACCAATTTTCAAAACGAGTTCTGAATAACCATTCCTTTTCCCAATACCAGACAGATTATTTTTGACACAAAAAAAACGCCGCAACTCTCAAAGCTGCAGCGCTTTCTCATCATAACATACCATATTCTTCTTTCATGTCAACGCAGTGGGCGCTCCCGCGCCCACATTCGTGTCCGTCCTTCGCACAGCCCCGTAACGCACACAAGGGTGGTGCGCATTTGCAGGGAGCGTGTAATTCTTAGGTTCTGGTATTTTGCGTTATGCGCCAAAAATCAACTGTCTGAGCGACAGCGAGTTTTGATTTTTGGCGCATGGTTTTAGCAAAATGACAGAGCCTTAGAATTACTAGCTCCCGAAACCGCGCATCACCCTTGTGTGCGTTACGGGGCGTCCGTCCCCACCTCAGAGCCTATTCCACCGGTTCCGCCGGCACAAACACCCTGCTGTTTTCCTGTTCTTTCGGTTTTTCCGCTCTTTCCGTTGCCTCCCTGCAGAAATACTCCTGTGAATTCACCAGCGTCTTTCCACGCTTATCCGGCTTTGTATACGTTCCGTCTGCCTGTAAAATACTGGCTTTCACATTATCCTTCATCTGGATATCAAGAATATGCATTACTTCTTTCTTGATCTGCTCATCCTCAACCGGGAACACAATCTCCACCCGTTTTTCCAGATTTCGCGGCATCCAGTCCGCGCTTCCCATAAACACCTCTTCATTTCCACCACTGTAGAAGTAGAAAATCCGCGCATGTTCCAGGAAATTGCCGACAATCGAGCGAACGGTAATATTCTCGCTGACACCCGGGATTCCAACCTTCAGGCAACAGATTCCCCGGATAATCAGGTCAATCTTTACTCCGGCTGCCGAAGCACTGTAAAGCGCCGCAATAATATCGCGGTCGCATAACGAGTTCATCTTCGCAATAATATGCGCTTTCTGTCCCTTCTTTGCGTGCTCCTCTTCCATCGCAATCAGATGCAGGAACCGGTCCTTCATCCAGAGCGGTGCAACAATCAGTTTGTTCCAGCGATCCGGCTCCGAATAGCCCGAAAGCATGTTAAATACTGCTGTTGCGTCCTCACCGATCTTTGCATTGCATGTCAGCAGACCACAGTCCGTATACAGCTTTGCCGTAGAATCGTTATAGTTTCCCGTGCCAAGATGTACATATCTGCGAATGCCTGTCTCCTCGCGCCGAACCACCAGTGTGATCTTACTGTGTGTTTTCAGTCCCAGAAGACCATAAATTACATGGCATCCCGCCTTTTCCAGCATCTTCGCCCAGACAATATTGTTTTCTTCGTCAAACCGTGCCTTTAATTCCACCAGTACGGAAACCTGTTTGCCATTTTCTGCCGCCTGAGCCAGTGCTGCAATAATCGGAGAATTGCCGCTCACACGGTACAGTGTCTGTTTGATCGCCAGTACATCCGGATCCTTTGCTGCCTGCTGTACAAATTGCACGACCGGATCAAACGTCATATAAGGATGATGCAGCAGGATGTCGCCTTTTCGGATGTTTGTAAAAATGTCATCCTCATTCATCAGCGCCGGAACTGCCGCCGGAATATATTTCGGAATTTTATACTCATCAAAGCCGTCGAGCCCATACATTTTCATTAAAAACGTCAAATCGAGCGGTCCCGGAATCCGGAACAGGTCGTCTTCATCGATGTCAAACTCTTTTTCCAGCATCTTCAGGAGCCGCTTATCCATCTTATCTTCCACTTCCAGACGGATCACTTCGCCCCACTGACGTTTTTTAAGCTGCTTCTGGATCTCTTTTAACAGGTCCGAAGCCTCATCCTCGTCGATCGAAAGATCCGCATTCCGCATGACACGGTACGGATGCGCGCAGACCACATCGTAGCTTAAGAACAGCTTTCCAATGTTCCGCTCGATGATCTCTTCCAGAAGAATCACATACCGCTGTCCCGTTTTTTCATCCTGCGGAAGCAGAATAAAACGCGGCAGTACCGAAGGAACCTGAACCGTCGCAAATTCCAGTTCTTTCTCCTTTTCCTTCTCCTTACCTTTCTTCTCTTTCTTATCCTCCGCACGGCTCAGAAGCGAATCCTCTTTCTTCTGCACCAGTGCACCGATATTCAATGTTTTGTTCCGGATCAATGGGAACGGGCGGGCCGAATCCATGGCCATCGGGGTCAGAACCGGGTAAATGTTCTCCTCAAAATAGGAATCCACATACTCCGCCTGCTCCTTCGTCAGCTTCTCGTGCTCGCTGATAATCGTAAGGCCAACATGCTCCAGAGACGGAACCGCCGAGCGATTGTACGTATTGTACTGCAGCTGCACCAGCTCGTGTGTCCGTTTGCTGATCCCGGCAAGCTGCTCCTTCGCATCCATGCCGGACAGATCCTTTTTCGTATAGTTTGCATGCACCTGGTCTTTTAGTGAAGCCACACGGACCATATAAAATTCATCCAGATTGGAGGAGGTAATGCTGATAAATTTCAGACGTTCAAACAGCGGAATACTCTTATCCCGCGCCTCGTTTAAAACACGCTCGTCGAAGCTGACCCAGCTCAACTCCCGGTTCCGGAAATATTCCGGTTTCTTATATGGTGCAATATCCATCTTTCTTCGCCTCCTTTTACATCTGCCGTTTCAGTTTGATGACCGGCTGTATGCTGAATACCTCATTGAAGAAATCTAATTTTTCCTGGCACAAACCTTGCTCAAGGGTAAAATCGCGGTTGACCGTGAGCGAAAGCTGCAGCTCGCGCTCCTTTAATGTGGCGCGGATCGCCTGAATCTTCTGCAAATGACTCCGGTCGAGCGCATTCGCCAGACGGACGATTGCGGTCAGTTCGGATACTGTCAGATACTGCTCGGCACTCAAGGACGATTCCATCACCAGCTCATCATAGGACGGGAGCGTAACCGTGTTGTATCTTGCAATCAATGCCACCATCTCACGCTCAATGTGCGACAATCCGATGATTTCATTTGACATGATAATATTATAGGAAGAATCCGCTACATTATTGAAACTGATGTATTTTCCAACGTCATGCAGCATCACTGCCATCTGGAGAAGCAGCCGTTCGCGCTCTTTCATACCGTGCATCTTTTTCGTCGCATCAAACATGGCAAGCGCTGTCATCTCCAGGTTCTGGACATGCGGACGGTTCACTGCGTACCGTTTTCCGATATTTTTTGCCGCCATCAGAATATCATTTTCGAAATTATGACCGCCTTTCAGCAGTTTCATCTGCTCCGCATACTCGTATGCAATACCACGTGTCATATGCACGCCCGGAATCCAGATATGCTCCGCACCCATCATATCAATCAGACATTTATAAATCACAGCAGACGGATACATCAGTGAAGCGTTTTCCAGCGGAATACCAAGTTTTACGGCGAGCTCCATCGGTGACTGGCGGATAATTTTCTCATACCAGGTATTAAAGTTTTCGCGGGAAATGATTTTTGTCGTTTTTTCTTCAATGTTCTGATAAACACTGTCGGTGAAAACATCGCCGATCAGCATAATGTTTTCAATTTTACGGTCTTTCAGATACATCTTTTTAAAGCTTGATACTTCGTTCCAGATCAGCTCCTCGACCATCTCTTCGTAATGTTCCGTCTCACTCTGAATTCCGGCAAGACGCTCGCGGATGCGAAGACTTCCCATACGGATGTTCTGTGTTGTGACAAGTGCATCCTTGTCGAACAGGGAAATCTGAAAACTGCCACCGTCAAGATCGAGAATCGCAGTTCCCTTTTCAATGATCTTGTTAAAATTGTCCTCCATCGCCGCAAGCGCCTTGTAGCCAAGGAAACGCTGCTCCGAGTTGGAAAGGACGGTGACGGAAAGACCGGTCAGTTGACGGATTTTTCCAAGGACATAGAGGCTGTTCGCCGCCTCACTGATTGCGCTCGAAGCCATGGCGCGGTAAGCATCCACGCGGTAGCCCTCCATGATCCGCACGAAATCTGCGAGCACGCGGCAGAGCTCCTCTTCCATCTCCGGGCGGATTTTCCCCAGCGTGTACGTATCTTTTCCAAGCTCCATCCGATGGCAGATCTTATCCACGCTTCGGATACCCTGCTTTTTGGAGATCTCGAAAATCTCCAGAATGACGTCGTAGCTGCCAATATCAATGGCAGCAAATGTGGAATACTGCATATACGCTTTTCCTCCTTCTTTTTCAAAGGATATCCCAAAAAGCCCGCTCCCAATACCAAGCGGACTTTTTGACCTTTTTCTTTTTACTGTTTTCCGAGCAGATAATCGATAAACTGCTGTGCGGTACGGCCGGACAGACCGCCATGGGACAGTTCCCATTTGTTCGCTTCTGCCAAAAGCTCTTCCTCACGCAGCGTCACGCCGTATCGTTCGGCCAGTGTGGAAACAATCTTCTGGAATTCTTTCTTATCCGGTGCACCAAAATAGATGCTGACGCCGAAACGGTATACCAGGGATAGTTTCTCCTGTACGGTGTCGGAAGTATGCATATCCTGTCTTGTTCCTTCTTTATCACTGTAATCCTCTTTAATCAGATGGCGACGATTGGAGGTTGCATAAATAAGAATATTGTTCGGACGTTTTTCCAGGCCTCCCTCAATGACAGCTTTCAGGTATTTGTACTCAATCTCAAACTCTTCAAAGGAAAGGTCATCCATGTAAATAATGAATTTATAATTTCTGTTTTTGATCTGTGCAATCAGCTCATTCAAATCCTGAAACTGATGCTTGTAAACCTCGATCATACGAAGTCCCTGATCGTAATATTCATTCAGGATGCCCTTGATGCTGGAGGATTTTCCGGTTCCGGCATCGCCAAAAAGCAGACAGTTGTTTGCTTTCTTGCCCTCGACAAACGCTTTCGTGTTGTCGATCAGCTTCTGCTTTGGAATTTCGTAGCCGACAAGATCAGAAAGGCGCACATCCGGAATGTTGGTAATCGGGATAATCTCAACGTTCTCTCCTGTATGCGCAATACGAAATGCCTTGTGAAGTCCCAGTTTTCCCACTCCGAAATCTTTGTAAAACTGAACCATATCAGCCATAAATTCATCTGCGGATACAGCCTTTGCCAGACGGATGGCCAGCTCACAGATACGATCCCGGACTTCTTTGTTGAACAGTTTATTCGGACTGTCCGTGTTCTCATAGGAACTGATGACAGAGGCATCGCCGGACTCAAAAATCTCATCAAAAACACAGATATCAAAGTCAAACAGTTCTTTGAAACGGACAAAGTCGTGTTTTGCCATCTGGTTGATACTTCCCTCGACTTTTCCGACAATCTCGCACGAGGTAGAGAATGCATTTTCTTTGTTTACCAGCAGATATGTCAGATAATCATGCCAGAGATTTCCGGAGAAGCCGTAGCGGTTTGCCATCTCGACAAGGCGGTTCAGTGCCTCATAAAACTGCGGCTCATATGCGCTCATATTCTCACGGAACCGGCGGTCTTTTAAGGAAATCTGAGCATTGACCAGTTTTTTGTAGGTCTCCACCAGTATCGTCATATCGCGCAGTACCTCTCCCTCTGCGAAATCGCGGTAGAGGATACATTCTTCTATTCTAATCATCTTTTGTCTCTTCCTTCCTGTCATTTTTCATTTTATTTATGCGAAAAGGCCGCTTGGTACGGCCCTCTCTTCTGGATTAATAATTTCCGAAAATCCGGAATTTTGCGGATTCTGCCTGAAGTCCACGCAGTGCATTTTTGACCGCCGGATCACTTAAATTCCCTTCGAAATCCACAAAAAAACGGTATTCCCATTTCCGCTGCGAAATCGGCCGGGATTCGATCTTTGTCATGTTCAGATCGTTGTAAATAAAATGTGCCAATGCATTGTAAAGAGAACCGCTTTGATGCGGCAGTTCCATGCATACGCTGATTTTCTGTGCATCCTTTACAAAGCGTTTCTGACCGGAAATAATAACAAAGCGTGTCGTATTGCCCCGGGCGTCAAAAATGTCTTCTTTTAAGATCTGCAGTCCGAAGTGTTCTGCTGCATATGGGCTTCCGACGGCTGCCATCGTCAAATCACCACTCTCAGATACTTCTTTTGCAGCGGCGGCCGTATTCAGTCGTTCCTCTGTTTTCCAGTTTTCATTGGAATCGAGAAAGCGGCGGCACTGGGCCAGTGCCTGCGGGTGGGAAATCACGGTACGGATGTCCTCAACTTTCGCACCCGGCAGTGCCATCAGCACATGCTCGACCGGCAGCTCCTGCTCGCCGACGATGTAGTGCGGGTATTCCACGAGAAGATCGTAAATGTCGGATACGATGCCTGCGGTGGAGTTCTCGATCGGAAGCACAGCGTAATCAGCCTCGCCCTTTGTGATCGCCTCCATCGCCTCTTTCCAAGTGTCTACGTGGAAACTGGTGATCGTATCATCGAAAAATTCTTTCATGGCACCGAAGCTATAGGCGCCCTCCACACCCTGAAAGACAACCCTTTTTCCGTGCGTTGGAAGATGATCCACCTGTGTGTAATCGGTCATCTCCTCGCCGCCGTTCTCGGTCAGCAGCTGATACTGGCGCTTCCGGCTGATCGACATGATCTGCTGGAACAGCTCCTGGATGCCTTTTGTATTGAATGCATTTGTTCCCTCGCCTGTCAGCTTTTCCAGCTTCTGGCGCTCACGTTCCGCATCAAAAACGGCTTTTCCTGTCTCTATCTTGTACTGCGCAACCTCCGCCGTCAGCGCCATCCGGTGCTGGAACAGGCGGACGATCTCGTCGTCGGTGACATCGATCTCGTCGCGGATTTTTCCTAAGTCTAGCATATCTGGTCCTCCTGATACTCTGCATTTGTTGCAGATATCAATATTTTACTCCATCTCCGTTTAATTTACAAGAAAAGATCTTCCGAAATTCGGCTTTTGTACAATCTTTTTCCTTTTTGACTGCTATTTCACTTTATTTTTTCACATTTCATATTACTCTGCTTTTCGACCTTTTTCCTGCCATTTTTTATCTTGCATTTATCCTGTTTTTGTGTTAAGGTGGAACACAGAAAAAATAAGTTACTGTTCACTCAGCAGTGAAACACCTGCTGTTTCGCTGCGTAAGAAAGTGAT
>OLOR01003168.1_pt1 | contig 11905 bp, 14 predicted proteins | sample 1672521 | NCBI WGS metagenome assembly OLOR01 (sample SAMEA3136695, study PRJEB25190) | human gut metagenome | biome: human gut; feature: human-associated habitat; material: faeces | place: Austria | collected 2013
TTAAAATGTCATAAAAATGTCGTAGTATTATATATAAATATATAGTATAATAAGAACAGTAAAATTGTCACAAAACAAAAAAAGTGACACAGGTTCCCGTAAGAGCAGATGTTTTAAATGTCAGCTCTTTTATTATATTTAAAAGAAAGAGGCGATAGAAATGGAATTAAAAGATACAATTGAATTAATGAATAGTAATGATTACAAAGAAAGATTTAAAGCGGAATATCTACAAACAAAGATAAGATATGAAAAGCTTCATAAAATGACAGTAAAATATGAAGCAGGAACATTAAATTTTGAACCATCTTGCTCACTTGAAATATTAAAAGAGCAAAAATCTTATATGGGCAATTATTTAAGAATGCTAGAAATAAGAGCAGAAATAGAAAAAATAGATTTAGATTAGTTATTACCATCTAAAGCTAGATAAGATGATAATATATAAAACCACCTTCTTATGTATAGGGTTAAATAGAACTTTTCTAGCGAGTTCTAGTATATTGCAGTTTTAGAGAACCGGCATCTCGTCTGTCTCATAAGCAGAAGATAGTGAGTTCAACTCTCACAACTGCAACCAATAATTTAAAATAACGAGGTAAATGCCTATGAATACAATAGAAGAAATATTAAAAGTAAAAAGAAGAAATAAAACAGAAGAAACCATATACGAAACATATAAAAGAGAATTATGTACTCAATGCAAGAACAGAAATAATAAAGTAGATTTATGCAACATAAGAGTTAATATCAAAAATGAAGCACAATGTGTCAATTATGAACGTTGTATGAAGAACAAGTGTAAAACGTGTAAGGATAATACAAAGTGTAATATGTGATATTACAGTAAAAATATAAAGTATAAAATGTATAAAGGAGATGATGATACAGTGAGCCAAAGAGCATTCAAAACGGAAGATGAATTTATAAATAAAATAAAAGAATATGTAGAAGTTTGCAAAACTAAACAAGAACTACCAAATGTAGCAGGATTTTGTGTTTATTGTGACATCAATCGAGATACATTTTATGCACAAGAACAATACTACTCCGACACATATAAAAAAGCAAATGATATTTTAGAAGATGCAACAATAAATTCAAAAGATATCAATGATACATTTAAGATATTCTATATGAAAAACAAATTTGGTTATAAAGATAAGCAAGAAATAGAACATTCAGGAAATTTAAAACTTGAGGATGTTTTATGACATATACTGCAGAATATCTGATTCAAAAAAGAAAAGAAAAATGGAATAATACTCATAGCATAGAAGAAGATAAAAGATTTAGAGAGGCAGTAGCAAATGAATTATACAAAAACAAAGAATTATTATTAGAAGTAAAGAATAATCCTGAATATTTAATAGAATTAGAATTTGTAATAGTAGATAAAAAACAACAGACGGTTCCATTTTTTATAAATGATGTTCAACACGAATTTATAGAAATACTAAATAAAGCAAAACAAGATTATAAAAATGGATCAATAACAGATTTAACATTTTTAATATTGAAAGGAAGGCAACAGGGTTTTACATCACTAATAACAGCATATCAATTAGCTTTTTCGTTGCTGAATAAAAATTTTCAAGGTTTTACATTAGCGGATGAAGCAGATAATACTGAAGCAATATTTCAAAATAAAGCTAAATTTCCATATGAACAGCTTCCAGACATAATAAAACCTACAGAAAAGTTCAATAATAAAAGACAATTATTGTTTGAAAAGCTAAATTCAAACTGGAGTGTTGACACAGCAACAGAAAATGTTGGACGTTCAAGAACAATTAACTTTTTTCATGGTTCTGAATGTGCATTTTGGAAAAGCATATCAAAAGTTCAAGCAGGATTAGGAGAAGCTTTTACAATAGATTGCATAAAAATATATGAAAGTACTGCAAACGGATATAACGATTTTCAAAAAATGTGGGAAAATGGTACTGGAATAAAGTGTTTTTTTGAATGGTGGAAAACAAAAGAGTATAGAACAAATTTTGAAAGCGAAGAAATAAAATCTGAATTTATAGAAAAATTATATAGTAGTAAAGATTGGATATTTGAAAGAATTAAAATACTAATAGAAGATAAACATTTAGAATTAGAACAAGTATATTGGTATTATAAAAAATATCAGAATTATATAGATAAAGATTTAATAAAACAAGAATATCCTTGTAGTAGCGAAGAAGCGTTTTTAGCTTCTGGAAATTGTATATTTGATAAAGAAAAAATTATTAATAGAATACAGCAATTAAAAGAGCCAATAAAGCAAGGATATTTCAAGTACGATACATATTATAATGAAAAAGAAAATGAAGTATTAATAGATGATGATTCAATAGAATGGGTAGATGATTCGAATGGATATATAAAAATATATGAAGAAGTACTTGAAGGTTATCCATATGTTTTAGGTGGAGATACAGCAGGAGAAGGCTCTGATAATTTTGCTGGACAAGCATTAAACAATGTAACAGGAAATCAAGTAGCAGTATTAAAACATCAATTCGACGAAGATATGTATGCAAAGCAAATGTATTGTTTGGGATTTTATTATAATAAGGCTTTAATAGGAATAGAGACAAATTATAGTACTTATCCTAATAAAGAATTGGAAAGATTAAGATATCCAAATCTATTCATAAGAGAAAAAGAAGATACATATACTCATAAACCGATAAAATCTTATGGATTCGAAACAAATAAAAAGACTAGACCTGTCATAATAGCAGGTTTAGTAGAAGAATATAGAGATAACATAGAACAGGTAAACGACAGAGATACTCTAAAAGAAGCATTAACATTTATAAAAAATGAAAATGGTAGAGCAGAAGCACAGGAAGGATATCATGATGATTTAACAATGGCAAATGCAATAGCTCATTATATTAGAACATTTCAAACATATTTAATAAAGAAAAAAGAAGAAATAAAACCAAAAGAATATAATCCATTAGACGACCTATATGAAGAAGATACAATTACCTCAGATTATGGAATGAGAATAAATGTAATTTAAGGAGATAGAAAATGAATACTATTTTAATTATGATAGCCACAACGGCTATTTTTTTTATTGGAATACAAGTTGGATATAACCTAAAAGAAGGTAAGAAGATAATAGATTCACCAGAAATTCAAAAGGAAGAAGAAAATAAAAAAAGCGACATAGCACCTACAGAAGAAACTACAGAACAAAATAACAGAGAAGAAATTGAAAGACTAAATAAAATAATGAAAAATTTAGAAAACTTCAACGGAACAGAAGAAGGGCATGTGGATAATAATTAATGGAAGAAGATAAATTAACACAGATATGGAAAGAGTATAGTCAAATAAAACAGTACTTAAATGGCAAGAACTATTACCAACAATTAGAAATGAATTACAATTTTGCAAAGGGAGACCAATGGAAAAACTTAAAAAGTGGTGGTATGCCAATGCCAGTAGACAATATAATAACTCCTATTTGCAACTACAAAATTGGTGTTGTATCTCAAAATAATATGACAATAACATTTACAGATGAGAATTTCAGCAGAGAAGATATGGAAGAAATAGAAGATGGAACAAGCTTTAGAAAAATAGCTGAAGAAGTAATAGACAAGATAAATAAAAATATTGGCAGATTTTTTGAAGCAAACAATCTTGAAAATAACACCTGGGATTATGACGAAGAAAACTGTATAAGCGGAAATGTTGGAATGTACATATACGAAGATGAAGACAACAACAAAAGAGCAGACATGATATATGGGAATAACATATTTTTTGCAGATGAGAACAATAATGATGTACAAGACCAGAGCTTTATATTAATTACATTTAGAAGACCAATAGAAAAAATAAGAGAAGAAGCAAGAAAACACGGACTTGGAGAAGATAAAATAGCAGAAATATTGGCAGACAATGACTTGAATGAACAAATTGGAAACAAAGAAGAAGTAAAAGATGAACAAGGCAAGGCTTTGTGCATTTTAAAATTATACAAGAAAGAAAAAGAAATAACCAAAACACAAGATAGAACAATAATTAACGAATATGGACAAGAAGAAATAGTTCAAGAGGAAGTTAAAGAAAAGAAAACAACAGTACATATGATGAAGTCCACTAAAAACGTCATATATGTGCCAGAAACAGATTTAGGGCTTACATTATATCCAGTAGCATTTGATACTTGGATAAATGAAAAGAACAGCATAAGAGGTAGAGGAGAGCCACAAGACAAGATAGAAAATCAGATTGAAATAAATAGAACAATGGCGAGAAGGGATATAGCAATTGCAATGGCTGCATATCCAAAAGCTGCATATAATAGCAACTTTATTGAAAATCCTAGCGCACTAGATAAAGTTGGTGTTGCTATCGAAGTAAAAGACAAGACTGTTCAAAGCGTAAGAAATGCTATTGACTATTTACAACCTGCACAAATTAGCCCAGACGCTAAGAATTTCTGCGATGAATTAAGTCAAAAAACAAAAGATAATGCAAGTGCAAGTGATAGTGCATTAGGTAATATAAATCCAGAAAAAGCAAGTGGTCGTTCAATTATAGCAGTACAAGATGCATCAGCAATACCAATCAATGTTCATGTTGCAAGAAAAAAGAAATTCTATGAAGATATAGGAAGAATATTATTTGATTTTATGCAAAATGTTGATGTTGACGGTCAACAAATAATAATAACTAATACAGATGACGAGACAGGACAAACGACAACAGAAGTTGAACAAATACCATATGAAATTATGCAAAGATTAAAAGTAGGAGTCAAGGTAAATGTATCACAAACAGACCCATTTTCTATACTAGCTATGGAACAAATGTGGGATAGTTTATTCCAAAGCGGAGCAATCACTTTTGAAGAATGGGTTTCAGGATTAAGTAATAATTCGAAATACAATAAAAGTAAACTAGAGGAAATAATCAAGAAACGTAAGGAAAAACAAAGAGAAATGGCTTTAATTGAGCAACAGATTACAGAACAACAATCACAAATAAACGGAATGATGCAAGAGCAAAACAACCAAGAAATAGCAAATATAGCAAGTGATATTGAAACACAGCAAAACCAAGTTTTAGGAGGTCAAACAAATGAAATGTAAAAATTGTAACTTAATTGAAATGATGGTAATGGTAAGAAACGATAAAGAAGTAGTTTATTATTGCCCTAAATGCCACGAAATAGCAAAAATTAGCACAGAAGAAGAAAAAGAAATATTAGATAAAGAAAATCAAGATAATTAAGCACCTTAGGGTGCTTTTTATATGCCTCAAAACATGTTCTGAGGCTAATCAGATAAACATGGGAATTAATAGTCGACGGACTTTAAATGGGAGAAAAAATATGGAAGAAAATCAAAACATAGTTGAAGAAACTATCGTTGACAACGACGAAACAGTTGGGAACATTGAAACAGGACAAGAGATTGTGACAGAAGAACAATGGACAGAAGAAGTAGAAGTTACAGACAACACAGATGATTCTACTCAAGAAGATCAGGGACAAGAACCTGAGCAAAAACCACATTCTAGAATGTACACAGAAGAAGAATATCAAAAAGCAATAAACAAAATAATTGCAAGAGAAAGAGGAAACAAAGAAAAGGAAATAAATCCTTTACTAGCAACATTAAAAGCTGTTGGATTTGATGGCAAAACTCCACAAGAGGTTAATCAAAAATTACGTCAAAATTACAAAGACCAAGGAGTAGAAATACCTGAGTATCATGAAAACATGTCAGAAAGAGAACAAAAAGCTTTAGCTAAACTTGATGCTGATGAAGTTATCGAATTAGGTGACCAAGCTATGCAGGAGAGATTTGGAGAGCTATATCAAAAATATAAGCAAAACAACATCTCTGTAAGAGAACAAGAAGAAATGAATCTAATAGGAAAAGCTCATTCAATAAGATTAGCAAAAAAAGAACTTTTGTCAGTTGGAGCAGACCCAAACATTGTTGAAAGTGACAAGTTTAAAAAGTTCGCTCAAAGATATGCTGATAACATTTCTATAAAAGAAATTTATGAGGATTACAAAACAAAATATGGGGTAAAACCAACAAAACCAGCAAGTGCAGGAAGTGTAAAAACAACACATTCAGAAGCACAAGTAAATTATAACGAAATGTCTAATGAAGATTTCGAAAAAGAACTCCAAAAAGTATTAGGAGGAATTTAAAAAAAGAAAGGAAATGATTAATTATGTCAGCAATAAACAATTCAATATCAAATTTAAGTGTTGAAAACCAAACATTTTATGATAGAACATTACTATCAAGATTATTACCAGATTTGCATTTCTATAATGATGCAAAAAAGAAAAAAATCCCTAGAGGAAAAGGAACAAAAATAGAATGGAGAATATTCAAATCTTTAGCAGTTCCAACAACACCTTTAGAGGAAGGAGTAACACCTACAGGTAAGAACTTAGATATATCACCTGTTACAGCAGAATGTAGCCAATATGGTGATTATGTAACAGTGTCTGATGTATTAGATATGCAAGGGAAAGACCCTGTTATTGCAGAAACATCTGCATTAGAGGGAGAACAAGCAGCACAACTTGTTGATACTTTAATTAGAGACACAGTAACAAGTGGAACAAACGTAAGATATGCTAATGGAAAAGCATCAAGAACAGCTTTAGCAGCTACAGACGTTTTAAAAGGAGAAGATGTAAAAAAAGCTGTTAGAGATTTAAGAAAAAATAATGCAAAACCATTCAGTGATGGATTTTTCCATGCAGTTATAAGCCCTGAACAAGCTTATGATTTAATGAATGACACTTCAACTGGAGGATGGATTGATGTAAACAAATATACAGACAATGCTCCTTTACTAAAAGGTGAAATTGGAAAATACGCAGGTGTAAGATTTATGACAACAAGCAACACAAAAACAGTAGATAATTCAGGTGTAGCAGTACATTTGGGAGTTATTTACGGAAAAGATTCTTATGGTGTTCCTGAAATTGGAGATGGAAGTGCAGCAAAACCATCTATCATAGTAAAAACAGATGGTGGAAACTCAGACCCATTAAATCAAAGAAATACAATTGGTTGGAAAAATATGTTCACTTGTAAGAGGCTAGAAGAAAAAGCAATTGTAAGAATTGAAACTGGAGTAACTGCTTAGCAGTTGCTCTAAAATTTTATTAATAGGAGGAAAATAAAATGGCAAATCAAGAAAACAATAATCAAGAGGTAGTAAAAACAGAGGAACAAAGCAAAATAGAACAAGAAAAAGAAGCTAAAAAAACAGCTGAAACATTAAAAAAGGACTTAGTTGAAGTAAAAATACCTATAGATCCATTAAATAAAACAGATAGAACTGTAGATGTAATAATAAATGGATATAGATGGACCATAGAAAGAGGAAAAGAAGTAAAAGTTCCAAGAGCAGTAAAAGAAATATTAACAGATGCTAAGTATATCTAAAATCACTACCAAGTAGGTAGTGTGTAGAGCATTATGTGCTTTACACAGTGCTTATTTAAGGAGGAAAAAAAGAATGTATTTAAAAGATTTAAAAAATATTGCTATGCAATTAATAGATGAATACTCAGAGACAAAATCTCCAACAGAAGATGAAGATATAAAATCAAAGTTAAATGGATTATTTAATACTGCATTATTTGAGGTTGCTCAAATTAAGAAAATATTAAAAGTTTATCAATTTTCAATTAACGAGGAAGTAGATACAGAATACAAATCAATAGGACTACCAGATGATTTTATGGAAGAAAAAAGATTAAGATATTTTTCTTATAATAATTCGATACTAAGATACTATATTCAAAAAGATAAATTAAAAGTGCATAAATCATGTTTAGGAAAATTTGAGTTAGAATATTATGCTGTTCCAGAAGAAATAACAAAAGATAATCAAGACGATTACGAATTTGAATTAGATATGGATGCACAAATGGCACTTCCTTATTATGTAGCAAGTAGTGTACTTATGAGTGATGTATCAGCAAATTACACAGCCTTTGAAGCTAAATACAATGCAAAAGTAGAGCAATTAATGAGAAGTGCACAGGAAAGTGAAAATAATAGTACAGTTACAATACATCAAATATTTTCTATTTAGAAAGGAGACCGATTATGGCAACTATACCAAGTTTTACACCTAAAACTCCTAAAACAAGAGTGTATAGTGATTTTAGAGGAGTAGATTTTACTTCTGATAGTACAAGAGTATCTTTATATAGAAGCCCTAATTGTGTGAATATGTATAAAGATTATAGATCTAGCTTAGGACAAGCAATAGAAACACGACCGGGATTTGTTAATTTATTAGAACTTGAAAGCGAGATATATGGAATACATTTTATAAAAAAAGATTCTTTAAAGGTATTAGTACATAGTGGAAAAGAATTGCTATTATGGAGCAATTACCCTGACAAACAACTAAAAGCAGATATGCAAGTATTGTTTTCGGATATGGCTGAAACAAAGTCAAGGGCTTTTGTATATGACAACAAATTATACATAAATGACGGAAAAAATTATATTTATTATGACGGAAATGAAGTAAAAAGTGTTGATGAAATTGCATTTATACCAACTACAACTATTACCAGAAGCCCAAGTGGTGGAGGTACATTATATCAACCAGTAAATGTATTACAAACAAAAAGGAAAAATTCATTTTTAGCAAATGGAACAGACAAAGCTTATACTTTAGATAGTAGTGGATTAGATTCAACAGAAGTCAAGGCGACAATAAATGGTACTGAAAAAACAGAAGGAACAGATTTTTCAGTTAATAGAGTTACAGGAGTAGTAACATTCAATTCTGCACCGCCATCTCCATCTACAGCAGGGCAAGATAATGTAATAATCACTTTTTCAAAGACTGTAGCTGATTATTCTAGTAGAATTAAAAAATGCTTGATAAGCTGTATTTTTGACAATAGAGTGTTTTTTAGTGGTAATAATAGTTTTCCAAATGCTCTTTTTAATTCAATGCTAAATGACCCAACTTATGTATCAGACTTAGCTTATTATCAAGATGGAAGTGATAACATTCCTATTACTTCAATATTAAGAGTAGGAGATAGCATATTAGTCATAAAATCTGATGACCAACAAGATGCTGTAGTTTATTATCACTCACCCAAAGATGTAACAAATGGTGATACAGAAGATACAATTTATCCAACTAAACAAGGATTGGCTGGAATAGGTTGTATTTCAATGTGGGGAAGTAAAAACTTCTTAGATGAACCTGTTTTCATTTCTAGGCTAGGGTTAGAATGTTTTACAAAATTAAATTTAGGATTAGAAAGAAGCATAGAACATAAATCTAGCATGGTTGATACAAAACTAGTTAACGAACCAGATTTAGAAAATATATGTTTAGAACAATGGAGAGGATATTTACTATGCCTAATAAATGGACATATTTATTTAGCTGACAATAGGCAAAAGTATCTTAATAAAGGAACGCAACAACAAGAATATGAGTGGTTTTATTGGGACAACATAGGAGATGTAGTTAACAATGAGTTTAAAGAGGCAACTCTATTAAAATCATATGATGATAATTTGTTTTTTGGAACAGAAAATGGAGTAGTAGCGAAGTTTACAGATAAAATCTATAACGATAACGGAAGAACAATATATTGCCAATGGGAAACACCATGCGATAGTTTTGAAAGCAAAAATCATGTTAAAACAACAAATAAAAAAGGAGGGGTAGCTAATTTTAAAGCTATTCCAGGCTCTGCTTGTAAACTTAAAGAAAAAACAAATAAATCACAAGAAAAAGAAATTGCAAGATTTATCGCTGGTGGCTTTTCATATGAAAATTTTAGTTATGAAGATTTCTCATATAATACATCTCAAAAAATGAGTGTAACATATAAGATTAAAGAGAAAAAATGGCAAAACATTTCTTTAATATTTTATTCAGACGAATTAAATAAACCGTTTGGAATATTTAATGCAGTTTTAGAAGCCTTTGTCGGAGGCTATGTAAAATAAGGAGGAGTAATATGTTTAATAAAATCACAGAAAATGTAGAGATACATCAAACATTACCAGATGTTCCTAATATGACAACACAGGAACTAAAAAAAGAGTGGGATAAAGGAAGCAAAATAATAAAAGAGGCGTTTAATGCTTTGATTGAAGAATTGAATAAAACATCAATATCAAGTACAGTAGTATATGAAAATGAACAAGGTCAATCAACTGATTTTACAATAGATTCAAGCTTTAATATGAACAATTATAAAAGAGCAGATTTTGTTGTTGGTCGTAGCCAAGGAGGTGTCGGTGGTGTTATAATTTCTGTTGACTTAACAATTTACCACAAATTATCAGATCCTGCTATACCACTTGCGTTTATAGATACAGATAGTCCGACAGCAAGTTTAATATATAACACTCGTATTAAAATTAAAAATAATGATATTGAATTTGCAAACAATGGAAGACATGAAGTAGGTGGAGGAAGAAGTGATTTCTATAAGCTAGCAATATATAAAATTATAGCATACGAAAACTAGGAGGTTAATGTAATGAGTAACTATAACATAGATGAATTAGCAAGACAAATGGGCTTTAATGATACATATTTAAACAAATTAAAAGCAAGTAATTCTTATATAACAGAGAGTGCAAATCAAGATAGAAACATGATAAATTCACAATTAAATCAAACTATTCAAGATTATGAAAAAGAAAGACAAGATCAAAATAATAATTTTATAAAAGAAAGTCAAGCTGCGTATGTAGATTATGCAAAATCAATTAATCCTTATTCAGTACAAAACAGCAATACAAACAGAATGGGATTAGGAAATAGCGGATATTCTGAAAGTTCATTAATAGGAGCTAATAACACATATCAAAATAGATATACAAACACTAAAAACAACTATGATAATATCTTTGCTAACATAAATAACAATATTGCCAAAGCAAAAGAAACAGGAAATATTGAGTTGGCTAAAATTGCTAAGGCAGAGCAAGACAGATTGCTTGAAAATCTATACAAATTAAATGATGAATATACTGCTGAAAAAAAAAGAGAAGAAGAAAAGAGAAGATATGAAGAAGAAATGGCTTTGCAGAAACAACAATGGGAAGCTGAAATGGCATTACAAAAGCAACAATTAGCAAAATCAAGTAGTAGTTCAAGGAGTAAATCTAGCAGTTCTGGAGGACAAATTGATTTAGGTGGCGGTGGTAATGATACCAAACCGAAAGAAACACCAAGTGTAGAAAAGGTGTTGGCAAATGTAAAAACAATACAAGGACCTAATGTAAGCAGTGGCGTTAAAGATGGATTGTCAGGAAAAACATTTAGTAATATAGACCAATTACTAAACTACTATGGTTATGCTGCAATAGATTAACTAGGGGGCAAAAATGAGAATTGTAAAATTATCTGATTTATCAGAAGAAGACAAAAAAAGAATACAAGAAAGACAAATTCAAAATCTCCGAATAAATGGGCAAAATAGAATAGAGGCAAATAAGAAATTTAATGAATTAATAAATCAAAAAGGTGAATTTGATACTAGTAGACATACAAGCACTGTGGGAAAATTACAAAAAGCGTACAAAAATAATGAAACAGTCAATAAGTCATTAAATGATTACTATAAAAATAATACCACTTCTTTATGGAAGGGAACTCAAAATTTTTCAGATGTTACAGGAAAGATAGGAGAAAACACATATAAAGGTGCAGAAAATGGTATATTAAGTGCTATACAAAATCTTGGAAGAAATATGTTTAATCTTCAAGGCAGAAAAGAAGAAGAAAATATTTTTGATAAAGTTAATAAACAAATATTAGATAATAGAAAAGACTTAAGTTCAGAAGAAAAAACAAATATAATTGATAAAATGAATAATTTTTCATTCAGTCAAAAAAATCT
>OLOR01003172.1_pt1 | contig 11893 bp, 9 predicted proteins | sample 1672521 | NCBI WGS metagenome assembly OLOR01 (sample SAMEA3136695, study PRJEB25190) | human gut metagenome | biome: human gut; feature: human-associated habitat; material: faeces | place: Austria | collected 2013
ACGGTCTTCTGCAGGTCGATGATGTAGATGCCGTTGCGCTCGGTGAAGATGTACTTAGCCATCTTGGGGTTCCAACGACGGGTCTGGTGACCGAAGTGGACACCTGCTTCGAGAAGCTGTTTCATAGATACGACTGCCATAGTAAAAAATCCTCCAATAAATTTAGTTTTACCCTCCGCATGGCGTTTTATGTTTTCTAACGCTTTAACGAAAAAAGCGCACAAAAAAACAACGCAATGCGTGTGTATTGCCGTAGTATAATACCACAAGCCCGCGCAAATTGCAAGTGTTTTTTGCAATTTTGTGCGGGCTTGTGCGAATTATTTGAATTGGGACGCTCAGATGGAGATGGCGTTTGCGATCTCGATCATGTCGCGGTCGATGGTCTTATGCATCGAGAGGGCCACATTGACATCGTAGTCGACGATCTTATCGCCGGAGACGGCGACAACACGGTTGTAGATGCCCTTATCGATCAGGTCGATGGCGTGGTAGCCCATCAGAGAAGCGTTGACGCGGTCACGCACCGTGGGAGAACCGCCGCGCTGGATGTGGCCCAGAACGGTTGCGCGGGAGTCGACACCGGTAGCAGCCTGGATCTGGTTGGCCAGCTCCTGGGCACCGATGACGCCCTCGGACACGATGATGATGAAGTGCTTCTTGCCGGTGACCTGGGTCTGGCGCATGCGCTGCAGGATGTCGCGCTCGAAGTCGAAGGGGATCTCCGGCAGCAGGACAGCGACAGCGCCGGTAGCGATGCCGACATTCAGGGCAATATAACCGGCGTGGTGGCCCATAACCTCAACGACGCTGCAACGGTCGTGGCTCTGGGTGGTGTCGCGCAGTTTATCGATAGCCTCGACAGCAGTGTTCATGGCTGTGTCGTAACCGATGGTGTATTCACTGCAGGCAATGTCGTTATCGATGGTGCCGGGCAGGCCGATGCAGGGGATGCCCTGGTTGGCCAGCGCACGGGCACCCATGAAGGAGCCGTCGCCGCCAATGACGACCAGTGCGTCGATGCCCAGTTCTTTGCAGCGGGCAAGGCCCTTGGCCTGGCCTTCCTGGGTCTTGAACTCCAGGCAGCGTGCCGTATAGAGGATCGTGCCGCCGCGGTGGATGATCTCCGATACGCTGCGGACGTTCATTTCGTAAACTTCGCCATTGATCAGGCCGTTGTAGCCACGCTGGATACCCATCATGCGGTAACCTTTGCTGATGCCAGCGCGAACGATTGCGCGAACGGCGGCATTCATGCCGGGGGCGTCACCGCCGCTGGTCAGAACACCGATGGTTTTAATTTCCTTAGCCATAAAACAAGCCCCTCCTATTTTGGGCACATTGCGCCACATTGCCAGAAGCTAGAATAAATTTTTAACAATCTCTGTGACGTATCCATTATAGCACAACTCTAGCGTCTAGATTATGGATAATTCTTGCAAAGTGCATGGATTTATTTTGCATTTTGTTCGGCTGTCTGAACTTTTACATGATCTTTACCCAAAATGCGTTCCAATTCGGCGCGCAACAGCGGGTCATCCTTGATGGCCATATGGCGGGCCAGCACCTTTTGACCGGTGTCCGCAAAGCGGAAATAGACCTTGGTAGTGCCGCCGTCAAAGATGTTGCACAGCAGGTTTTCCACCTTGTGCATCTCCGGGCCCTGGCGGCTGGGCACCGTCAGGAAATAGCCGGCGGTCTCTCCCCCGCCGGTCTCGCGGCGGACTTTTTCCACCCGATTTTTACCGAAAGATTGGCTCGGGTCGTAGTGCTCGATGGGCTGCACTCCCTCGACGATCAGGCGGGCGGCTTCTTCCTCTTTTACAGAGACGCGGCCGTTGGCCACGACGACGGCGTTTTCCTGCAGGGCTGCGCGGCACTCGGCCAGCACCCGCGGGAAGATCAGCAGTTCCATCGTACCGGTCAGGTCCTCGACGGTGGTAAAAGCCATCAGCGTGTTGGACTTGGTGGTCATGATCTTATTTTTGACGACCGTACAAAGAATCGTGACATTCTGGTTGTCAAAACGCTTGGCATCCTCGCCCTGCAGGTCGGCGATGGTGCAGGTGGAGATCTGACTGATCTGGGCGCGGTAGGCGTCCAGCGGGTGGCCGGACAGGTAGAGGCCGGAGACCTCTTTTTCCATTTTGAGCAGATCGCCGGCAGGATATTCCGGCGTGTTGGGGATCTTGTAATCGCTGGCGGCCTGCTCCTGTTCCCCGCCCATCATGCCGAAAAGGTCCATCTGGCCTTCCAGGTTTTGACGGGCGTCGGTCTCGACGCTTTTCAGGATACCCTCGGCGCTGTCGATCATAGCGCGGCGGCTGGGCTCCAGCGCATCGAAGGAGCCTGCCTTGATGAGGTTTTCCAGCGCGCGGCGATTCAGTTCGTTGCCGTGCAGCCGCTTGCAGAAATCGTACAGGCTGCGGTAGGGGCGGTTTTTGCGCTCCTTTACCACCGAATCGATCAGGTTGCGGCCCACGCTTTTGACGGCGTTGAGACCGAAGCGGATGCTGTCGCCATCGACGGTGAAGCCGCCGCGGGAGACGTTGATGTCCGGCTGCAGGACCTTGATGCCCAAGCGCTGGCACTCGGAAGTATATTCGATAACTTTCGATGTATTATCGAGCACACTGGTCAGCAGGGCGGCCATGAACTCGTGGGGGTAATGGCACTTGAGGTAGGCTGTCTGGAAGGCCACGTAGGCGTAGCAGGCCGCGTGGGACTTGTTGAAGGCGTAGGAGGCAAAACTGATCATATCATCGTAGATCTGGTTTGCCACTGCCTCCGGGATGCCGTTTTTGACGCAGCCAGCGCACTCCTTGCCCGGCTCGGTGCATCCATGGACAAAATGTTCGCGCTCGGCCTCCATGACCTTGAGCTTTTTCTTGCTCATAGCGCGGCGCACATTGTCGGCCTGGCCGAAGCTGAAGCCTGCCAGCTCACGGCAGATCTGCATGACCTGCTCCTGATAAATGACGACACCGTTGGTCACATCCACGATGTGGGCCATCTGCGGGGTCTGGTAAACGACCTTGGACGGGTCCTTTCTGTTGCGCAAATACGTTGGGATGGAATCCATCGGGCCGGGGCGGTACAGCGAGATCAGGGCGATGACATCTTCCAGGTTTTTCGGGCGCATGCTCATCAGCACCTGGGTCATGCCGGTAGATTCAAGCTGGAAGATGCCCATCGTCTCGCCGCGGGTCAGCATCTCGTAGGTGGCGGGGTCGTCGTAGTCAATGTTGGCCACCCGGAAATCCGGGTCCTTGGTGTGGCGGACGGCCATCTCGGTATCGTGGATGACGGTGAGGGTGCGCAGGCCCAGGAAGTCCATCTTCAGCAGGCCCAGGCGCTCGATCTCCACCATGTTGAACTGGGTGACCGGCAGGCCGTCGTTGGTGGACAGGGGCACGTACTCGGTGGCCGGTTCACGGGTAATGACGACGCCTGCGGCGTGGGTGGAGGCATGGCGGGGCATGCCCTCGACTTTTAACGAAGTGTCGATGAGTTCATGCACCTGATTGTCACCGTCATAAAGGGCTTTCAGGTCAGGGCTGACCTCCAGCGCCTTTTTCAGCGTCATCTTCAGTTCCATGGGGATGAGCTTGGCCACGCGGTCCACGTCCTGGTAGGTCATGCCCATCACGCGGCCCACATCGCGCACGGCGGCGCGGGCGGCCATCGTACCAAAGGTGACGATCTGGGCCACATGGTCGCGGCCGTACTTTTCGTTGACGTAGTCGATGACCTCCTGGCGGCGCTCATAGCAGAAATCGACGTCGAAATCGGGCATCGAAACACGCTCCGGGTTCAGGAAACGTTCAAAGATGAGGTTGTAGCGGATGGGGTCGATGTCGGTAATGCCGACGCAGTAAGCCGCCAGGCTGCCCGCGCCGGAACCACGGCCGGGGCCGACGGGAATATCCCGGCTTTTGGCGTAGTTGATGAAGTCGTAGACGATGAGGTAATAGTTGGTATAGCCCATCGTTTTGACGACGTTGATCTCGTAAGAAAGGCGCTCTTTCAGCGCGTCGGTGACTTTGCCGGGGTAGCGGCGCTCGAGTCCCTCCCAGCAAAGCTTCTCGAAGTATTCCTGGTTCTCCATGCCATCGGGGGCTTTGAAGTACGGCAGTTTCGTCTCGCCGAAGGTGAACTCAAAATTGCACTGTTCCGCAATTTTGTTGGTGTTTTCGCAGGCTTCCGGCACCATCGCGAAGAGGTCGTACATCTCGTCGGTGCTTTTGAGGTAAAACTCATCGGTCTGGAATTCCATGCGGTCGGCGTCGGCGATGGTCTTACCGGTCTGAATGCAGAGCAGGATGCTTTGCATCTTGGCGTCCTCTTTGGTAATGTAGTGGGCGTCGTTGGTAGCGACCATGGGGATGCCGGTCTCCCGGGCCAATCGGATGAGCTGGGGCAGGACGACCTGGTCTTCCTCCAGGCCGTGGTCCTGCAGTTCGATATAATAGTTTCCCTCGCCGAAAAGGTCGCGGTAGTAAAGCGCGGCCTGTTTTGCGCGCTCGTAGTCCCCTGCCAGGATGGCCTGGGGGATCTCGCCCGCCAGGCAGGCGGACAGACAGATCAATCCCTCGTGGTGCTGTTCCAGCAGGTCCTTATCGATGCGGGGCTTGGAGTAAAAACCCTCAGTAAAGCCGGCGGAGACCATCTTGATAAGGTTTTTGTAGCCCATCTCGTTTTTGCACAGCAGGATCAGGTGGTTGTTGCCGTCGATGCGGTTGACCTTATCAAAGCGGGTACGGGTGGCTACATAGACCTCACAGCCGATGATAGGCTTGATGCCTGCGGCCTTGGCTGCATCAAAAAACGCCACACAGCCGTACATAACGCCGTGATCGGTGATGGCACAGGCCGTCTGCCCCATGGCTTTGAGGTGGTCAAACAGGCGGTCAATACGGCAGGCGCCGTCCAGCAGACTGTACTCGGTATGCACATGCAGGTGGGTAAATTGTCTTTGGGTGGTTTCAGGCATGGTCAAGTTTCCTTAGTGCTTTCGGCTCGTGTGGGCTTTTCGGATTCAGCGGTTTCGTCCAGGCGGCGGGCGGCCTCCTGGATGCGTTTTAAGCGGTGGGACAGCCCTGCCTTGCTAACAGGAGGGTCAAACTTTTGGGCCAGCTTGGCCAGCGGCAGGTCGGGGTACTGCATCCGCAGTTTGGCGGTCAGGCGCAGATTTTCCGGCAGAGTGCTCATGGCACCGGCGGCCTGCAGCTTTTCAATGGCCAGCTGCACCTGCACGGCGGCCTGGACACTTTTGCCCAGGTTAGCGGTCTCACAGTTGGAAAGGCGGTTGGTCTTATTGCGCATATCGTTGTACATGCGCTGGTCCATGATACGCATGGCGGCGTTGCCCGCCCCCATGAAGGTGAGCAGATCCTCGATATGGTCGGCCGATTTGATATAGACCGTGTTAGCTCCCTTGCGCAGGGCGCGATGGGGGTTGAAGTCGTGCTCGGCCAGCATGGCCTCCAACTGTTGGGAGAGATAGTGCCGAGTGGAGAGGAACTCCAGATTGTAGCTCTTCTCCGGGTCGGTCATCGTACCACAGCAAAGAAACGCTGCAGCGATGAAGGATTGCACGCAGTGCTGGCACTTGAAGTTCTCCGGCCGGATGCGCAGGGTCGGTTCCTTGCCGGTGTGGCCGAAAAGCTCCAGCAGGCGCTCGACCTCCACCACATCCTTGACGCTGAACTCAAACACCGGGCCGGTGGGGCGCTCCTTGCGCAGCACATCCCCCCGGATGCCGCAGCGGCGGTACAGCTTTTGGGCAAAGGCAGCCACGCCTTCGTTCTCGGTTTGCAGAACGATGCCGCGGTCATCGAAGTATTTACCAAAACAGGCCACCGCATAGGCGGCGGCCACAGAGCAGCATGGTTTGGAGATCCTATGGCGCAGGATCTCGTTTTTTACATCTTGTGAGAAGCTCATAAAACTCCCGATAAAGCGTAGATTTTATTTTTTACAGGGTGCGCTTGGCGTCGCGGTGCTGTACGCTGGGCTCGTAGCCCAGTTTTTCACAGAACTCGCCGATCTTGCGTGCAAAGGTGATGGAGCGGTGCTTGCCGCCGGTGCAGCCCACCGCGATCATCAGCTGGCTTTTGCCCTCCTTGACGTAGAGCGGCAGGGCGTATTCCAGCATGCTCTCATAGCGGCGCAACAGCTCCTGGGATTCGGGGGCAGCCATGACGTAGTCCACCACTTCCCGATCCAGACCGGTGAGATTTTTCAGTTCCGGCACGTAGAACGGGTTGGGCAGGCATCGGACATCCAGCACAAGGTCTGCCTCCTGGGGCAGTCCGTACTTGAAACCGAAGGACACCACCGTGAGGGCCATCGGGCTTTCGCCGTGGTCCAGAAACAGGCTGCACACCCGCTCCTTGTTCTGGGCGGTGCTGAGCAGCGAGGTATCGATGACATACTGCGCCCGTGCCCGCAGCGGCTGCAGCAGGCGGCGCTCCCGGGCGATGGCCTCGGTGATGGGCAGCTTTTCACTGATGGTGATGGGGTGCTGGCGGCGGGTCTCCTTATAGCGGCGCTGGATGACCGCGTCGTTGGCGTCGAGAAAGAGGATCTCATACTCGAACTTGTGGGCGTCCAGGTCGGAGAGCGCCTGTTCCAGCTGCTCGCTGCTGCGCACGCCGCGCACGTCCATCACGACAGCCACGCGGTTCAGCTGGTTTTCGCCTTGCAGGGCAAAGTCCACGATACGGGGCAGCAGTGCCACCGGGATGTTATCGATGCAGAAAAAACCAATGTCTTCCAGCGCGTTGACGGCCATTGATTTGCCCGCGCCGGACAGGCCCGTTACGATCACAAATTTCATGCGTACTCCCCCCTTTATTTTACTACGCGAATTTCCCGCTCCAGCGTATAGCCGGTCTTTTGCAGCACGATGGCCTTGACCTGATCGGTCAGGCTGACGACATCGGCGCAGGTCGCGCCGCCGCGGTTGATGACAAAGCCGCAGTGCTTCTCGCTGATCTGGGCACCGCCCACGGTAAAGCCCCGCAGACCACAATCCTCGATCAGTTTGCCTGCAAAGGCGCCCTGGGGGCGCTTGAAGGTGCTGCCCGCACTGGGCCATTCTATCGGCTGCTTGTCTTTGCGGCGCTGCAGATAGTCCTGCATCTCCGCCAGAATGGCGGCGCTGTCGCCGGGCTGCAGGCGCACCGTGGCCGAAAGCACGCACCAATCGGGGTGCTGCTCAAACAGGCTGGTGCGGTAGCCCAGGGCCAATTCTGCGGCAGGCAGCGTGCGCTCGGTAAGGTCGCTGTCCAAAAAGGTCACGCTTTCCAGCACGTCCTTCATCTCGCCGCCATAGGCACCGGCATTCATATACACGGCCCCGCCGATGGTGCCGGGGATGCCGCAGGCAAAGGCAATGCCTGCAAGGCTCTGCTGCTGGGCAGCGGCGCAAAGCCGCCCCAGCGTGAGGCCAGCGCCCGCAGTAAGGCGGGTGGAGCCGTCAGGCCGTGGTTCCGCTGTAGGGCCGAAGTTCAGCCCGCGCAGATCGATGACTGCGCCGTCGTAGCCCTCATCGGCAAACAGCGTGTTGGAGCCGTTGCCCAAAAGGTAGGTGCGCACACCGTTTTCCCGGCAAAGCGCCAGCGTGCGGCGCAGCTGGTCCACGGTTTTGGGCGTGCACCAGAATACCGCCGGGCCGCCGATTTGGAAAGTGGTATGGGATGCCAAAGGCTCCTGCTGGGCAAACGGCAGGGCGCTTTCCTGCAAGGCCTGACGCAAGGTTTCGATCGTTTGCTGCTGCATGGTTCCTCCCGGTGAATACGAAAATTAAAATCAGATAGAGTTTTCAAGGGCCGCGGCACCGATGACGCCCGCATCGTTATGCAGCGTGCAGGCGACGATCTTGGGGAAGCGGCCGGTGGTGATGTTCTTGGTCTCGTTTTCGGCATAGGCGCGGACGGGGGCCAGCAGGGTCTCTCCCTGGTTGGAAACACCGCCGCCGATGCAGATGATCTCCGGCTCAAAGGTGTTGATGACGTTGGCGATGCCGACACCGACATACTCGATCCAGCTGTCCACAACGCTCTTGGCCACGGCGTCGCCCTTGGCAGCGGCGTCGAAGGAGAGCTTGGCGTTGACATGATCGAGGTCGGGGGTCATCTTCCACATGATGGTCTCTTTATGGGCCTGCATGGCGACCTTGGTCTCGCGGGTCAGGGCGCTGGCAGAGGCGTAACGCTCCCAGCAGCCTTTGCGGCCGCAGGTGCACTGGATGCCGTCCTTCACGATGACGTTGTGGCCCATCTCACCGGCGGCAAAGTTGAAGCCGCGCAGGATCTTTCCGCCCAGGATGATGCCGCTGCCAATGCCGGTGCCCAGCGTAATAACGACGGCATCCTTGTAGCCCTTGGCGCCGCCTGCGATGTACTCGCCGTAGGCGGCAGCGTTGGCGTCGTTCTCGACATAGACCTTGCAGCCCAGCATGGCTTCCAGGTCGGGGCCGAGGTTCCAGTCATAGTAGCCGAAGTTAGTGTTGAAGCCCACAAAGCCAGTGGTGAAATTGACGCTGCCGGGGGTACCGATACCCACGTATTTTACGTCGGTGAAATCGACCTTATTCTCTTTGGCAACGGTGCGGCACAGGTCAGCCAAGGCCTTTTCCAGGTCCTCGGCCGGGCGCGGCAGACGGGTGGCCCAGGTGGTTTTGCCGATGATCTTATAGTTTTCGTCCACCAGACCGGCGGTCATGGTGGTGCCGCCCAGGTCGATACCAATTGTGTACTTGCTCATACTAGTATTCCTCCAACTTCTTCCGCACAGGCTTTGCCGTGCAATTTTAATTCTGCTGTGAGATTTGCAGTGGTAGCGTTTATGATCAGCTCCTCGGGGAAGTTCATCTCCTCCAGCATGCCGTAGAGAGCCGTCAGGCCGTGGCGCAGCTGCCAGGTGCTGTGGGCATCACTGTCCACGGCAATATGGCAGCCGTTTTGCAGGCAGGCGGCCAGCAGAGCTTTCATGTTGGGGATGCCGTCCTTGCGGACGTTGAACGAGTTGCCGTTGAGCTCCACGACCTTGTGGTTGGCGACGAACGCCTTGGTCACCAGGTCGTAATCATAGCGGTAGTTTTCCTGCTCGGAATGGCCGATGCAGTCCACGTAGGGGTTCTCGGCCACGGCCAGCCAGATGCGGTTGGCCTCCTTGCGGGTCAGCAGACCCGGCACACAGGGGCTGTGGATGGATGCGACCACCCAATCCTGATATTCCAGGATGCGCGGTGGCAGGTCCAGATGGCCTTTGGCGTCCACCACGTTGGCCTCGGCCCCATAGAGCATGACCATGCCGTCGATGGTGCGGGGCAAGGCGGTGGGGTTCTCGAAATGCCAGCGGTGCGGCGCATCGGGCATGGCGGGCGCGTGGTCGGTGATGGCGAGGGCCTTGTAGCCGCAGTCTTTGGCGGCAGCCGCCATCTCGTTTAGGGTCTGGAATGCGTGGGTAGCGCACAGCGTGTGGGTGTGCAAGTCTGCAATCATCTGCATGAAATGGTGTTCCTTCTTTGCTGTTGACGTGGTTACTGGAGGTTGGCGTCGTCGTTCAGGCCCAGCTGCTTCAGCAGTTCCTTGGCGGCGTTGTAGCCCATCTCCTTCTGGCGGTTATTGATGGCCGCGGTCTCGATGATGACGGCCAGGTTACGGCCTGGCATGACGGGGATCAGCATCTTGGGCACCTTGACGCCGAGGATGTCGGTGTACTCGGTCTCCAGGCCGGTGCGGTCGTAGTTTTTGGTGCGGTCCCAGGGTTCGAGCTGGATGACCATCTCGACCTCGACGCTGGAACGTACCGAGCCGATGCCGAACACGCGGGCCACGTTGACGATACCGATGCCGCGCAGTTCAATAAAATGGCGGATGTTTTCCGGCGCGGTGCCGAGGATCTGCTTGTAGGAGATGCGGCGCAGCTCGACAGCATCGTCGGCGATGAGACGGTGGCCGCGCTTGACCAGCTCGATGGCGGTCTCGCTTTTGCCGACGCCGGAATCGCCCAAAATAAGGATGCCTTCGCCGTAGACTTCCACCAGCACGCCGTGGCGGGTGATGCGGGGAGCCAGCTCTTTATTCAACGTGGTGATGAGCATGCCCATCAGGGCGGAGGTCATCTCGGTAGACATAAGCAGCGGCACGCCGTACTGCTTGGCGAACTGCATCATCTCGGAAAGCGGCTGCATGCCGCGGGTCAGGATGACGGCAGGCGGCTGGAAAGAGAACAGCTTTTCCAGATGGGTGTTGCGCAGCGAAGTGGACAGTTCTTCCAGATAGGACATCTCGGTCAGGCCGATGATCTGGACGCGCTTGTTATCAAAATTTTCGTAGTAACCGGCCAGCAGGATGCCCGGACGGTACACTTCGGTCGCGGTGACCATGACCTTTTCCAGTTCGCAGGGGGTATAAGCGACGGTCAGATTGGCTTCTTCCGCCAGTTTTGCCAGAGAAACAGAGAACTCAGACATGCAGGGACTCCCCTTTCCATACTTCCTTTTTGCCGGGCGCGTTTGCGGCAGTCCGGCACCATACTTACTTTGTATTATACCGTACCAGCCGATTTTTGTACAGAGGTTTGTGCCGAGTACTATGACAAAAAAATATCCGCTGTTTTGGGCAAACAGCGGATAGGGATTTTTACGGGAAGAGTTTTTGCCGTTCTTCCCGCAGGCGGCACTGGAGCCAAAGCAGGGCTTCGGACGCGGCGTAGGTTGCCAGCAGGTAGACACAGAACAAAATCGCCGTGTCACGGCGGGAAAGCGCGGCCAGATCAAACCCACGCACCAGGCGCTGGATGATGACATGATGGGTCAAAAATACTGCATAGGAGAGCTTGGCCGCCTTGGCGCAGACCGCACGGGGCAGCGGCTTATCCAGCAGCGGGGCCGCCACAGCCGCTAGGCCGATAAAAATCAGCGCACTGAACATGGAGCAGAGCAACTTTTCATCCACGGGCAGATTTATCAGCCCCAAGACAAGCACCGGTGCCAGGATGGCCTTTATCTGATCTTTCAGCGTCAAGAAGGTCATGCCAAAGAGGAATTCCGGGATATGTACAGCTACCAGGCCGTTATCCCAGCCCTGCATATGGAGGGGGATGCAGACGAGCAGCGTTACCGCCCAGGTCAGCACCGGGGCCTTGCGCAGAGCCCACTGCAAAAGCGGGAACAGCAGGTACAAAAACAGGATGCTGCCGAGGAACCACTCGCCTACACAGGCGAAATCCATACCCACCCAGCCGGCGGCCACGGCGAAGTTATCTAACCCCAAAAAAGTCAGCACCAGCGTAATGGTCTTAGCCCCGGTGTAGTAGCCGGGCTGGCTGAGGAAGCGGATGGAAAAGCAGACCACCCATGCCAGCCAGAACAGTGGGAACACCGCCTTGGCCCGCTTCTTGTAAAACTGCCACGGGCTTTGTTCCGGCGGGACAGTGAGCGCCAGCGATGCGCCCGACACGATAAAAAACAGCGACGAGCCGAAATCACCAAGGTAAATGCCCTGCACCAGCGTGCTGGTGAACAGCTTGTGCGGCAGGGTGAAATACCCGGTAACGGTGGCGTTAAAGTGGACAATTAAGATACTGGCGAGCGCCACGGCTCGGATCAGGTCCAGATAAAACAGGCGTTGTTTTTTGATAAGGCTCTCCCCCTTTTTATTTTTTGAGTTTGTGCTTGACTAAACGGCCAAACTGCTTCGCCACGGCCTTCGGATCGGCAGCCTGCTGGTAATGCAGGGCCAGCTGGTCAGCCGCAGCGGCGCTTTGCGCGGCGGTGGTAAAGCTGGCGCTGAAAAAACCGTTTTGCTGGGCTTTCAGCGGCAGCAGCCAGGCATCCTCCGGGGCGGTGATGGCGGGCAGAGTGTCGCCGTCCGCCACA
>OLOR01003176.1_pt1 | contig 11884 bp, 17 predicted proteins | sample 1672521 | NCBI WGS metagenome assembly OLOR01 (sample SAMEA3136695, study PRJEB25190) | human gut metagenome | biome: human gut; feature: human-associated habitat; material: faeces | place: Austria | collected 2013
AGCTGCTATATCTCTTGGCAAAATTGCCCAGTGGGGATTTTTTGCAACAGTTATCATGTGGTCGCTTATCATAGGTGTTTTTATTGTTATCCGTATCAGGACAGCTATACAGCGTCATAAGTATGCGAATAAAAAGCAGGAAGGTGATGTTTCTACCCGTTACACTTCTAACGGGCTTCACTAGAATCTTTTTACCTGACGGAGTTATGACCTTAATGCTTGTGTGCGCCCCGGCGCACCATAGATATTTATATTGCTGGGTCTTCTTACAACAACTGGAGCGTGGAAAGATTTTAAAGACATTGCAGTTCTGGAATCTGTAACCTCTTGGAATGTTAATCCTACAGGGACGAGAAACCTTTAAAATCTTTGCACGTGGAAGGCGTTAGACAAGGGTCCGGGAATGTAAGGCCCGGAACTGCCGGGGCGCACACACAAGCGGGAGGTCATTAAACTTCCGGCAGAACACACGGAGGGACGAACCCATGAAAATATTAAAATGTACCTTCCTGGTGTTGGCTATGGCATTGTGTTTATTCGTACCAGTGCAGCGGGGATATGCTGCTGATCAGGAGACAACACAGGTCACAGAACAGTCTGAAGAGTCTGGAGCAGAAGATTCTTCAGATACATCAACATCAGATACAGTAGTATTTAATGCTTATTTTCTCGTTTTATTAGCTGCTATATTCGGCAGTCTGGTTGCCATAGGTTTATGGAACATGTTCGGGAGGTAGTATATGGAGAATTTTAACACACTCCTGTTGTTTGGATTCTTATTCGGTTTCTGGCTAACAAATTTAGCTTGTGTTACCGGATATGTTTGCAGGAAGTCATTATATTTCATAATGACATTTACAAAATGATATATAACGCTTCGGCGATATATAAATACATATTACGGAGGTAGACATTATGCCAGGATTAGTTGCTGCGGATGGATCTGCTGATGTTGCATCAGGACTTACACAGGAAGTTATTACTTCAGTTGTTACTGGTTGTAAGGGAGTTGTAACAGGTGCTTCAAGTGGTATCACTGCTATTGTTCCAATCGGTATGGAATTTTTAGCGCTCACACTCGGAATAAGAATCATGATCAGATTCTTCCTTTCTCTTGTTCACTAATGTGTCAAGCCTCGTCCCATCTTTCGGGTTGGGACGCTCGTAAATTTGTTTGAGGGATTAATTATATAGATAAGGAGTAGAAATATGGGATATGTACTCATACTGTTATTTTTTCTTATCTGGCTTAATGTCAGGAAGATAAGAAAGACACTTGTTGTTATTGCTAAAGATTATGGATATAAGAAAAACAGTCTGTTCAATTATATACTTGATGTTATAACTGATTATTCTGCAGAACGAAAACATGATAGAAATATTCGTAATCATACAAGAAAGCTCAGGAAGCTGACAAAGGAGAAACAGGCTGAAGATATAAATATTTCACCTGAAGCTGAATCGGAAGCTCCAGAAAGTGAGTTTGAAAATGATTGCTGATATTATAGCTTATATTATTTCATTTTTTCTTTCCTGTTTGATTTCATTATTTATTCATTATTGTTTTGATGTTGGTCTTTTTAATTCAGATCAGTGTATCGTTTTATTATTTATGTTTATTTATGCTTGTTTCGTCATTTTTCTTAGATTTTTTATATCAAGGAAAATACATAAACATGATAAGGATGGTGATGATCATGAGTAAGGTTTTACCTGATTACGGTTATTTAATAGGTCTTAATGGTGAAATTGTACCAGGTGATGAAGAATCCGAGTACATAGAACGTTATTTATCTGTTTGTTTACTTCATTATGTTATAACTGAATCTGCTAAGTGTTTACAGCATTTATTGGATTCTTTAAATAATGATGAAAAAGATAAAGAACCAGTTGAACCTAAATAAAATTAGTTATATAATCTTCTTGCCGATTATGTTTCTGATTGGAGGGGTTTTATGGTTGGTTTATTTGTTAGTCCGGATAGTGTGTATGTTCCGGCTTTATTATTATCAATTTTTACAGTTATTTTGATTGTATTTCTTTTTATTGGTATACCAATTATTGCTATTGTTTTTATTGTTAAGTATTTTAAGCAAAAAAAAGAATATTATCAAACAAAAACTGAATATTATAAAAATCATATGAATGACAGGCAAGATTAATTTCTTGTCTGTCTTTTTTAGTTAGGGGGTTTATATGAAACGAATCGGCGCATTTTCTCTTGCAATCTTTATACTTTTTTTATCTATTTTTTCTGTGATTCCTGTATATGCAGATGATGATAAAACTGTTCTTCCTTGTAATCTTAAGCAGACTATGGCTTTTTCTTCTAGTGATGCTCAATCTTATGTTGCAGCTCATAAGGATATTTATTCTCAAGATGGTTATCTTCTTTTCGCTTACACTCCAGCAGCTTCTTATAATTGGAATTTATGCAAAGATGGCAAAATGACTACTATCCATATGTCTGATAAACAGGTTGCTAATTATATTATGACTGATAAACCTTTTATGTCTATGTATACTGTTCTTTCTTCTTTACTTGCTAATAATAATGCTTTTCGCGGTTTCTGCTCTGGTCTTGGTGCTGTTTTTACTAAGGATTCTGATGCTGGTACAAAGATCCTTGATACTATTACCGGCAATTATAACTATTTGGACGCTCTCAACTACGACGAGGACAGCCAGACAATAACATTATCTAATGATAATGGCAGCGTTGATAAGTTGAGGGAAGAGATAAAAGATTATTATTATAAATCTCTTGGCATATCTCTTATAAAACCTTCTGGAAAACCTTCTGACGGTGTTTATGAAATCAGATCTTCTTATGATGACCAAGACGAATATAACCATGACTTAACTGCTGCTAATGATTTTGATTATGCTTTTTTTACAAATAACACCCGTGATTCTCTCGGTTATACCCTTTCTATGTTTAATAAAAAAGACATTGGTTATTTATTTCTCCAGGTTGATTCTTCTGGTAGTTGGTCTCCGAGATATTTACTGATGTCTTCTAATGACGGTGTTACTTCTGTTAATACCTTTAATTACATGAAAGTTTTTTATAATAAATATAATTTCAGTGATTTTTCTGCTTATTATGCTAATTACTCATACCAGGATGATACTTTTATTGGTTATGGTGCTTTTCCTTATAATTATCCTACGCAATTAAATTTTCATCCTCAATTCATAAAGGGTAAGGAATTTGCTAAAAACCCTACTTCAACAACAATATATGATCTTTCAGGACATGACGATTATTTTCAAATGAAGTTTTATTCTAAAGATAATTCTTCTCTTGTTGTTTTTAAGAGTTTATCTGCCTTATATAACTATATTCAAGGTGATCAAAATGCATATTTGACTAAAACAATTAATGATACCGGTAAAGATATATCTTACAGTATAAAGAACATGGATGAAAATCTTGGTTCAAAACTGGACACTTTAATTGATACGATTAATGAAGATAAAAAATCTATGACTGCTGATGAGCTGCAGGATGCCATTGATAAAGGTATAGAAGATCTTACCAAGAACACAGAGGATATAAAAGACAATACCTCTTCTATCCTGGATAAGCTCGAGGAACAGAATCAGATATTATTACAGATTCTTGGTGTTACAGAATTTATTGCATATCAGGAAGTGAAAGAAAATTCAGATCAGTATAACATGTCATATCTTAAGACATTACTCGACAGCATGTTCACAGGTCTTTTTAACGCTCTTATGTATGGCGAGAATACTGTTGATGATAATAATACTGATACCGTTTCTATGCAGTCTTTTTCGGTTTCTAATGCTGCAGCTCCTGTTGCTGTGTATAGTGATGACATTGCTGTATATGATTCCAGTGGTTCTGGTGGTGGTTCTTCTTTTGGTGGTGGCTCTGACTCTAGTGGCGGACATTTTTTTGACCTTAAAAATGGATTGTTTGGAAAATTTCCTTTTTCAATTCCTTACCAGTGTTATAACTGGCTGCAGATTCTTCAGCGTGATCCGGAAGCTCCAACATTCACATTAGATTATGGTTATCTGTTTGGTTGTTCCGGTGACCCTAAGTTTGTCCTTTCATTTGACCTTTCCAGATACAATGATATAGCTGAAGTTGGGCGATCGTTCTGCAGGTTGTTTATGACTCTGATGCTTGCTCTTGGAATCTATCATAAAAATAAGGGGGAGATGTAATGTCTGAAGTTGCTTTTATTGCCGTTGCTTGTTATGTAGTCGGTAACTTTATCAAGGCCGTTTTCACTGTCATTATAGATTTTATATTATTGTCCTTGACATATATGCCTACGGATCCATTATCAGGCATCCTTGATATTTCAAATGAGGTTTTTGTTAAATACCTGCCTTATATTAATTGGGTTGTTCCCTTGGATTTTGCAGTTAGCTTATTTGGTGCATTTATAGATGCTTATGCTATATACATTATTTACAAGTATGTTAAGCGTGTTCTTTCTGCAGTCCTGGAGAATTATAAGTCAGGTGCAAAGTTACTTGCTGCATTACTTAAGTTTTAGGAGGTTTATTATGATTTCTCTTTATACTGGTACTCCCGGTTCTGGTAAATCTTATCATGCAGCTATTGACATTTATAACTGGCTGCGTTCCGGTAAGAATGTAATATCATCAATTAATATTAATACTTCTATTATTCCGCCCCGGTCAGCTCACAGACCTTTAGGGGAGTTCATATATGTACATAAGTCTTATTTTATGAAGAACTCTATATATTTAAAAACCTCTTTAGGTGGTAAGGTTGCTGCTGATAATGTTTATTCTTATGTGTATGGTCTTTTGAATTACGCCCTTCAGTTTCACAAGCGTAATTACAGGGGGCAGATCATAGAGAATCAAACATTGCTTGTTATTGATGAGGTCAACGAGATATTCAATCCTCGTTCCTGGAATAAAAAAGACCGTCAGGCATGGATTAACTTTTTTACTGAACATAGAAAATACGGTTTTAAGATCATTCTTATTGTCCAGGCTGACATTATGATTGATAAACAGATCCGGTCTGTCCTTCAGGAGCAGGTCCTTCATCGGAATGTTTCCAGGTTTAAAAAGCTTGGTAAAATCATTGCTTTTCCTTTTGGCGGTAATTTGTTTGTTGCCATTCGGTCAACTTATGAAACAAAGAATAAGAAAGATGCCCGGCTTGGTGCGTCCTTAGTCTTTGGATCTGATTACTATGTACAGTTATATGATTCATATGCATTATCTGACCCGTTAATCTAAAAAGCGGGTGCACTGGGAAAACTGAAACAGCGTGGAAGTTTAACCAGTGCGCCCGAAAATTTTAGAAATCGGGCTTGACCACGGATATGTAATACGTGGTCTAAAAATCTTAATAAAAATACACTCTAACAAGCTTAAAATCTAGGTTTTTTATTAAAAATATCGTTCATTGAAAATGGCTTTTTAATGAATTTTTGAGGGGGATAAAATGAGCTTAATTGAAAAGGAATTTAAAGACGGAGAAAATAAATATTGGTTCTTCAGGAAGCAGCAAAAAAACCTGCATAATATTGATACTTTTTATTACTCTGTTATGCTGCAGAATGATTTCATTGATAGTACTGATCAGAATGTATCTGATTTCCTTCAGGATCTTAACGGTTTTAAAATAAGATGTCTGGAATCTAACCAGGTTTATGGTGATATATATACTACATTTGACCCTGTAGGATTTAGGTGTCCAGATAATCTTGTTTATGCCATTGGTAAAGGTAACTATGCACATATATATAATCATGTTATCTCCTGTCCTGATACTTATGATATTTATATTGCTTCTAGTGTTCCTAATTCTGACACTCCGCAGATTGTTGTTCAGATCAGGTCAAAGGAATTATGGTTACAGGGTGTTAATTCTATATACAAACGTTCCTTTGATGCCGTTACCAGAATATGCAATTTTTATCATTTGAACATTAAGGAAGTAAATGAGAATCGTGCAGATTACTGCTGGCATACTAATTATTTGAGTAATCCAGAAAAGTATTTTGCTATTGAGAACTTTTCCAAAATGCAGGTATCTCACTTCAAGCGTGTTCAATATGGTTATGCTTTCGGTTCTAATGATTCATATGAAAATGATTATATTGCTCTTGGTAAGCGTGGGGATAAAGTATTTACAAGAATGTATCTGAAGACAAAGGAAGTAATAGAACAGGGTTATAAACCTTGGTTTATTAATGTCTGGTTTTATAATGAACTTATTTCCAGATATGATAAATATGTTCTTGAAAACTGTTTTGATTTTAAGAATTGGAAAATAAGAGATATTATCCGCCTGCAGTTCTATTATGATTATGGTTCTAATGAACAGTATAAACAACAGTGTTATTCTGCTATGGAGTCTTATTTTCGTAAAGGTTCATGTAATTGGGATTATATTGGAAAACTTGCAGATAAACTCACTCCTAAGATTACAACTATAATGAATATTGAGTTTCAGGTTATGAGAAAGATGTCTAAATCCTTTTGTCTTATAGATCTGCATCCATCTCATAAGGTAGATCATAGAATCAATATGTATCTTGAGAATCATGAGCTTATAACAGATTATTTATTGACTTCTGTTCTTCGTCTGGTTGACAGGTCAACAGCTCTTAAGAAGTCTGATTGTCAGGATACAGCTTTTTGGCAGTCTATAAAGCGTACAAAGATGATTGATGTCAGAAAGAAAAACAAGAACATTGCTCCATTGCATAGGGATTATTCAAGAGAGCATAATATTGAGCTTATGAAGAATAGTTTTGTTAATAAGGCGGTTACATTAAGTATATATGCTCATGGTTTAGATTATGATAAGGATATACAAGAGACTGTTGCTGATTCTTTATGTCTGCTTAATGATAATGATGTAAAACGAGCTGAAAGATATCGCAGTAAGGTTAAAACCCGTCTGAATAAAAAAGACTGGGAGGGTGATTTTGATGCAGCTTATAAGTGATTACATAAAACTGTTTATCCAGGATAGAAAAGTATATTGTGAAGATGTTACTGTACAATCTTATATCTTCTATCTTGGTCGTTTTACAAAGTGGCTTGATTCTGATGATTTTGAGCTGCTTACTAAACAGACTTTAAGAGATTATATATATTCTTTAAGATATCGAATGAAGAATACAAGTATTGCAACAAATTACCGCCCTGTGAAAGCATTTTGTAAATGGCTTTACCAGGAAGATTACCTTGATAAAGATATTACCATAGGTGTTAAGCTGCCAAAAAAAGATCCTGCTATTGTTGAACCTCTTACAGCTCCAGAAGTAAAACAGATTGATGATACTATTATTAATATGTCTCTGAATGATCATTTAGCTTTGAGAAATTATTGTATTTTTCACCTTATGCTTGATTGTGGGCTTCGCAGGAAGGAAGTTGTGCAGCTCCAAAGATTAGATATTAAATCTGACAGATTGATTATACATAATGCTAAGAATAACAAAGACCGGATTGTATTACTTCCCAGATTCCTGTATTTTAGTTTACGCAATTATTACAATGAATCACATTATGCTCATGATTATGTAAAGAATAGTTCAACTTGTGTGTTTCTGGATATGTATGACAATGAGCCAATAACCTTAAATACAATCAAATGTTTTTACCAGGACTTGAAAAGTCTGTCAGGAATTGAGCGGATACATGGTCACCTGTGCCGACATACTTTTGCAACATCTTATTTACAGTATGGCGGAGATATGGAGAAGCTGCGTTTGTTTATGGGACATGCTGATTATGAAATACTCAAAAATTATCTACATTTGTCACTTATATATCCTGATGTTTATAAGTTGGATGATATATTTTTTAAGAAGCCAGACACCTAGATTCTTTTTGACTTCTGCAGATAGCAATAAAAAAGACTTGCTTATTGGAACAAATCCAGTAAACAAGCCTTTTTTAATGAGCCCACCGGGGTTCGAACCCGGGACACCTAGATTAAAAGTCTAGTGCTCTACCAACTGAGCTATGAGCCCTCAATGTATACAATTATGAGTAACAATCTATATCAAACATCCAGCCTCGGATTATAACTACCGAGCTGGGCTAGCTGGATTCGAACCAGCGTAATGCAGGGATCAAAACCCTGTGCCTTACCGCTTGGCGATAGCCCAAGAAATAAAAAAAGGGTGGGTACAGGGATTCGAACCCTGGACCTTCAGAGCCACAATCTGACGCGCTGACCAGCTGTGCTATACCCACCATAATGCAAAAGTCATAAGCTACTGGCCATGACTCATAAAAAAAAGTGTGCCCGGGGGGATTCGAACCCTCGACCCACGGCTTAGAAGGCCGTTGCTCTATCCAGCTGAGCTACGAACACACAAAGCGGGTGATGGGAATCGAACCCACGTATCTAGCTTGGAAGGCTAGTGTTCTACCATTGAACTACACCCGCAAAGTCGGGGTGACAGGATTCGAACCTGCGACCTCTTGATCCCAAATCAAGCGCTCTAGCCAAGCTGAGCCACACCCCGTTTTTGTTTCTTGCGTTTGCTCTGTTCCGCAACGCAAGAATGATTATATTATAAGGTGTACTATCTGTCAACACTTTTTTTGAATTTTTTTCAAATTTTTTTAAAGAATTTTCTACAAGTCTGTAAACCCGCATATTTACTGGATTTATACATACTTTAAATTAAAAGTCATTTCTCCATTATCGTCAATTTCAAGCATAATATATGTACATCTTTTATCTGCCTGACGAGGATATGATATGCTTCCAGGATTAATGAATGTAAGTTCATCTTCTATCTGTATCAATGGTCTGTGAGTATGTCCAAACATAACTATATCAATTCCTCTTGCTATACACTCTTCCCTGAGAGTCTGCAAATCAAGAGAAACATAATAATAATGGCCGTGTGTCAAAAGTACTTTTTTCCCTGCAAGTTCTATCTCACGTTCTCTTGGAAGAGGTGAAAAGAAATCATTATTACCCGGTACCATTATTGTTTCACCCCCGGCAAGCTCCTGTATTATATCTTCTTCCCCTTCGATATCACCAAGATGAATAAGTAAATCGAATGGCTGCTCATTATATATTGCCTCTGCCAGATTACCGTGTCTTCTATGTGAATCGCTAACAATCATTATCCTCTGCATAAAACCTCCAGAACGAGCCAATTAGAGGCACTCATCCAGTTCTTTCTTTATAAGTTCAAGTGCCTTACCTCTGTGGCTTATCTTATTCTTCTCTTCAGGATCAAGCTGTGCTGATGTTTTACCATATTCAGGCAGATAGACTATAGGGTCATAGCCAAAACCATTGTCTCCAACGATTTCCTTGCTTATAAGCCCCTCCATTGTGCCTCTCTTAACAATTTCCCTTCCATCAGGAAAACACACTGCTATAGCACATACAAACCTGCCGCTTCTGTCCTGCCCTTCAACACCCTCAAGTCGTTTAATAAGAGAAGCATTTTTAATATCATATGATGTATCATGTCCCATATATCTGGCAGAATACACGCCAGGCTCTTTATTAAGATAATCAATCTCCAGTCCTGAATCATCTGCCATTGTAAGCTGTCCTGTAAGTTTGCATACAGCTCTTGCCTTAATCAACGCATTTTCTTCAAATGTAGTGCCATTTTCCTCTACATCAAGGTCAATTCCAGCATCCTTAAGAGAGATAACATTATATCCTTTAAGAATTTCTTTAACTTCCTTAACCTTGTCCTTATTATTAGACGCTAAAATAATAGTAGTCATAATTATCTTTCCTGTCCCTTCTCTTTCTTAGGCGGCTTTGGTCCCTGGAATGAGTAAAAATATGTCTTTAACATTCCATTATATATCTTTCTATTCTTATCCGGCTTTCTGCCAAAATATTTGACAGCATCCTCATATGAAGTAATCATATAGGCTGACCATGAATCTAATTTTGCAAACTGTCGTCCAAATGCAGAATATATACCTGGAAGTGTCTCCTTGTCCTCAAGTCTTTCACCATAAGGCGGATTAGTTATAATAAAACCATATTTCTTATGATGGCTTAGGTCTGCCACGCTTCTTTCTTGAAAATGTATTAACTTCTCTACTCCGGCATTCTCCGCATTACTTCTTGCTTTCCTTATAACATCTGCGTCAATATCAAATCCCTGGATATCCGTTTCAATATCAAGATTAATCATATCCTCGGCTTCATCAACAGCATCATACCACAATTGCTTGTCAATTATGTTAGTCCACTTCTGTGCAGTAAACTTACGATTCATTCCCGGTGCAATATTAGCTGCTATCATAGCTGCTTCAATTGGAAATGTGCCACTTCCGCAGAATGGATCAACAAGAATTCTGTCGCCTCTCCAAGGCGTAAGCATAATAAGCGCCGCTGCAAGTGTCTCCGATATAGGAGCTTTTCCAGCTGCCGGTCTATATCCTCTCTTATGAAGTGAATCACCCGATGTGTCAAGTGCAATAGTCACAATATCCTTCATAATAGTTACTCTTATAGGATAAGAATCACCATCTTCCTCAAAACATCCAATTCTATAATGTTCTTTAAGTCTCTCTACAATTGCTTTCTTAACAATTGACTGGATATCAGAACTGCTGAACAGTTTACTGTTAACAGAATTAGCTTTTGTTACCCAGAACTTGCCATTCTTAGGTATATAATTCTCCCACTCAAGAGCTTTAGTATTGTCAAATAGCTCTGTAAATGTCTCAGCCTTAAATTGACCCACTTTAATCAAAATACGCTCTGTAGTCCTTAAATTTATATTAGCACGGCATATGGCTTCAGAATCACCTACAAAAGTGACCTTTCCATCCTCTACCGATGATATATCATATCCAAGATCATATATTTCCCTTTTTAATACTGATTCCAGACCAAAATGGCAGGGAGCAATTAATTCATATGTGTTCATATATCCTCCAAATGTACATTTATATATATATTAATGCCTACGCAAATGAGTGTCAATCCGTTAATTGATTACACACATTCCTTTATATGCCTCAAATCCTCCTACAACTGTCTTACATATATATCCCAGCCCAGACATCTTTTCGCATATAACAAGACTCATAGCACCTTTATCGCAATAAAATATGTATATTTTTTCCTTATTATCAAATATTTTTCTAAATTCATAAGAAATCTTTCCGCATTTATATATATTATTTATATCATCAACCAGCTTGTTATATTCATAATGTATTGCTCCTTTTATCCTCGAATATACATATTTTTCCTTTAATCTTATATCAATTATTGTTACATATGGATCATTTACATAATAATCTATTTTTCTTGAACTTATCATTTCACATGACATAGTTTACCCACACAATATAGAATTTAATATATTATACTTTAATTAGTATTTTTTATTACCATTTTGTTATGTAAGGCCGCATATGCGACCTATATTCTGACTAATAGCAGTCGGACTCATCAGAACCTGATGTCTTATTCTTGGAATTCTTAGATGACTGATTCTTGCTGTTTGTTGAATTAGTTTCATTATAAGAATTTCTTGAGTTTGTTGAATTGCTGGAATTAGTAGAATTCTTTGAATTTGTTGAATTTTTAGATGTGTTCTTTGACATAATATCAACCTCCATAAATATTTTTACATTAATGTAGTATTGCTATTTTGTCTTATTTTATTCATACATGAAAATGCTTTAAATTATTGTTTCGTGAAACTAAAAAAACCTTGCAACTATGCAAGGTTAATAAATGTACGTGACAAGATTCGAACTCGCGACCTTCTGGTCCGTAGCCAGACGCTCTATCCAGCTGAGCTACACGTACTTCCTAAACACTTTCGTGTTTAGTGCCGGCAACGGGAATCGAACCCGTATGGGAGTATAAGTCCCGCAGGATTTTAAG
>OLOR01003199.1_pt1 | contig 11818 bp, 8 predicted proteins | sample 1672521 | NCBI WGS metagenome assembly OLOR01 (sample SAMEA3136695, study PRJEB25190) | human gut metagenome | biome: human gut; feature: human-associated habitat; material: faeces | place: Austria | collected 2013
TGAATCAATTTTGTCGGAACCATATAGATTGGAAGTTTTTCCTTCATCTGTTTTCTGACATCTGCGGCTTCTTTCTCTCCAAGATAAAATCCCATAATACGATTTTTCTCCGTATCAAAGACACAGCAGCTCTTCTCCACTCCATCAAGTGCTGTCATAGAACGCTCAATTTCCTCCAGCTCAATCCGGTGTCCCATATGTTTGATCTGGAAATCTTTTCTTCCTGCAAATACGATATTTTCTTCTTCGTCATAACTTCCAAGATCTCCGGTTCGATACATTCTCTGTTCTATTCCATCTACAGGATACAGCACAAACTTCTCCGCTGTCTGCTCAGGTTCTTTATAATAGCCATTCGCCAGAGATTCTCCTGCCGAGCAGATTTCCCCCTGTACACCAGGTTCTGTCACCTGTTTGCCTTCCTCGTCTACAAGGATTACTCTTCTTCCCGGGAATGCCTTACCGGCCGGTATTTTCTCACTGTCCTCATACTGTCGCTCAATCGGAAAATACGTACAGTTGCAAGTAATCTCTGTCGGTCCATACAAGTTTACAAACTTTGCTTCAGGCAGCTTTTCCTGCCAGATACGCAGCTGTTTTGGCGGCATTGCTTCTCCGCTGAACATAACTCTTTTCACTGATTCCGGCACTCTGTAATTTAATCCTTTCAGCGCAGACACAAGTGTTAATGCCGAAACAGCCCAGGTCAGATTTGTCACTTTCTTATCGCAAAGATAATCCAGAAGTCTCGGCGGTGTCGAGAAGTATTCTTTCGGTATCAAAACAAGCTGTGCCCCTGTCATGATGCTGGAATAAATATCTTTCACAGACACGTCAAAATCAAATGGTGCCTGATTTCCAATCACATCTTCTGATGTAATCTCAAAGATTTCTGTAAAATGACGGATAAACCGGCTGGCTGCTCCATGACTTACCACGATTGCCTTCGGTGTTCCTGTTGATCCAGATGTAAAGATTCCGTATAAAACATCCGTCTCTTTCCACTGCCCCTGGATCTGTTCCAGTCTACTGTACTGCTCTTCTGACAATTCCGTTCCTGTCGCTGTCTTAAGTGCCTCCGGCCCCATCACTTTATTTTCCAGTCCATTTCCAACAGCTGCCAGCTGTTCCTTCCCTTTTTCATCGGAAATAATCACTTCAGGATCCAGTTTCTCCATAATCTTTCTCAGACGTTCTGTTGGATTCATCGGGTTCACCGGCACATAAAAGCATCCTGCATAAACGATGCCGAGCATCACTGCCAGTGTTTCTGAACTTTTCTCTAAAAGAACCGGAACCGGGTTCCCCGGTTGAACTTTTTCACTTAATTCTGCGCCTATTACCTGAGCTTTCTTCACAAGTTCCTTCCAGGTCAGCTCCTGATTCACATCCGAAACTGCAACCCGGTCTGCATACTTTTCCGCTGTCTGCTCCAGACTCCATAAAATATTCAACTTCTCTTTTGCTATCATTTTTCTACACCTGTTTCTTTTGCCACTTCTATTTCTCCTCGTATCTTTGCGAGATTTTGTTCGTACTGTTCCGCCAGCTGATTCCATGCTTCATAAGCCGGATCATTTCTATGATCTTCCAACTCATAATTCTCTTCTAAATAATTTCCAAGATATGAAGTCACCTTCTCTGCCCCATATACATTCAGATGATCTCCTTTATCTTGTGTATCTTCAGTCCAATTCAAACCCAGTTCTTCTACCTTCTCATTCAAATCAAGATATGCAATTCCTTTTTCATCTGCGTATTGCTGCATCTCCGCATGACGTTTATGATTCCAATTCTTCGGTGACGGCATACTGACAAGCAATAACTGCGCGTTATTCTTCTCACACAGTTCTTCAATTTTCTCCAAATAGATTTTAACATACTCAGGCATTGTTTCACATTTTTTCTTTTTCTTCATATAATCCGGTTTGCCTTCATATGGGGCAACCTCATCTCGAATCACAAACCCCTTGTAATTCGTATGCATTTCCGGCTCATCTACTACTGTCTTCCACAGATTATGATAACGGAAAACCGGCAGATAATACTGTCCTGCCTGCGTTAATATCTCCTGTGTACTTTTTACTGCTCCAATATCACGGAACAATGTATTTGTCTCAAGTATCACAATCTTTGGAGACTGTTTCTTAAATGCATGTTTCAGCATGTAATAAGTCTCTGGAATTCTCTGTGCTCCCTGTCCACAGTCATAAGTTGTAATCCCTTTATCGTCCCACAATCGCATTGTTGATACGGAATTATAGCTTTCGCTGTCACCGGCCACCAGCAGATCCAGTGTATCTTCCGGCTCAACTGTAAGAACCGCAAACGGACGGTTTCTTCCGGTCACTTCTCCATTCAGCTGATGCACCACATAATATTCCATCCCGACAGAACTTGTCACCAAAAATACTGCCAGTATTACAATAAAGAGAATTCCTCTTTTTATCTTACTCATTCTTCTCACCTCAGAAACCGGCGTAGATCAGATCCTGAATCTGATATCCATCCCCATACGCTGCGAAGATCAAAATCCCTATAACTAAGGCATAATACAATCCCCAGCGCACCGGTACAGCCAGTTCTCCCATTTTCTTCTGTACAGAGATTCCACGCTCTTTCATAGAACCTATCACCCCCACGATCAGACAACCTACAATTACTGCCAGATAATCTGCCCGCTCAAGTCCAAGTGTATACAATGTCCCATCCGTTAATTGTCCCACATCAAAATTCTTTATCATACTACAGAACATATACCATCCGGCCTTCAATCCATTTGCACGGAAAAATAACTCTCCAACTACAATAATCACCCATGTCTTTGCAATCTGGATTGTTCTCCAGATTTTCGTCTCCGGATCAATATGACACGCTTCTAAAATATGGTCTCGAACCGGCTCCACAGCAATCCCAAGCATGATCAATACAAAATAATACATTCCATAGAAAATATAGTTCCACTGTGCGCCATGCCAGACTCCGTTCGCAACCCACACTGGGAACAGGGCGATTGCAGAAGTCACCAGTCTTGTAATATGTTTTCCGCAATGCTTTCTTCCATACTGGTTCCATTTCTTAACCAATCCGGATACCGATACCGGATAGAAAATATATGCCTTGAACCACGCGCCGAGTGTAATATGCCATCTGCGCCAGAATTCCGAAGGATTCTTCGCACAGAACGGCTGTCGGAAGTTTTCCGGAAGGCAGATACCAAACAACTTTCCACTTCCTATAATGATGTCCATACAGCCGGAGAATTCCATATAAAGCTGAATCACGTAACCAATCGCTGCTGCAAGAATCACCGCACCATGATAGTCTGCATAATGGTCAAATACCTGATTTACCATCAGTGCCATACGGTCTGCTATCACCATCTTTTTAAAGAGTCCCCAGAAGATTCTTACATAACCATCGACCACATTTCTATATTCCAATGGCTTTCCTGTATACAAAGTATCTGCCACATCTGAATATCTTGCGATTGGTCCCTCCATGATCTGTGGGAAGAATCCGAGAAACAATGCGGTTCTCCAGATTTCTGTCTCTGCCTGGATGGTTCCCCAGTACACATCTGTCATATAACCAATAGCCTGCAATGTATAAAATGAAATTCCAATTGGCATTAATAGATTTTCCGGTCTCCATCCTTCCAAAACCGGATGTCCGAATAAATAACTCAAGTTTGTCGTAAAGAAATCAAAATATTTTAAATAACCAAGAACTCCGAGTAAAATCAGGATTCCCAGTATTAATACTCTTCTTCCCTTTTTCTGATACTCTACTTTAATTACTTTCTTTTGTTTCCGATCCATGCCTTCCACGGCTTTTGCTTCTTCTGTTTTGAGCAAAGTCAGCCAGATGCCAATACAATGGGTCAGAAGCGTTGTCCCCAAAAGATAAACCAGCAATTTTCCACTTAACAGATAAAAGAAAATCCAGCTGAATCCCAGCAGGACTCTTCCTCTCCATTTCTCCGGTGCAAGCTGATAGACGAACAGACAGACCGGAAGAAATAAGAAGATATATATGATCGAATGATATCCCATCTTTTGTAATTCTCCTTCTTTTATGAACTGTGTTCCCTGGCAACGTATCTATACAGGTACAAACGGTTCTGATTTAAATCTTTTTTATTATTTCATCAACATCTTAAAGCATACTCTCTACATTTCTTAAGATTTTATAAATTTATTTTTCGTTTAAAACTGGTATGGTTTATTTTTGTAAAAGTGGCTCTTTTTTATAGTCCACTTCTGTTGTATAGTATGATAAATCTTAAAGGAAAGAGGTTTTTGTTATGAATTCTAAGTCAACAGTAACATTAAAGAAACTTGTCATGGCTGCACTGTTCGCAGCGCTTGCCTGTGTTGCTACGATGTCAATCAAGATTCCTACTCCCGGAACAAGCGGATATATTCACCCGGGTGATGCGATTGTTATCCTTGCCGGTGTTGTTCTCGGACCTGCATGGGGATTCCTCGCAGGCGGTATCGGATCTGCTATGGCAGACCTGCTCGGAGGATATTTTGTCTATGTTCCGATCACATTTGTGATCAAAGGACTGGTATCCCTTTGCTCTGCCCTTCTTTACCGTAAAGTAGGTAAGAATTCCAAGAGCCGTTACACAGCAGTCATCCTCGGCGGTGTTGCTGATATCATTCTCGTTGCCGGCGGTTACTGCCTGTGCGAGTACTTTATCTACGGAGCCGGTGCATTCGCAAGCGTTCCGGCGAACCTGGTCCAGGGAATCGGTGGACTGATCCTTTCTGCTGTACTTTATCCGATTTTGATTGCAATTCCGGATGTAAAACAGACAGCACTTGCGAATTCATAAGTTTTGTTTATTAACTGATAAGCCCTATAATATTGCACGCAAAATCCCCCATGAGAAGACAGAACCTTTACTTCTTCTCATGGGGGATTTTGTTGTATCTAAATACTTATTTTCACATAAAGAAAAAAGTCCGGAAACAATCATTTCCAGACTTTCTAAGAGGCGCAGACCGGATTTGAACCGGTGAATCAGGGTGTTGCAGACCCACGCCTTACCGCTTGGCTACTGCGCCGTATTTATTTAACTATTAAAGTATAGCAAAATACGTGCAGTACGTCAATGGTGTTTTCTTTGATTTTTAACTTCATTATTCAACTTCTACAGGAATGAATGAAAATGTTGTCACATCAAACAATCCCATGTCTGTCAGCTTAATCTCCGGAATTACTGCAAGTGACATAAAGCACAGTGTCATTACCGGCTCCACATCTCCACAGATTCCAAGTTCTTCGTATGCTTTTTCATGAATGTCTGTTAATTTCTGATCTACCCACTCACCACTCTGATCACTCATCAGTCCGGCAATCGGCATTGGCATGCTCTCGATCACTTTTCCTTCCTTCACAAGAACAATACCACCTTCCTGCTCGATCAGACTGTTCACGGCAAATTCCATCTCTTCATCATTAACTCCAACAACAATGATGTTATGAGAATCGTGAGCCACTGAAAGTGCTACAGCACCTTCTTTGATTCCGTATCCTTTCAGGAATCCACAAGCTACATTTCCTGTTCCCTGATGACGCTCAACAACAGCTACTTTTACAAGATCAACTTCTGGATTTCTTACGAACTCTCCATTTGCATCCAACTCAATCTCTGCTGTATCTTTCGCTGTTACAACTCCACCCGAAAGAATCTTGATTACATTTACTTTGTTTGATTTCAAATTCATTTTAAATTTCTCTTTGGAGAAATCTTTTACGATCACACTTCCCTTAACAGAAGAGATATCACATTTTTTGATCTCTGGCAGATATTTTCCTTCTTCTGCCACCAGCGTACCTTCTACAAATACACGGTTTACATGGAAATCTTTCAGATCATCCAGAAGAACAACATCCCCACGGTATCCCGGTGCAATTGCTCCTCTGTCTTTCAGGTCAAAGCATTCTGCTGCGTTAAGTGTTGCCATACGAATTGCTGTCACAGGATCAAGACCTTCCTCTACACAGATACGCAGATGATTATCAAGATGTCCTTCGTGAAGGATTGTCTTCGGCTGACGGTCATCAGAACAGAGCAGGCATCTTCTGCTGTTCTCTGCTGTCATTCCCTTGATCAGTGTGCGAAGATTGTGACATGCAGAACCCTGGCGGAGAAGAATGTACATTCCTCTTTCCAGACGGTCATTCATCTCTTCTACTGTAGAACATTCATGATCTGCTGCGATTCTTGCAGCGGCATATGCATTCAGCTCTTTTCCTGTGATTCCAGGTCCATGTCCATCAATAAATTTTCCTTCCTGTTTTGCTACAATGATCTTATCCAGATCACTGTCTGCCGCATTGATCACGCCCGGGAAATTCATGAATTCACCAAGTCCGGCAATTCCTTCTCTTGTGATCGGCTCTTTCATTGCTTCTGCATCGATCACCGCACCTGAATGCTCGAATGGTGTAGCCGGTACACAGGATGGCAGCTCATATTTCACATCAAGCACTGTGTTCTCAGCTGCTTTCATCATATAGTCCAGACCAGCGATTCCACATACATTTACGATCTCATGTGGGTCTGCCATAATTGTTGTTCCTCCATGTGGAACTAACAGGCGTCCAATCTCTTCAGGACTTACATAAGAAGATTCAATATGGATGTGGCTGTCGATAAATCCTGGCGCTGCATATCTTCCTTCTGCATCAATCACTTTCACGCCTTCATACTCACCGATACCTGCAATCTGATTACCTGAAAATGCAATGTCTCCTTCCTGGATCTTTCCTGAAAATACGTTTACAATCTTACAATTTTTAATCACCAGATCTGCCGGAATTCTTCCTGCAGCTGTATCAATAAGTTTCTTTAATTCCACCTTCATTGTTGCTACGTCTTTCACGTCAGAAGTCCTCCTCTTTATTTTTCGTCTGAATCCTCTTTGCTTTTAAATGGAATCACTTCGCATTCATTTGAAGCTTCTTCGTCTTCGTCTGAATCTTCTTCGTCATCTTCTTCGTCATCTTCTTCCTCAAGAAAGCTTTTGATTTTTGATAAACAAATTTTGATTTTCCTAAACGAATTTTCACCCTTTACATCGGTTTCATCTTTCTCTGCATCCGGCACAAAATTCTCTGATGACTCTTCCTCTGTGTCCTCTGTAATCACAGGCATCGCGATTGTCTCACCCAAAGCTTCGGACTCTTCTGAGCTATCTCTGTTTTCGGTCACTGCCTCTGTTTCAGTCGCCACATTTATTTCTGTAACTCCTTCTGTCTCAGCCGTTTCATTTATTTCAGATGTTACATCTGTCTCAGCTTCTTCTGTAGTTGCATCTGTCTCAACTGCTCCTTCTGCTTCTGTAGTCAGATCTGCATCCTTCTCCTCTTCTATTTCGTCTGTTCCATTAATTCCTTCTAACAGCGCATCAACTGTCTTCTCTTCCTCTGACACTTCTTCTACTTCTGCCTCTGGCTTCGGTTCACACGGCATCCCCACTGTAAAGCAGCTTCCGGATCCCAGGATACTTTCTGCATCCACCCATCCATCATGTACTTCAGCAATCCATTTTACAACAGAAAGTCCCAGTCCAAAATGACCTTCTCCGGCACCTAAAGGATCTCCTCTGAAAAACCGATCCCATACGTGCGGCAGATCCGTCTCCGAAATTCCAATTCCCGCATCTGCAATCTTACAGGTAAATTCACTGCCTTTGCTTTCAACAACAACTTTGATCAGTCCAATCTCCCGGCTATAATCAATGGAATTCTCCAGCAGATTTAACAACATCTTCCGATAACAGTTCTCATCCACTTCTGCGTAAATCTCCGGTTCAATCTCATATTCTATCTGCACCGGTTCATCTGCCTCCTGAAGTCTGCTGATCTGACCTTCTATAATTCCTGTTGTCAGTTCACTGATATTCATGCGTTTTTTATAAGCCGGCTGGCATCCCTGATCTGCCTTTGCAAAAAATGAGACTTCCTGAATAAAATCTGAAAGAATCTGTGCCTTCTTCTGCACCAGTTCAATCTGCCAGCGCTGACGCTGGGACAGTCGCCAGTCGCCAAGGCACCATGCGCTTCGTGTAAGGATCACACTGACCGGCATCCACATCTCCTGTACAACATTTTCTGCAAAATGTCCCTCCTCGCGCACATCCTCAAGTAATTCATTCAATGTCAGCTGCAGTCTCTCCAATTCCGCATCAGATTCTTCCAGTTCCAACTGTCTGGAGAAATCTTTTGTTCTACAGATTTCCGCCGCTGACTCTGCCATATCTGCAGTCCGTTTCAGAACCTCTCTTACCAGAAAGTATCCAATTGCAAGAGATGCGATGAAAACGATTGGAAGTACCACCTTCGCCATCGCTTTTGCTGACTGCGCATCTGTTCCACTTATCACTGTAGCAAGAAACAACGCAATGCCTGTTGCCACGAATATGCACCCTGTATATTTTAGTGTTAATTTTATTTTCAAAGATATTTTTTTCATTCGTACTCCTCCAATGGAATCTCTGACATTCCAAATTAGATTATAGCACATTTTAAAACAGTATGTTGTGAAATTCTTCTTAAATAAAAAGTTTTTATTATGCTTTTCCACCTTGTATTTCTCCCTGATTTGCCCTATCCTAAAAAGTAAATATATCAGCAAAAAAAGATTTTTAAAACAATTTGAAAGAAGGAAATATCTATGAACAATTCAGTTTCTCAAGAACTATTAAAATTTCTTCAAAAGAGTCCCACAGCGTTTCATGCAGTTCAACAGATGAGATCAGAGCTTCTTGCAGTTGATTTTACTGAACTAAAGGAAAATCAGCGTTGGAATATAGAATGCGGCAAACACTATTTTGTTACACGAAATGACTCTTCCCTGATTGCGTTTACAATTCCGGAAAATGGTATTGACAAGATGCACATTCTGACAAGTCATAGTGATTCTCCGACCTTTAAGATCAAAGAAAATCCGGAGATTGAAGTAGAAAAACATTATGTGAAATTAAATGTAGAAAAATATGGTGGCATGCTCTGTGCACCCTGGTTTGACCGTCCACTCTCTGTTGCCGGACGCGTTATAATAAAAGATAAGACAAACGGACAATTCACGAGCAAACTCGTCAATATTGACCGGGATCTTCTTATGATCCCGAATCTCGCGATTCACATGAACCGTGAGATCAATAGCGGTTACAACTACAACGCACAGAAAGATCTTCTCCCACTTTATGGCTGTGGTTCTCCTAAAGGAACTTTTATGGAACAGATTGCTGAAGCTGCCGGGGTAGAAAAAGATGAAATCCTTGGTCATGATCTATTCCTTTATAACCGACAGGAAGGTTCCATCTGGGGAGCTTCTGAAGAATTCATTTCCAGCGGCAGACTTGATGACCTGCAGTGTGCCTTCGCATCACTTCAAGGTTTTCTTTCCGGTGAGAAAAAAGAATGTATGGCTGTACACTGTGTTCTGGATAATGAAGAAGTTGGAAGCGGTACGAAACAGGGCGCCGCATCCACGTTCCTTTTTGACACACTGATCCGTGTTCACGAAGCACTTGGATATGATGGAGAAGATTATCGTGTTCATCTTGCAGACAGCTTTATGATCTCTGCGGATAATGCTCATGCGGTTCATCCAAACTATACAGAGAAAGCAGATCCGACAAACCGTCCTTACCTGAACGAAGGAATCGTGTTGAAATTCAATGCAAACCAGAAGTACTGTACGGACGCCGTATCTGCTGCCATGTTCCGCGACCTATGTAAGCGGGCAGATGTTCCGGTTCAGACATTTACAAACCGTTCTGATATGGCCGGTGGCTCTACCCTTGGAAATATTTCCAACACTCAGGTTGCGCTCAATACCGTTGACATCGGACTTCCGCAGTTGGCAATGCATTCCCCTTATGAGACTGCAGGTGTGAAAGATACAGAGTATCTGGTACGAGCTGCAAAAGAATTCTTCTGCTAGTAAAAGAAGGAGCAGGGATTTCATTATGACGAAATCCCTGCTCTTTATTTTTTACAAATGCTTTTTCAGCGCATCTACATAATAAGATGCATAACGACTGAAAATAATATTCTTCTTTTTAATAATACCGATCCTCATCGTTTTATCAACATCTAATGGCTTCGCTATAATACTGCTTCCATTTAATTTCTGGTCGATCACACCACTGCTTACTGTGAATCCGTTTAATCCGATCACCAGGTTAAATAAGGTTGCCCTGTCTCTTACCTGTATACTCTTCGGAAAATCAAGCATACTTATAAATTCTTCTGAAAAATAAAACGAATTATTATTTCCCTGTTCATAGACAAGATACGGATATGGTCGTAAATCTTCCATGGAAATCATTTCTTTTTCTGCCAGTGGATGATCTTTACAGATAAATACATGCGGTTCTGCAACAAACATTTCCTCAAATTTCAACTGATTATTCTTTATCAGCTTCAGAATCACATCTTCATTGTGTTCCGAAAGATAAAGAACCCCAATCTCACTTTTTCCGCTTGCCACATCTTCAATGATCTCGCCCGTCTGTGTCTCTCTTATAATAAAACTATACTGGTCTGCATCATATTCTTTGATCAGATCAACAAAAGCATTTACCGCAAATGAATAATGCTGACAAGACACAGAAAACTTCGGTGTTCTTCTCTCTCCATTTCCAAAATGTTCTTTCATATTGTCAGCCTGCTCTAAGAGCATCCTTGCAAAGGACAATAGCTCTTCGCCTTCTCTTGTAACAGTAACGCCTTTGTTAGACCTTGTAAATGCAGTCACTCCCATCTCTTTTTCAAGATTATGAATTGCTGCACTAAGCGACGGCTGTGAAATAAAAAGCTTTTCTGCAGCCTCCGTAATATTCCCACAATCCGCAACCGTAACTAAATAGGTTAATTGCTGTAATGTCATGTTCGTTCACTCCTTATTGAAACTGATATCCGGGCTTATCATAAAAGTATTCCCCATAACCATGTTGAGACAAATGGCTGTAAAAAAAACATAATAACACCTACTGAACCACAGATCAAATAAAAATCATTAATTTTTGGATCTGATAAAGTTCGCTTTGTAAAGTTTTTTGTTACAAAACGTACAATAAAGTAACCGATCAAAGTACCGATACTATTTGTAATGATATCATCTATATCAGTTGCTCTGCCAGTAAAAAGTTGAGAAATCTCAATAAAAGACGTTGCAACAATTCCGGCCAGGGCAACACTTTTTATACTTCTGAACTCTTTCCATAACATTGGTAAAAAGAAACCAAACGGAACGAACAAGAGTACGTTCAAGCACGCATTAACAAAATCTGACAACATATAAATAAATGGAATCAGATTCACTGTAAACTCCGTTTGCAACATCGTGATATTCGGAAATCCCACTAATGCTAATACTACTGCCAGATAAAATCCAAAGATCATATAAACCATCGTTCGTTTCCAGCTCTGAAAGAAAAACTTCTCATATATACCCCAAAGCGGAATTATAAAAACTGCTGCTGCAACAAGTTCGATCAGGGCGTTGTATATTCTACTCATTTTTTCCTCCATGAATTGTATTTTACACAACTCATAGTCTATCATATCCGGCCTGGTTACAGTAGATTTAGACTTCTTAATTAAGTTTAATTTTTCATTAAGATAAAAACTATATATAGGACACAAAATTATAGAACCACAAAGCAACATATGATATACTAGCAATGTTACCGCCTCCTATACTGGTACAGAACGGAGGTGTTCACCATGGATTTAGCATTATCTTTTATTGTCGCTGTTGCGGCTGGTGTAGTTTGCCACTACATCATCA
>OLOR01003200.1_pt1 | contig 11817 bp, 11 predicted proteins | sample 1672521 | NCBI WGS metagenome assembly OLOR01 (sample SAMEA3136695, study PRJEB25190) | human gut metagenome | biome: human gut; feature: human-associated habitat; material: faeces | place: Austria | collected 2013
TAATAAATTACAAACTTTATAATTATATACATATATAAGTATATGAAAATTTAAGATTTTTTTAATATTTACAGCTGGTTTTATTGACACAATTCTTTTATAACATTATAATTATTAGATAAAGATGCGTGGAGATATATAATTTTTCACAAATTAATCTAATTTAAGGAGCGTGATTCCAATGAAAAATATTAAGGTTCGAACAAAGCTTACTATAATTCTGGCTTTAGTAATTGTCCTTGTAACTTCTGAAAGTTTTATTTCTATTAAGAATATGAACCAGTTAAAAGACAAGGCACTTGAAACTATGGACACATCATCAAGACAAAATTATGATGATTCAATTAAAGAGCAGGTTGGTGTTGTCATCTCCCTGTTATCGGAAATCAATAATGAGTATAAGTCTGGTAAATATACTCTTGATGAAGCTAAGAAAATAGCCGCTGATGAAATCCGTCAGATGCGTTATGGCGAAGCTGGATATTTCTGGGTTGACCAGTCCGATGGCAAGAATATTGTTCTGCTTGGAAGTTCAACTGAGGGTACTAATCGTATGAATACTAAAGATGCTGATGGCTACCAGATGGTCAAGGAAATAATACGTGTTGCAGTCCAGGATGGTGGTGGTTATACAGATTATGTATTTCCTAAGGAGGGAGAAACAGAACCTTCACCAAAGCGTTCTTACAGCGAATACTTCAAACCTTTTGACTGGGTTGTTGGTACTGGCAACTATACTGATTACATAGACACTGCTATTGCACAGCAGGATGAGGAATTCACCAGCTATGCTTCAAGCAAAGCTATTTCGCTTATTTTATGCAGCGTATGTATGCTTATTGTTGTTGCTATACTCGTTGCTCTCATCGCAATTGATATTACTAAATCATTAAGAAAAATAAAAGAACAATTCGAAGTAATTGCCGGTGGTAATTTTGCCACAAAAATGCAACAGCCTATGCTTAAGCGTAAGGATGATTTCGGACAGCTAGCCAATGCACTTGAAACTATGCGCGAATCTGTACGAAGCCTGTTAGCTCAGGTAAAAAACGAGGCTGCCAATATTGATAAGGTTGTAGAAACTATCGACACTAATGTATACAATCTTAATGCAGAAATTGAAGACGTATCTGCAACAACAGAAGAGCTTGCTGCAAGTTCAGAGGAAACTGCCGCCTCTGCTGAACAGATTAACGGAATGACACAGCAGATTGAAGAAGCTGCAAGGGAAATTGCCATAAGAGCACAGGATGGTGCAACTGAATCCCAGGACATCCATAAACGTGCTGTAAAGACTAAGGATGATACTGTAGAAAACCGTCAGAAAGTTAAACAGATGATGGCTGACATCAGAGTAAATCTTGAGCAGGCTCTTGAAGATGCCAAAGTAGTTGACCAGATTGGTGTGCTTGCCGACTCTATCCTGAATATTACTGCACAGACCAATCTGCTTGCCCTTAACGCTTCTATTGAAGCTGCAAGAGCTGGTGAGGCTGGTAAAGGCTTTGCGGTTGTTGCAGAGGAAATACGTGTATTAGCTGAACAGTCTAAAGATGCTGTAGCCAACATTCAGGCTGTTACAGAAAATGTAAACAAAGCTGTAGGCAACCTGACAAGCGATTCTAACCGCCTGCTTGATTTCGTTGATACTGATATTGTTGAATGTCTTAACGGATTTGAAAAGATGGCTGATGACTATAATATGGATGCTTCCAACATTAACGATCTTGTATCTGATTTCAGTGCAACATCAGAAGAGCTTGTTGCATCTATAAGCAATATCACTCAGGCGATAGATGGAATCACTTCCGCTTCTAATGACAGTGCAACTGGAACAACCAACATAGCCCAGAAGACAATCGTAATCGTAAAAGGCTCAGAAGCTGTTATGAATGGAGCTAAAACCGCAGAAGCCTCTGCTGCTGAACTTCGTAAAAATGTTAATAACTTTGTTATTGATTAATTTTATATATAGCAGGAATTATGGGTGTGGAAATGTTTGTTTCCACACCTATTTTTTGTAACTAAGATATGCTATGCTTTAACATATCGTGGTGGAATTCCACTCATTCTATGTAATTTTGTTTTCTCTAAAAACTTTTAAAACAGGCACAATCGTCATCATACAATATTTAACTTTGCATTTTAATATAGTTCTTTCCAGCTACAGCTGAGTTCATGGTATTATCTTTATTTTTCATTTTAACATAGACAGTATGAACTACATCTCCTTCTATCAGAGTAATACCTTCCAGCATCTGAAAAATAACATCCCAGCCACCTTCTGTTTCATTATCAGGAACATGGCAATTGTATGAATACCTATCGTAATAAGACGCTCTCTTCAGGCAACTGAATGCTATAAATTTTTTTCTAAGAGGTTTATTTATTACAAGGAACTCATTCAGTGAATCTTTGTCCATATAATTATAAAATCTTGAAATGGTTGGCTGCGATGCTAAAGTCTCTTTATTTAGCACGGCTTTAAACACAGGATCATTTGTAAGTTCATCCGAAGCATCTTCTTCAAAGTAACCTACAATGATCATATATATCATCTGAAGGAGATTATACTTGTCAGTGTGATATCTAAATAATGCAAAATCATTTGTCTTAAATAAATAGCTAAAAAGTCTGTCAATGCTAAGCTTGCTTACAAATTCTTTGATATGAAGTAAGCCTGCATCGGAGAATAAATCAACTCCATCGAAATTAATTTTAGTCTGTCTATTGATTTTAAGTGATAATGTATTTAAAATATTCATAAAGAGCTCCTTTGTTGGTATTTATTTTAATTTGTCACCTTAATTTTACCACAAATGGTTGCTCTTTTTTCATTGACTTAATAAGTGAAATGCAATATTCAGTTAAAATATAGAAACTATGTGGCTTTAAGCTACTTTCACGGCATTGCCGTGAATAATTTAGGTTAACTTAGTGACATTGGAGTGCCGCTATGCTTATCTCCTAGCTTATTTCACTATATCAAATGTTACTATTCAACTGTGTGTTTGTTGCTTATGTTAATACCATTTGTGATTTCAATACATCTAATGTTACTATTCAACTTCAACAAACTTGTCTATGTTTTCAGAATCTTTCTATTTCAATACATCTAATGTTACTATTCAACTAAGAGCTGTTGCAGCGGTCAAGTCTGTTGTCTGATTTCAATACATCTAATGTTACTATTCAACTTTCTTTGGTATCTTCAATAGAACCATTGGAACGCAATTTCAATACATCTAATGTTACTATTCAACCGTTACGATACTCAATAGCCTGTTCGTAATCTATATTTCAATACATCTAATGTTACTATTCAACTAGCACAGATAATAATTCAGCCAGTTACACAGTTATTTCAATACATCTAATGTTACTATTCAACCATGTAAAATTACTTGCCCAAGTTCGGCTTCACACAAATTTCAATACATCTAATGTTACTATTCAACTCTATTTCCTTATCCATTTCAAGCAATACTCCTTTCATTTCAATACATCTAATGTTACTATTCAACCTTTCTGGAAACCACTGTAAACCAAGATAAGGTATCATTTCAATACATCTAATGTTACTATTCAACAAGTCTGACATATCCGCAGCCTGTTTTGTCTGGATCATTTCAATACATCTAATGTTACTATTCAACTGGAATTACTATCTACAAGTGTTGCTTTATCAATATTTCAATACATCTAATGTTACTATTCAACAATGAGTACACAACAAACTACAGCAAAAATAACTCTATTTCAATACATCTAATGTTACTATTCAACTACTCCACTAATGCCTTTTTAGCATCATATATACTATTTCAATACATCTAATGTTACTATTCAACGCCATACTTACACCATTTCTTGTAAGACTGCCTTATTTCAATACATCTAATGTTACTATTCAACATTTTTCGATAGAGATTAAACTCATCTCCATCTTTATTTCAATACATCTAATGTTACTATTCAACTTTGCTATCGCACCTGCAACAAGGCTCATTATCTCTATTTCAATACATCTAATGTTACTATTCAACTTTCATATCCGGTTCCTGTCCTGGCATAGTCTATATTTCAATACATCTAATGTTACTATTCAACTACAGAAGCCGCTACAAAGGCTATGGAAAAGTTTGGATTTCAATACATCTAATGTTACTATTCAACTAAAGAGGAATGTGAAATTACAATGAGTAAGCTTCATTTCAATACATCTAATGTTACTATTCAACGATATGTGGGTGCTATTAGTAGCACCTGTATTAAATTTCAATACATCTAATGTTACTATTCAACGCCTTGCGTGCTGGTATCGTACTACAGCACAAGCCATTTCAATACATCTAATGTTACTATTCAACTATCTGTTGCATATTCATATTCTGTATTACAAGGCATTTCAATACATCTAATGTTACTATTCAACTGTCCGATTTGGACACACGCACAGGGTTGTATAATATTTCAATACATCTAATGTTACTATTCAACCAACAGATGAATTAATAGAACATCTTAAAAATAAATTTCAATACATCTAATGTTACTATTCAACCTTTTGAATTTCTGTAATTTATTTATTAAGAAATATTTCAATACATCTAATGTTACTATTCAACTGAGCTAACTGTTGTGGGTTACTACCTATCATCTGCATTTCAATACATCTAATGTTACTATTCAACTATTCCGCCATAGGTCATATAATTCAATCTACATGAATTTCAATACATCTAATGTTACTATTCAACATATGGTACCCAGCTCAAGCCTCCATCATATACCCAATTTCAATACATCTAATGTTACTATTCAACGCGACAATCAAAAAGAAATGATAGCGACAATAGTAAATTTCAATACATCTAATGTTACTATTCAACACAAAGGCGCAAAAGCTCGAAATAGAACTAGAATTATTTCAATACATCTAATGTTACTATTCAACCAAAAGCAGCGCAGAGGAATAGCAGCATATGTATAATTTCAATACATCTAATGTTACTATTCAACATCTTTCCAGATAACGCCTTTTCTGCATTTCTCCATATTTCAATACATCTAATGTTACTATTCAACAGCTATCAGACGAAAGAAAGGCAGGCGGCAGAAAAATTTCAATACATCTAATGTTACTATTCAACTTACAAACGAGATTAACGTAAATATAGAACACTTATTTCAATACATCTAATGTTACTATTCAACCAACGATTTTAAGCCATCTATTTTACAGCCAATTCCACTATACCCACTATATTAGTACATTCTCATGAATTTTACCAGCCAATTCAATAATTATTTAAAATTTTTCTTTATTATTGTATTAAGCCCCATATTTACGAGCTTTGTTAATATCTGCACAATAAACCGGCTGGTAATTTATTTAATTATTATATCATCAAATCTTCTCCTGTTGGCTCACCACCATTTCCTAACACTTCTTCCCCAAACACACTGTCATTCTTAAGCTTGACAATACAGATAAAATCCTCATCCTCATTTATAACCTTTTTTAATTCTGCCCTCAGTGATATAAACCTCGATGGTGTCATATCACCTCTGAATACTGACTTTTGACAATGAGCTAAATATTTTTTACATATCTTAAATACTTTCTGCACTCTTTTTTCGCCAACATCATAAAATAAAAATGCATAATTATAATTCAATTCTTTCTTCATTACATACCTTCTTTCAGTGAAAATGGAACAAAATCTTTTCCTTCCAAAATACTTTTAATTAGTTTATAACAATCCAGCTTTAATGCTGTTCTGTACGATACTTTTCTTTTTAGTAATGGATGCATAAACACGCTTTCCATTCTGTCTTCAAAAGCCTGCACAAATATTTTTCTTCCATCTTCATTTAAAATGCAGTAATTAACATTTTTATCAAAATGCTTTTCCACCTGTAATTTTCTATTATTAACCAAATCAAATATAGTTCTATATACAATAACTGGCTTGAATACCTCACTTATGTCAAGACTTAGTGAAAATCTTCCTTCAGACGGCTCATGCAGAAAACTTATTCTCTGGTCTAGATGTGTCTGATATATTGCTGAAATAGTTTTTGTATACAACAATGTATTCCCAAAAGAAATCAAGGCATTAATTGGATTATCCGGTGGTCTTTTTACCCTTTTGTTCATTACAAAATCATCTGGCAGAAAATATCTGAAATTATCATAAAAACGCATCCACACTTCACCCTCATATGCCATTAACTCCTTCACATCTTCTGCCTGTTCAACTGATTTTAAAAAATCACTTTTTATCCAGTCTATTGTTTCCTTAACATCTTTTTTATCGTGCTTATAATAATGATAAAGAAGCTCATAAATATTAAGTCCAATTCCCCTGACTATTGGTCTGGCAATACTCATTCTGTTATCGTTATATTTACCAACCTGCTTTACCAAAAGCTTTCCACTAAGATAATGGTCCCTCGGATAATATGTACCGCTATATCCTCCATAATAATTAAAGAAATGTACTATAATATTATTTTGTGACAAAAAATCTAACAGCTTTGTATTAATACTAACTTCGTTAAAGCAAAATATTTCCTTCGTATTTTCTACTGGAATATACACATTTTTTCCATTCTTGCGGAAACATAATGAATTATCTTTTCTTGTTAATTCTCCCATTGACATTATATATCTTGTACTTCCCATAACACGCCTTTCCTATTCCATCATATATAACAATATTCATAATATGCACATTTTCTACATTTGCTGCTATTAAGTCTTTCTGGTGGCTTATCACTTGCAATTAAATCCTGTATTTCATTAATATACCCGTCAAGTTCATTTTCCAGTTCTTCTGTTAATTGTAGAATCATAACTTTCTTATCGCTTTTATTCTTTTCTATAAACTCAAGCTTTCCTTTTCTTACTACGCCCTTATTTTTTAATACTTTTAAATAATACAATAGCTGCCATTTTGCTGCTTCTACATCTGCATCCGACTTTTTTACTTCTGTAAGATATTCTTTGGTAAGCTTATCAAGCCTTATATTGTCTATTGCAATCTCTGAATTACTTTTATCTGCCGCTTTTTCTTCGTGAATTGCCTTGCCTATCTTAACCTGCTCACTATTATCCTCCAGATTTAACCTGTTACCGTGCAGATAGCATTGTCTTTTGCAATGAAAATAATAATTAATCAATGTACCATTAACCTGCATACTAAACCTCCTTTCTACGCACGTTTTTTTCTCCTATTAAATTTGTGTCAAGTGTGCGCAGCCACAAATCATACGTATAAAAAATCAAATATTAATCTAATTTTTTACTACCTCCTTATATGAATAAATCTTCATTATCCTTGAATAGCTCTTTATTTAACACTCCATTTTCATCGTAATAATCTTCACCATTTTCCACATAAAAAATATCTCCTATCTGCTCATTCCACTCCAGATGTTCAACAACAGGTTTATGTTTTTCATTATATAGCTCTATTTTAAACTGATACATAAACATATTCATTTCACTTCTGATATTATGTAGTTTAACGGTCTTTTCCTGATAAGACATATAATTATCCTGCAAAAGTTCTTTATACTCTTCCCATATCTTTTTACCATCTATAACATTCTCAGGATTATTTTTATCAATAATATTTCTTGAAAAATATATCGAATACATCTGTCTGTTATCATCTATGAGTTTCATTTTATCTGCAACTTTATTAAAATCCAGCTTTCCTACTTCTTTTCTGATAAATTCATCTATATTATTATCGTTACATTGTCCCTGGGCATTTTTTAAAACTGGTATTACATATTTTTCATAATAATCATAAAAATCTTTAGAATTAAGTACTTCTCTTATTTCCTCATTCATTAAAGTATTATCAGTATCCACGCGGACATCTTGCCTGTATATTCCTTTAGCATCGTCCATATTAAAGAAATATACAACTCCATCTTTCCTGCACGACCTATTAATTCGCCCTATAAACTGTTCCTCGCTGTCAAGTCTTGATATATCTTTATATCCTATGTCCATATCTATATCTACACCTGCTTCAATAACCTGTGTTGCAACAAGAATGACTTCCTGCATATTTTCAATGTCAGCAATTATATCTTTACGTTCCTGTATGCTGCTATCGCCTGTTATTAACCTGACTGGACATTCTGCACTTTCACTTATATGTGCATAAAATTCTTCTGCACTTGATTTTCTTATAAATTCTATAAGTATTCTCTTATTTTTATGTTGCAAAATGTGTTCTTCCAGCTCAGCAATTCCTATTTTTCTGTTAAGAAGTTCATAATTAACTTTCACCCTATTGGCAAACATTCTGTGATTAAAATATTTTTCTCTGTTATTTATTAATCTGACAGCTTTGGCATTATTACTGGTAAGAAGTTCAAGATTAGGCAGAGTTGCTGACATTATAATTATTTTTATATCTAATAACTGTGCATATGCCTTTAGAAAATTTATCATTGCTCCCCATTTGTTATTGTTATAGCTTTGAATTTCATCTAAAACAATAACTGAATGACACAACTGATGAAAGCCAAATGTACTATCCTTAGACCTGCCAAACATTGTATCAAATAATGTAATATGAGTTGATAGCACTATAGGATAATTTAAAAACTGTCTGTCCAATAATATTTTTTGATAATTTTCTATAGCATATTTCTCATCCTCATATCGATTTGCATTTGAACTATTCTTTACTTTATATGGAGTAATTGAGTTTACTACAGCTATATTTGACATAATATCCTCTTTTTGTCCAAATATTTTCTCCATAGAATTCATATTCTGTTCGACTAAAGTATTAAATGGATATACGTAAAAAATCTTTCTGCAATAGTCCGATTTTTTCAATAATTGAAAACTTAAATTAAATGCGATATTACTCTTTCCACTTCCAGTTGGAGCTTCAAGGTAAAATATTTTACTGTCTATATTGTTTTTCAGATTATTTTCTGTTTCAAGAAACATTTCTGTCCGCAGTACATTTATCCCCTTAATATTTCCAATAACCGTGTCTTTATTTACTTTAGCAAACTGTTCTTCATCTAATCTTTTAATATTCTTCTCATAATTAAGTATACTTTTCTGTACGTCATTATTTTCATATTCATTTATTATGTTATCGATATTATTAACATTTCCATAATCATTATTTTCATATCCACTCATAAATTCAGATGTTGCATAATAATCTGCTGCCACTAATAAAGAATACAAAAGCCTTGTCCACGCATACAAATAAATATTCTTTTCATTACTTTGATATACCATTCTATCAAGCCATTCATCATATTTTCTAAGCTTTACAACCGGTTCTTCATATAATTCCTGCTTAAACATTTCATACCATTTATATGCATCTTCTCCTGAATTATCATTTTGCTTATTTTTACCGGTTAATCCATCAAAAAAATATTCCAAACTATTCACATCACTATGATGCCTTGAAATAATATAAGAATGAATATATGCAAAGTCTTTCAGCACATCAGACTCATTCCTGTTAATTCTTCCATCACCTTTGGCTGTATTAATAATATCCAGAAAATAATCAAGATAAAAAATTGCCGATACAATAGAATGTCTGCTCGATATACTTTCAGGTGCATATTCCCTTTTCCAGTTATTCTTCATTTTCAGCTTTTGAAATAAAGGATTTATCTTTCCAATATCGTGTAAAGTTACAACATTAACCGACATCAACTCAAATATATATCTGGCTTCATTGGTAATATCACCCATATACAACTGCTCAAACTTTATAAATACTGTTTCAATATGTTTAGCTTCAACAATATTAAACCAATACTTCTGACAACGCCTTGTGTGCTCTGTTAAAGTTTCTTTTTGATTTCCATCTTCTGATAGATGTGCATAACATTCGTCACCAAATTCTGTAATACTGTCTAACGGCAGCATTAAACTTTTTATATTAAACAACATTTTCCGATCACATTCTTTACTCATACTTGTCTATGTTTTCCCTTTCTCTCACTTACATAATTAATTAAAAATGCCACACCAGACAAAATGAACTTATAATAAATTCCTATTGCCTGATGTGACATCATTAATATAATTATTAGTAAAACTCCAAAACCTTATCTTCTGTTTTATAAAGCTTATATAACTTGTCATTATTTATATCCACTAACATATTAGTATAACAGAAGTCTGCATATTCATATAGGTTAGTGTATCCATTAAGAGCAACTGGCAATTTTTCAGCATATTTAAACACTTCTATATCATCTTCATCATCAGGCATAATTAAACTGCCTGTTTCCTTTAAAAACATACTAGATATAAATGTTTCTTTTAATATTGTATCCTCAACAACAACTTTTTCTACATTTGTAATATCTGCTGGATGATCGTTTTTACCAAGATAAGGAAAATAAACACACTTTCCTTGTTGTAAAAATTCAGCCAGATTTTCGGCTTCTTCACAATCAATAAGTACATATATATCCCACACTGGATTTTCTAACCATTGCTCTTTTATAATAAGATTACCACCCTGTTCAGCACTTGCATAACCTACTGAATTATTAAATATCTGAACCTTCTTCGGTATATATCCACGTTCATTTTTAGGCACAACTGACACTTTTATATGTCTTAATTTTTCATAGAATTCAGGATAATCAACTTCTATAGACTGCCCCTTCTTTTCCTTTTTCCATTCTTTCTGTGCGTATCCACCATACCCTAATATTGCACCAAATATTCCTAACAGAGCAACCTTATGTATATGACTATACGTAAAATAATAATAGGCATTAACTTCCGGTTTCTTAAAAAAGGCATTTCTGCCACTTAATGTAAATTTAACAGCCTCCATATATTACACCTCTTTTTGTGTAATAATGTCATAAAGCTTCTCCCCTTTAATTCCAGATACAAGCTTAGTTGTATGTGGATTAAAGTAAACTTCAACGTCCTTTATTCTATCTCCGATATTATTAAGTATTTCGGCAACTCCACTTATATCTATTGTATTAAGCTTATCACCTTTTTCAAAGCTTATGTACTCAGATAAGTTAGGAAGATATGTATCTATCTGTGTTTCTACAAATATTGCGAATTCATTCTCGCAGCCTTCTTTAGCATTAGTTGCATAAGCTGTTGCACTTACTAAAGCAGTTCTTTTAAAGTTCTCATAATCTTCCTCTGTATATCCGTCTGTAACTCCAAGACTTACCAGTTCCTTATATGCAAGTGGATTAATTACAAATGGATAAAAATAATGTGCTTCATCGCTTGTAATTTTTGTTCCTAATGTTGAATTCTTTGCCTCTTCATTTTTCTCGCTATCTTTACTTGCATCTCTGAATGGAGAAAGTATCTGCTGCTCTTCTGCATTGGTTTCCTTATATTTATTAAAGCCTTGTCCAAACTGAACTGCTCCTGTTATCGAAAAGTTATTCTTTGCCTCTGCAAATGTTGCTCCAAAATTCTTAACATCTACAGCAGACATAAGATTGGTAAGAACCTCTTTCGAATCATTACACTCTTTCAAGTCTTCAACATTGAATAATTGTTCATAACGCTCTTTTAATGAATTCGGTACAAGTGCTCCATCCTTGGAAAATTTCATAGACTTAATATATAATACTTTCTTTCCCTCATCGTTCCACATTTTCTTCATAGGATACTTTAAAGCTTTATCACTTCCGTACACATCTCCATTCTGCATACTCTTTGGATATCCTGTAAAATCTGCGTTCCAATTAGCCATAATTGAAGAAATTCCTATAACTCCATATACTCTCTTATCCATATTAATCCTCATT
>OLOR01003203.1_pt1 | contig 11805 bp, 12 predicted proteins | sample 1672521 | NCBI WGS metagenome assembly OLOR01 (sample SAMEA3136695, study PRJEB25190) | human gut metagenome | biome: human gut; feature: human-associated habitat; material: faeces | place: Austria | collected 2013
TGCATAAGAGGCTTTGACGATTTCACGGACACGATTCATACGAAATCCCGCCTTTTACCCTTTTGTTTTAGTATATGGAAAGGACAAGAAAGATGTGACTGTTGTTTACATCGTGTCAAAGATGTGTTATAATTATGTCAATTATACCTTGAGAATGGAGAATGAAAAATATCATGGAAATGCCAATTATACGTTTGAATGGTTCCTCTTATATCAATGATATGGAGTTAAAAGAAAGATATAAAGTATATAATGACAGCTGCTGGATCTCCCTTCTGTCTTTGGTGGGAAACCCGGACGGAGCGATTGTTACGGTAGATGAACCGGTATCGCCGCTTTTGACGATGGATCTGGAAAAACGGTTGAAAACCGCATTGGAAGAAGACCCGGCAGATTTTCTTGTGGTAGATATGTGTTATACGGCGGGACACCGCCTGTGTGTGTGGAAAGACCAGGTGTTTACGAAAAATCCAAAATTCGAAGAAAGCCGTTTTTATGCGGAGCATCAGGACGAGATGGAAGAGATTGATGTGATGCGAGACCGGAATTTTGATTGGAAACCATATATGGACCGTTACCTGGAGCTGATTTCAAAATATTTTGACAAGGATAAAAAGTCCCTTGTTTTCTTCTTTGCAGACATCGATGAATGGTTTCACGCCATCAGATCCGAGATATGGATTGACTGTTGCAAAATCCTCATCAAATCCGGCATATTTCTTACTTCCTACCTGTACATGTCCGAGATGTCCGACTGCATATGCTGCGGATGTAGATCCGATGTCACCCCTCTTGATATCGCCAATTACTACAAGGTCTTTGGATTTGCAGTAATCTACGGTCTTTTTGTATGCCTGAAGTCCCGGGATTCCAAACTGCTCATACATTGCGATCTGCGGTTTCACTGCCGGGATCAGTTCATAAGTTGCATCAACGATGCCTTTGTTAAACTGCCAGATTGCCTCTGCAGCACCTTCCAGTGTTTCCCCGAATTCCGCAAACGCATTCTCCTGGATATGCTTCGGAATATAGTTCAGCATTGGGTCCAGTCCTACTACGATCGGTGCATTTGTTTTACGGATTTTTTCAATAAGTTTGTTAATCATAACGGCTCCTCCTGGAATTTATCTTTGTAATTTTTTATAGACAATTACGTTATCACCAACATCATACACGAAATATTTGATTTAATAAAGTCTTTTTTAAATAACCTTGACAATTTTATCCACGGGATATATAATTCAGACATAGACCAATAGATTCTTAATGTAAAATCACTAGTTTTTAGAGATTATATATTATTAATATAGTCTGTAAAATCTGGTGATTTTTGTCGTCAGATGGTCTTTTAACTTTTTATTTTTTATGGAGGTAACATCATGAACAAGGGAACTGTAAAATGGTTCAACGCAGAAAAAGGCTATGGTTTCATCACAGGAGAGGATGGAGCTGACGTATTCGTACACTTCTCTGCAATCAATGGCGAAGGATTCAAATCCTTAGACGAAGGACAGGCAGTAACTTATGATTTAACAGAAGGCGCTCGCGGAATGCAGGCTGCTAACGTTACAAAATTATAATTAACATCCGATACTTCAGGTTTTATAACCATTCAATAAAAAACCCCAGCTGGATCAGCCGGGGTTTTTTATTGTTCATTTTCATTTGGCTTATTGTGTATCGGAAGAAAGTCCTGATACATAATTATCGATTGCTGAAGTATCTACAACCGTTTCCTTCACTACGGAAGCTTCCTTTGCAGTTATCTTTGCATATGCGGAAAATCCGATCCATGCAACCATAGCCACACAGATCGCAACCCATGCAAGGATCTCTAATCTGTCGATCAGTTTCTCTTTTTTGGCTGCTCTGCTGCGGTTGTTCTTACCAGCTTTGTAGCTGTCTACTTTTTTCTGACTCATTTGCGAATCTCCTTTGCTGCATATAAGTACTCATTGCATTATAGCACAGGAAAGTCCAAAAGTGAAGTACCTTTCCGGGATATTCCATGCTTATACAGCAACGATTACGCCTCCGTCATTTGCATACATGCTGCTTACTCCTGCAGTATCCAGGATCACAATATCCTTCACGTTCATACGCTCCTGAAGTGCATTTCGAAGAAGGACTGCTCTCTCATGGCAGTTGCAGTGTGAGATCGCAAGTGTCTTGGTTTCACTGTCCTGTGTCTTGGCTACGATCTGTTCTGCCATTTTGACCAGTGCCTTATTCATTCCGCGTGCCTGATCAAGCTGACAGATGCTTCCTTCATCTGTAGATCCCATGACCGGTTTGATCTTCAGCGCGCTGGCAACAAGCGCCTTTGCTTTGCTGAGTCTTCCATTCTTACGAAGTGTCTCCAGATTGTCAAGAACAAAGAAAGTATGCTGTCCTGCAATATACGCATCCACAGTCTCAATCACTTTGTCAAAGGAATATCCGGCTTCTTCACACTCCTGTATCTTCATCGCGATCAGTGTCTGACCTACAGAAGCTGATCTGGAATTAAAAACATGGATCTGTCTGCCCGGCTTCTCCTCATTCAGAAGATTGCTTCCCAGAACTGCACTGTTATAAGAACCGCTGAGTTCTGCTGAAAGTGTCACTGCATAGATATGATCTGCATCACAGTCAAAAGCTCTCATATAACGCTCCGGAGAAGGACACGCTGATTTCGGGCACTCCGGGCATGCAGCTACTTTCTTAAGGAAATCTGCCTGATCAAAAGTTTCATCATCTATAATATTCTCGCCGCCTACATTCAAAGTAAGCGCTACCGATTCAAAATGTTCATTATTCTTCCATTCTTCTAACAATTCACCGCAACTATCTATAATAATCTTATAACTCAATTATATCGTCCTCTTTCCCGTAATATGTAGTTTCGAATACCACATCTATATTAACATATAGACCATTGTTTGAAAAGAGTTTTTGTAAAAACTATATTCTTTTTTTCAGTTCTGCTTTATAATAGAAGCAACAGTAAACAGAAAGGAGTTCTTTAATGCTTGCACTCAAGATCAATACTACCAAAGCTTTTATGCACAAACTGCTGATTGAGGATACATTTCATAAGTTTTCTCTTGCAGAAGCTTCCATTACGACATTTAACCAGTTTCATATCGACGGAAAGCTGTATATGGATTTTTTTGACACAGATACCGCGCAGCAGCTGACTGAAAATGGTGAGATCTATTCTTCCTGGCAGGATGTCAAATCTTACTGCTATTCCATTATTCGAGGAAAGCTCCCGCCGCTTCAGTTCAAATTTGTAATGCGTCTTGCGCCTCAGCAAATGGCATGTTTTTCTTCTGAGAATATTCCAGCTGTTTCCAACGGTGAAATTTCAGACCTGTTTTTGAATATTCAATATAAAAACAACGAATTGCTCTGCACCACGGGCATTTTTTCCCGTATCTTTACATTGGATAAAACTTTCGAAACTGCATGGGATAACGCTGTACTGAATTTTTTCAGAAAGCATCAGATTGATTTTACGATACTGTAATCTGTATAGAGTTTTCTGTCAGGATATGACGTTTCAATTTCTGTCTGCATCAGGTAATATGCCATCATGTCTATAAATTCACTGTTTGTCGGCTTATAGCGCAGCGGATAGCCGGCAATCTCATTCATAGCTTCTTTGTTGGATTCCCAACAGACATTGATCACTGTTCGGATATCATGTTCCACATTTACCGGTGTGGACTTAAACTGTTTTGCCAGGGATGGATATATATCTTTTGTGATCTTTATAGGATGATCCTGAATTTCCATGAACATCTTTACCGCTTCTGCCACATAGTAATAACCTTTGTATTTGGAAGTTACTCCTAATTGCCGTATCAACCGATATACTTTTCTCATACCTTTTTCCCTCCGGTTTTTTCTTTCTCAATATTATACGACATATTTTGCTTCATTTCTCTTTTCCTAGCAAAATAGTCCTTCCTCGATAAAAGATTACATTCCCGGAAAGATATCGTGATTTTTCGACAAAAACAACATCAACATACAATAACAGCATAAAAATTTTTGCAGCATTTGTCAATCGTACAAAAAGAATTCCCGGATGTGGTTTTTGGCTGTTATCCACATCCGGGAATTCGGGAATCAATCTTATATTTCTAATGAAATTTTTATTTAGCGATCATCATCAGGATATCGTTGCTTCTCTGAACAAACTTGGTCATCTCATCTGGTGAAAGCTGTTTGTGGCTGATCATGGCGAGATCATACAGCTGCTCACAGATCACTGCTGCATGTTCAGACTCCTGATTCTTGCCAAGGAACTGTACCAGTGGATGGTTGGCATTGAGCACCAGTGTCTCCTGTCCGCCAAACATGGACGGGTCCATTCCATACATGTTGTACATCTTCATCATATCCTGCATACGGCGGCTCTCCTCAGAAAGCATCATCATTGCAGCCACGGAGTCATTCTTGAGGTTCTCTACTTTGACTTCGAGTTTCTCTTTGCCAAGGCTCTTGCGGAACAGATCTGTCAGAGTCTTTGTTGTCTCTTCATCTGCTGTGCCCTCTCCCTTGAGTTCTTCTGTAAGATCAGCATCAATTCTCTTGAACTGGATGGTCTGGTCCTTCTGCTCAAGATGAGAAATGAAGGCTGTGTCGATGTTGTGTGACAGGATCACTGCATTCTTGCCAGCTTCCTTAAACATGTTGATGTACTGGCTCTGCTGTACCGGATCTGTTACATAGAAGATCGTTGTCTTCTCCGGCTCTTTATTCTCAGCATCATCTTTCTTTTCTTCTGACTCTGTTTCTTTTGTTTCGGAAGTCTCTTCTGTTTCTTCTTTCTTGTTCTGCTCGATGCAGTCCTTGAGAGTCATATATTTGTTATCCAGGTCTTTGAACAGAATGTAGTCATGCAGTTTCTCTGCAAACTTCGCATCCTTGATGCAGCCATATTTGATGAATGGGCTGATGTCATCCCAGTATTTCTCATAGGATTCACGGTCAGTCTTGCACATGCCTGTCAGCTTGTCTGCAACTTTCTTGGAAATGTATTCAGAAATCTTCTGAACAAATCCGTCATTCTGAAGAGCACTTCTGGATACGTTCAGTGGAAGATCCGGGCAGTCGATCACACCTTTGAGAAGGAGCAGGAATTCCGGAATGACTTCCTTGATATTGTCTGCGATAAATACCTGGTTGTTATACAGTTTGATGGTTCCCTCGATGGAATCATATTCTGTGTTGATCTTCGGGAAGTACAGGATACCTTTGAGGTTGAACGGATAATCCATGTTCAGATGGATCCAGAACAGTGGCTCCTTGTAATCCATGAATACTTTACGGTAGAAATCCTTGTAATCCTCGTCGCTGCATTCATTCGGATGTCTCATCCACAGCGGATTCGGATCACTTAAGGATACCGGACGTTTGTTGATCTTTACTTTGTCCTTTGCAGGAGAAACTTCTACGACTTCTTTCTCGCCGTTTTCGTTTTCCTTTTCTTCTGTCTTGGCATCTTCGTGGATGTGCTCTACAACTACATCGTCATCGCGAAGTTCAGATTCATCGATGGTCTCATATTCCTGTTCTGCATTTGCCTTGGACAGGTAGATGTTTACCGGCATGAAGGAGCAGTATTTCTCGATCACTTCACGCATACGATATTCGTTGCAGAACTCCAGGCTCTCTTCGTTCAGAAATAAGGTGATCTCTGTACCTGGTGTGGTCCTGTCGCCATCCTGCATGTCATATTCTGTACCGCCATCGCAGGTCCAGTGTACTGCTGTTGCTCCATCCTTATAGGAAAGTGTATCAATGTGCACCTCATCAGCAACCATGAATGCAGAATAAAATCCCAGTCCGAAATGTCCGATCATCTGGTCATCTGTTGTTTTGTCCTTGTATTTCTCAAGGAATTCTGTTGCACCGGAAAAAGCGATCTGTGTGATGTATTCTTCCACCTCGTCACCAGTCATACCGATACCGTTATCAATGAACTTCAGGGTTTTGGCATCCGGATCCACAACTACCTGAACTGCTGCTTTATAGTCATCCGGGAAAGTGTACTCTCCCATTACTTCCAGTTTCTTAAGTTTGGTGATCGCATCACATCCGTTGGATACAAGCTCTCTTACAAAAATATCATGGTCTGAATACAGCCATTTCTTTATGATAGGAAAAATATTTTCACTGTTAATTGACAAATTTCCATGTTTTGCTGCCATTTAAAAACACGCTCCTTTGTTTCTTTAATTTCATTTTTTATATATACTAATACCATTTTTTATAAAAGTCAAGAAAAAATTAGCACTCATTTAAAATGAGTGCTAACAAAAGTTTCCTTATTATTTCTTTTTCTTCTTGTAATAGATCACGCCGCATACTGCCCCTGCTGCGATGATCAGAATGATCACGAATGGAATGATCACTGTTGGGTCATTCGTCTTGACAGATTTTTTCTGATTTGCAGATGGGGTAAGATTTGTTCCTGGCGCTGTGACCTTAGCTTTGGAAATACTGAAAGCCACCTGCTTGGTGTCCTGACTCTCGGTATTTTTCCAGTTTTCTCCACTGTACTGCTGCTGCTGGAAAACAACTTTGAGTGTATAATCACCGCTCTTGGAAAGTCCGAAGCATGCTGTGTATGGAGCTTTCGACCATGCATTGGTATTGATGACTGTCCAGTTCAGTGGAACATAACGGATGTCTCCTTTCTTAGGAGAATTATTGTCCATGCCTGCTCCTACTGCTGTAAAGGAGATTTTGGACTGGGTCGTGTATACGCCATTAACTTCAATTCCTGTGATCTTGTTGTCATCTGCTGAGACGGTCTTTGGTGTGTATGCCTCTACATTTACTTTGACGTAAGCTAACAGATCGATATTATTGTTATTATCCACGCCATCCGGAAGTGTTACCGCTCCTTTGACTGTGAAACTCTGTGCCGCTGTATCAGAAACGTTATAGGAACAGTTCTTGACATCCCAAGATACTTTGGCTTTGGCGTTCCCGCCTGTAGTCTCGATCACTACGGCTGACGGCAGTTTCAGTTTCTGTGCATCTTTGGCTGTACCATTTGCAATTCCGCTGATCTCTGATGGATTCTGGATCTTTGTAACAGAAACAGTTCCCTTGAGCACCTGGAAATATGCCTTGAATACAGTTTCTGTCGCCGCAGAAGCAATCGTGATGTTTTCCTGATAGTTGTTTACATCCAGGCCATCCTTCGGTGCTACTGTAAATGCAGCTGATTCTCCTGGCTGGATCGTCAGTCCGGTGGATGCTGTTATCGTAAAATATTTCGCTGAAGGCTGTGTAAGTGTCTCTGCCACATTTCCATTATTCGTAACCGTGATCTGCTGTGCACTGACTCCGCTGTAGCCCTTCTTTGCGCTTGCAAAATCAAGTGTATCTGTTGAAATTCCAAAGCTGTGGCTTGCTGTGTTTACAGTGACTGTTGCTGTGATCACGATCCCCTGTCCGGAAGTTGTATCATTGACGGTAAATGCCTCTGTATAGGTACCGGCGCTCAGCCCATTCTTCGGACGTACGGTAAATGTTGCTGTACCTCCATTTGCACTGATATTCTGTGAAGATAATGCCACATCAAAATATCTGATCTCGCCCTGATCACTGTATATCTCTGACAGAACGGCATCTGCGTCACCTTCATTTGTCAGAGTGACTGTCTGTGCCTGCGGTGCCTCTGCATACCCTTCTACAACACTGCCAAAATCTGCCGCACCGGTATCTGCACTTACCCTGCTCACTGCCGGTATCTGTGTCGGCTCTGGAGTTGGTGTATCCTGCGGCGCTTCGGTCGGTTCCGGAGTCGGTGTATCCTGCGGTACTTCGGTTGGCTCCGGAGTCGGTGTATCCTGTGGCACTTCGGTTGGCTCCGGAGTTGGTGTATCCTGTGGTACTTCGGTCGGTTCTGCTACCGGTGTGTCAGGATCTTCATCCGTCACGGTCATCTCCGCCTTGAAGGAAGCTTCTGCCCCTTCCTCTGTCTGATACACAATTGTATCCTCATAACTTCCCGGCTGTGTTCCTGCTCTTGGAACGATCCATACCTGCACGCTCTGTCCTGCTTCCAGAGGCTCTGTAATATCCTGTACTGCAAAATGTTCCGGACTCATTGCTATAAAATTCAGTGTTTCTGTTCCGGTATTTTTGATCGTGACATACTGTCCCTGTTCGTCTTCCTGTCCGGAAACAACCGTGCCAAATGTCAAAACGTCACTGCTTCCGTCGCCGACTTCTGCTTCTGCCTGATAGGAAGCCTCATCTGTATCTGACGGACTTTCTGCTTCTGTATTATCTTCTGTGTTATTGTATGTTCCATCTTCTTTTGCTTCCGGGATTCCTGCTACAGAAGAACTGCCTGCTTCCTCAGATTCCTGTCCATTATCCTCTGCGCCTTCGCTCTCATCTGCCGGCTGTAATTCTTCCTGATATTCGCTCTGTTCCAGTTCCTCGTCTGAATTCTCATCCGTTTGTTCCGGTGCTTCTTCAGAATCATCTGTTGCTGCTGGAATGCCGTCTACAGATTCTGATCCGGCCTCGTCATCGTTTGTCGCTTCCGGAATTTCCTGTGTTTCTTCTGATGAATCATCCTCTGCTGCATCCTGGTTCTGTTCTTCTTCTGAAGCTTCTGTGTTCTGCTCTGTCTCCGCTGCTTTAGGATCTGCTGCTTCTGTAACAGTCGCTGTCACAGCTGTCAGGCTGCCGCTGAATCCTTTATCTTCCAGTCCGGTGATCGTCAGAACGATCTTGGAATCTATATCATCCTTGGTAATTGTGTAAGTTTTCTCTTTGCTGAGGGATTTCAGTTCAGGTTTCTCTCCCTGCTGTTCCTTCTTCTCATCATCGGAAGTCTTGCGGAACCACTGATAACTGACACTGTCCTCTGTTATCCCTTCGTTCTTTATCCCCTGCATATCTGCTTTCAATGTCGTTCCTGCTGCTACAGTCCCCTGGATCTTAAGCTGTCCGTCAAGTGTGACAGCAGTTGTCTCTGCAAATACTGACACCGGCAGAAGTGACAATATCATAAACACAGACATAATGATCGCCAGAAATCTCCTTCTGTTCATAATTTTCCTCCTTTTTGGGTTTCTATCACAAATATTCCCTGATTTAACCCTTTTATTGATACTATATTCCCCACTTCCCGTATCGTCATTATAGCATGACAGGGAAAGGCTATGTAATTTCTATTTTACATAACCTTTCCCTGCTGTTTTACCTGGCTCTGAACTTTTGATCAGCCTTCTACCAGAAGATATCCTCCTGACGGAAGAGCAAACACCTCACTTGCCTCTTCCAGTTCCTCATCAGTCATTCCACTGATATCTGCACCTGTTTCATCAAAGTATGCACGTACTTCCTTCATCGTTTCTACTTCTACAGCCATACAGTCTTCAAGAAATTCTTCTGCTTCCTCATAGGAAGATGCAACTGCTTCGTCAAAAAGCTGTCCCTGGTTTTTGAGAAATGTTTCTACGCTTTCTTCTGTGTACATTATTTGATTACCTCCTCTATGTTTCCGCCTGCGCGGATCAGTTTCTTAAGAATATATTCTACGCGCTCTGTCTGATAAGACGCTGTTTTTTTGACCCCCGGCTTCGCGTGAGCCATGGCAAAACTGTATGGTACGGATTCCAGCATCGCAATGTCATTATACTCATCACCAAACACGACACATTCTTCCGGTCTGATGCCAAGCAGTTTCTGATATTCCCTGAGACCTTTTGCCTTATTGGTCTCAAACGGGATAAAATCGACCCAGGCAAAACCGGATGTCACTACCGTACATCTGTCTCCAAACCGTTCCTTCCAGTACCGGATAGAATCCTCCTGGATTCCTTCCCTTTCGTATACAGCCACCTTCATGCATGGCTCTGTTATCTCATCAAAGCTATTGATCTCTTTGCAGTTATTTTTGACCACATTCAGCATCAGATCTCTGTAATGCTCTGTCTTTGGACGGATGTAATAGAAATCCTTGGTCGAACAGGTAAAGTCGGCATCCTTCTTATCATAGATCGCTTCTACGATCTCTCTGACGAGTTTCTTCGGAAAACTGTCCTGATAGAGTACTTTCTCATCCTGGATCGCCAGACCGCCGTTTTCGGCAATAAACGCCATGTCATCCACCACCGGTGCAAACATGCGCTTCATATTTGCATACTGTCTGCCGCTTGCTGCCACAAACAAGATGCCAAGTTCTTTTAGTTCTTTTATTAATGGAAAAAGTTCTTCCGGCAGGCTCTGCGCTCCGTTGAGCAGCAAAGTCCCATCCAGATCACTTGCAACCAGTTTGATCATGATTCAGTCCCTCGTATATCTTAAGTAAATCTTCTGGTTTCTCCGCAACGATCTCTGCACCGCTGCTTTCAAGCTCTTCTCTGTCACGGAATCCCCATAAAGCACCGATCGTATGCATGCCTGCCGCTGTACCGGTTTCCATATCTGTCCTGGTGTCTCCGATATACATACACTCTTCTGAAGAAGCGCCGAATTCTGCTGCTGCTTTAAGCGGGCCGTCCGGTGCCGGTTTCCTGCGGATCGCATCGCTCTGTCCGATCACCAGGTCAAAATATCCCGGGAACATCTTGTCGATCACCTTGACTGCGGCTATATGCGGCTTGTTGGAGCAGACAGCAAGCTTCACTCCTGTATTCTTCAGTGTCTGAAGTGTTTCCTTGATTCCCTCATACGGAACTACCTTATATAAAGGATCCTCGTCAAATTTCTTTCTGTAAAGAGCCCTGCACTCCTCAAAATGGGTAAGTTCCGAGTCTCCGGCATCTTTGAGGCAGCGGCGTACCAGCATATCTGCTCCCTCACCGCTGTAATATTTAAAATTCTCTGTCGGCTGTTCCTTAAGTCCCATTCCCTTAAGGATCTCATTGGCAACGTACGCCATAGAATCCAGTGTATTTGCCAGGGTGCCGTCCAGATCAAAAATACATGCTTTTATCATGATCTTATCCTCGTAATTCTATTCCATGTTTCTTCGTTTCGTAAAACAGTCTGCCCACAGGAAGCCCTACTACATTTGTATAGTCCCCGCGGATTCCCTTTACATAAGCACCGAAGCCGCCCTGGATGCCGTAGCTTCCTGCCTTGTCCATCGGTTCGCCTGTTGCTACATATGCCCTGATCTCTTCCTCGGAAACCGAATAGAAAGAGACATCTGTGCATTCTGCAAAAGTGATCTTTTCCCATTTGGAATCCTTACGTTCCATAACTGTCACTCCGGTATAGACCTGATGCGTATTCCCCTGGAGCATGGATAATGTATTTACCGCATCCTCTTCATTCTTTGGTTTGCCAAGGATCTTATTATCAAAAGATACGATCGTATCTGCTCCCAGAATGACCGTTCCTTCTTCCATGTCAAATTTCGACGCCGTCGCCATTGCTTTCTGCAGGGACAGCTCCTTTACGATGTCTTCTGGAATTTCCTTCGTGATCTTTTCCTCGCTATTCCCAGGACATACCTGAAAGATCACGCCGGCATTCGCCAGAAGTTCTCTCCTTCTTGGAGATGCCGAAGCAAGTATGATTTTTCTCATAATTCAAGTCTTCCTTTACTTTTCTTCTGTTCCAGTATACCCTGTCCCTTTCAAACTGGCAACTATCAAAATAGCAAAAAGTATTCCTCAAAAAAGATCAAAAAAAGTTAAAATAAAGTGTTGACAACTTCTTGTACTTCTGTTAATATTATCAACTGTGAGCGGCAGATAAACGCTTCACAAAGTAATTGCTGATGTGGCTCAGTCGGTAGAGCGTCGCCTTGGTAAGGCGGAGGTCACGGGT
>OLOR01003205.1_pt1 | contig 11800 bp, 18 predicted proteins | sample 1672521 | NCBI WGS metagenome assembly OLOR01 (sample SAMEA3136695, study PRJEB25190) | human gut metagenome | biome: human gut; feature: human-associated habitat; material: faeces | place: Austria | collected 2013
GAGCCATCCGGGAGGATGAATGCCAGCTTTGCACCGCAGATCTGTGCGGCCTTGGCGAGGTCTTTTGCCGACCAGCTGTCCCTGCGCAACTTGTTGCTCATGGCCTGCGGGGTGGTCATGCCGAACGCTGCGGCAAAAGTGCTTTGGTCGGTGCTGGTCAGTTCCAGCAGGGCTTTCACTCTGGATGATGTGGTCATTTTGGGTCACTCCTTCCGGCCACAAGGATATGACTTGCCGGGGGAAAAGTCAACAACGAAAAGAAATTAAAAAATAAATCAAAAACAACTTGACTTTGTTTCTACGCAGAGGTAACATACAGCCATCGGAAGGGTTTCTGGATAAAAAATAACGGAGGAAAACGAAAAATGAAGGTCTGCTATACAAGGTTCGAGGTCGTGTTTCGGAACGCCACTCTGGTGTTCACCGATCGGGATCCTCAGTTCAGAAGCCGTTTGGACGTGTACAATTACGTCTGCGCCACCCGGCTGGCCAAGAGCTACGGGAAGTTCATTCGCATCAATGAATCCACGGTTTGCTACTAAGCAGGAGGATTGAACCATGAAGAAGAAGGAGCTGCGCGGTCATCTGGGCACGCTGGCGTTCAATATGGATTCTCAGTGGTGCGTCATGCACCGGGAGGATCTGCCGGAGCTGACCCGGCTGTGCGCCGAGGGTCAGTACCAAGGGATGATCTTCACCCTCACCGCTCTGGGCGGCGACTGGGTACGAGATGTCAAGGGCAAGCACCGGGTGTTTCTGATGGGCGAATCCAGCCGTGACACCGACGAGTACACCAACAAGGAGGACTGAACCATGAAATTCTATTACAAAGGCCAGCTGGTGCGCACCAGCAAGACGCACACCTACAACTGGGCGATCCTCGAAGAGAAGGACGACGGCACCCTGAAGGTCTACGGCTGCCGGGCTGAGCGGGCAGCGGCTGACGCCGAACTGACGCAGGTCATTCGCAGGGGACACCCCTATGCGAGGGTCGTCCCTCTGGACACCGAGCCGAACCCTCCGGCGCTGACCTTCGACCAGTTCATGGCTCTGGCCCGCGAGAACTACGGTAAGGGCGGCGATGGCTATGTCGAATGCTGGGACGAGCGCACCTTCGCTTACTTCGTGAAGGAGTTCGGTCCGATCACGAGGGCCAGCGCGCTGGATGCTTTTGCACAGGCGCTGGATCAGGAGAAGGAAGAGCGGGCAGTCACCCAGGCGGCTGCGAAAGGAGAATGGTAATCGTGTTCAATATCAACGATATGGCAAGCCTGCGGGCAGCCTACAGCTTCGTTCGTACCTTGAGAGATGTCACTGTTCCGGTGGAGAACGTAGCTCGCCGGGACAAGCACATCGCCGACGTCAAGCGCGAAATCCGGGAGTTCACCCACCGGGCGGCATCGCGCAGCCACATCGTGAGAGACGATGGCATCGACGGCTACGTGGAGCTGGTTCAGTTGCCGGAAGCTCTGGATGAGGCGCATAAAGTGGTTGCTGCTGACTGGTTTCGCGCGAACCGCTACTTGGAGTTTCTTCCGACACCCTACGACTGCTCCGGCCAGAAGTTCACAAACTGGTTCAAGCTGTTTCGTCGTCAGGGTCACTGGTTCGCGTATCACTCTGTGAGCATTGACGTTTAAAGGAGGACTAACCATGAAGAAGCTGAACATCACTTATGACACCGCGGAGATCGAGAACGGCGAGAAGATCATCGGTGAGACCTGCTACTCCGTCAAGATGCAGGACGCACTGGCAGAGCAGCTGCTCCGCGACCCCGGCTCCTGCGGAGCCATCGATATGGCCCACCTCGAGTTTCTGCTCCAGAGCGTGGAGATCCTGCAGGGCCGGAAATTCGTGGACGGCAGCATCAAGCATTACGAATTGGTGAAGGAGGGCTGAACTATGAAAACCGTGAAATACCGCGACTACCAGGCCGCTCTGACCGCACTGAAGAATCAGTTTGAAGAGGACGGCATCAACATCTACGACATGGTACGGACCCCGGAGGACCCCATCCGGCTCGGCGTGAACTGGGCCGCCCGCGGGACGGTCCTGCCGAAGGACGCCGCGAAGTTCGGTGACCGGCTTCTGGACGCGGCCATGGCGGCGGAAGAGTTCCTGTATAACGGCTATGTGATCGACTACAGCAAGTGAATTACCGATACGAGAAAAGCCCTGAAGGTACATTCCATCAGGGCTTTTCTTTGTGTAGCTGATTTTACCGGATCTGCTCAATCTCTCCGGTGTCTTTATCCACGAGATACTCTGTCAGAACCGTGCCGCTGCCCAGGACGTTGGCATCGTGCTCTTCCTTGGAAACATAGTCCTGCACGGTCACGTCCAGCTGGCCGCCGGAAACCATGATCTTCGTGGTGGTATTGTAGTTGAAATTGACGATGAAGTGAATCTCGCTGTCATCGGTGAAATACCGGCTGTAGTAGTCCAGTGCGTACTGGCTCATGTCGATGTTTTCCGCGATGCAGGAGACCCTCCAGTTGCCGGTGTTATCCTTGCGGACTTTGCTGACTGTGAACTTGATCCCGTCCAGAGCGGAAGGCTCGGCAGCAATGCTTTCCGTCTCGGATGCGGCACTCTCGCTGACGGCGGTCGTTTCACTGGACACAGCCTCGCTCGAGGCGCTGGCTGCGGTGCTGCTGGAAGCGTTGCCGGAGCAGGCGGTCAGAAGAGCCGCAGTGGCCAGCAGAAGACTACCGGTTCTGATTCTTTTCATAATTTGAAAACTCCCCCTTTTTTATGGTTGCATTATAACACAGCCCTCCGGGGAAGTCCAGCCAGGTCATTTCCTTGCCTGCGCCGCTGCACTGGCTGCTTCGCTGCGGCCAAAGCCAGGCACACTCTCCCGCAGCTGGTACTGCTGCAGCCCGGTCTGGCTGAGGAAGTCCTTCATCTTTGTACGGGAGGCCGCCAGCTTTGCCGCTGCGGCCTTTTCTGCGTCCTTCTGGCCGCTTTCCTTGGCCACCAGAAACGCCCGTTTCTCGGCCCTGATCTTGCGCTCCTGGGCACGCTGCATCTGGGTCGCCTTGTACCGGAGGATTTCCTCACCATTGTACGATACCGTAGCAGCATTGATCGCCGCCAGCCGCTCAGGGGTGTAGCTGCGCACACTGGCGCCCTCCCAGAACATGCTCCAGTTGTGGGCGCAGTTGGCACCCATGAATCCGCGCACGTCGCCGTAGCCGATATCGGAGAGGGACAGATATCCGTGCCGCCCGCTGCGGCTGACGATCTGTCCCTGCCACCAGCTATGGTTAGTCAGATCCTGTCCGCCGTCGCCGGTGCGGGCACCGACGTGGGCGTCCAGCTCCATCAGGTCGCACCCCAGCTCGTCAGCGTTGTGCCGGGTGATCTCCCCGGCGGTCTGGTTGACCCCGGTGCGGGTCGCCCGCAGCACCACCACATCCAGATTGTCCACGTGGCCGCTTGGGTAGGTGATAGCTCCGACACCCTTTGCCGCCAGCGCGTTCAATGCCCGGCGGGCGGCGTCATCGGAGCTGAATGCGCCACTGGTGGCGTCCATGTGCGCCATGTCTAGATACTGTGCCAGCTGCCGCTGCTGGGTCTCCAGCATGTTCTGGTTGCCCATCACAGCGCGGGTCTGGGTCAGGTTGTACAGGGTGTTCATGGTGCGCCGATAGCCGCTCTCCAGAAGCTGCTGCGCCTCCTCGCTGTCGCCCAGCGGGGTCAGCGTGCGGCCTGCTGCGGCTGCGTCCAGCACGTCCTTGGTGTACGCCTGCTGCATTGCCCGGGCAAAGATAGCGGCTTCCTGTGGGCCGATCTCCTGCGCGATGGCGGCCATCTGCCGGAGCAGGTAATCCCGGCTCGCGCCCAGCGCCTGTGCCCGGAACATCTGCCACTCGGCGGTGGAGGTGATCTTGCCCGCTTTGATGATGCGGCGCACCATGTCCCGCAGGATGCGATCGTTCAGCTCCTCCCATGGGGCCGCCATCAGCCCGGCGTATGCGTTGACCTGCTCCGGGGTCAGCACGGCGTTACCTCGTGGTGCCCCTCATGCATCTTCACCTGAAAGCCCAGCAGCTCGGTGATGTGCTTCGCTTCATAGTATCGCTCCCAAAGTGCGGGGCTGCGCAGGACGCGGGCGTTGTCGTGCAGCCAGTCTAGCCGCTTTGCGGTGTGCTCCGTCCGCAGCTTTGTCTCTTTAGCCGTCGCCATTATCAAGCACTCCCTTCAAGATGTTGTTGCTTCCGTTCTCCTGCTGGATGGCCTGCACTGCCTGTGTAGCGGTCTTTTCATCCTCGCCAAAGAAGTGCTGCCGGTACTCTGCCTTGCTGCGCAAGCCCATGCTGACCTCCTGCTGCCACTGTGCCATTTCGGACAGCCGGTCGAGGATGATGCTGTCATCCCACTTGAACGAGATGCTCAACGTGCCTTTGCGGGGGGCGTCCGGGACGTGGTCGGCCCAGTAGTCCAGCGCGTCGATCAGACCGCGCAGGGCGTCCTCCAGCGCTGCTTGCAGGTCGGAGACGGTGCTGTACAGCTTCTGCTTGCTGCTGACGATCTCGGTGGCGGTCTTTTCTACGTCTGCCACCTGCGACAGAACGCCGAAGCTCAGTCCGGCGTGGCTCTCTACGTTGCGCAGATACTGGTTCAGACCAGACAGATAGCTGCCGTCTCGCAGCGCGGGCGCATACACCTGATAGAAAGGCTGACCGTCCACGATGCCGGTGTTGACGTTGATGCCATGGAACAGCCGCTCCCGGTGGTGGGGCGCGGTGCTGCCGATGGCCTCGGGCGGGACACCGTATTGCCGCAGCGCTTCAGCCTTGGACAGCTGCTGCCCGGCGGCACTGGGCTTGAGGAACTTCTCATCTGTATCCACAGCCAATTCGCCGCCCTCGTACTCCCAGTCCAGCCGGGTGTACTGCTCGTCTGCATCGATGATCTGCTTCCGGGCAGGCTCGAACATGGCCGCGCCCAGTTCGCTGTCTGGCTCAATGCTGTTGACAATGGGGGTCACAAAATAGCCGACAGGGAGCTTTTCCAGCCCGGTCAGATATGCGACAGGCTGGATCTCGTCCCACTCCGGGCGGATGCTCAGATCCTCCGGGCTGCCCAGACTGTCCTGTGTTGCGCTGCGGAAGACGAGGTTTACCACCTTGATGCAGGGAAACTGTGTAGGTGCTGCGAGGTCGTAGTCCTCCAGCTGCTCCAGTTCAGCATCCCGCAGATCCTGTCGGCGCTCCAGAACGTGCATCCACTCCAGCCGGTGGTAGTAGTTCTCGTCATCCTGAATGGTGTCGATGAACACGCCCTCGGTCAGGTTGTCCTCTACGTCGTGGGCTACGGGGAAATACCGGGATGCATCGCAGAAGGTGACCCCTAGCTTGCTGCCGCTCTGGTAGGGCTTCCAGATGCCGCTGCCCAGCGCCAGCGCCACCGTGAAGATGCGCCGTCTGCGGGGCGTGATGACCCGCTGCAACCGGGCGTTGATCCAGTCTGCCCGGGCGCTGCCCTCCACCGTGACCTCCAGTTCCAGCGTGGTCAGACGCGCCAGCTCGGCACAGATCAGGGCGGGCAGATCGAGCGTCAGGGTCTCCGGGTTCTTATCCAGCGGCAGGCCGCTGATAGCCGCATCGTACCAGTCCTCGATAGCCCGCTGCATCTGGTCAGTGACAAGGGTCTTGCAGCCGATGATATTCTCGATGTCTGCGTGGTTTATCATGCGTTTTGAACACCTCTCTTTTGCCAGACGGGCTCCATGGCGTAGCGTGTCATATCGATGCTATGGTTTGCAGCGTCAATGTACCCCGGCATCACGTCGCCGGTCTTTTTGTCGATGGCATACTCGTACTCGGAAAACTCCCGCGCCGTCCATGGGCAGCGCTGGGGGTCAATGACGATCTTGGCGCGGCTCTGCAGCCACTTCATGCCGTCGGTGACGGATGTGCCGCCGTGGGCGGCGTACTTCCGGCAGCCCCGCAGCCGGTCAAAGCCCAGATCGCGCAGTGTAGCGATCGACCGGTTGGCCGCGCTGTCGCCGATGATCTCGTCGTGCAGGTGTCGGCGCAGGGCCTCTGCCAGCTGGGCATCGGTCTCTTTCTGGGCCCGGTGCTCCTCGTAGATGTACAGGGTCTGCCGGGCATGGTCGTAGCTCATGCCGCCAAAGTGGTTCGGGTCGGGGTACCAGCCGAAGTCCAGACCGTAATAGCGGCGGTCAAACCCGGCAATCTCCTCGCTGGTGATGTGCCGCAGCTCCAGATTCTCAAACACGGCGGTGCCGCAGCCCACCACCTCGCCCAGATACTCGTGGGCGTAGGCCACCGGGTCACGCTGCTTCAGGGTCTCGGCGTCGTCGAAGAAGCGGGGACCCAGCCATTCGGGCGGGGTGGTCAGGTAGGTGGTGTGATGCCGGAACTGCTTCGGCTTTGCCTCCCGCTTGTACCGGTTGACCCAATGCCGCGCCATGGCGGGCGAGTTGAAAGTCTTGAAGGAAAAACTGAAGGGACCGCCACGGAACACCGACTGCTCCACGTTTCGCACCTCTTCGGGGCCGTCGTACTGGTCGAACTCTTCAAAGTGCATCACGCCGAAGTAGCCGAACGGTACGGCGATGGACTTTAACTTGCCGGGGTCGTCCAGACCGTAGAATTGAATGGTCTGCCCGGTGGGGATATAGGTCAGGGTATAGGGCTTTTTGGTCTGCTTCCACAGGTGCCGGATGCCCATCCGGTCGATGACGCGGTTGTACTCCGGCCACACCGAAGTGGCAAGGGTGTTGCCCACCTTGCGCAGAACCACGGCGTGGATGTTCAGCAGCACCACTTCGGTGGCGGCAAACGTGGACTTGAGGGAGCCACGCCCGCCGTCACCCAGATACTCGTTGTATTCGCCCGACCAGATTGCGGTGTGGGCGGCGTAGTATTCAGGGATGATCAGGCTGCTTAGTTTCAGTTGCTGCTTCAGCAGGTTTGGGGGCTGCCGTCTTTGGTATGTCATCCACAAACACCACCTTTCCGTCGTACCCGCGCAGCTCCGGGTGCTCGCTCCAGTGCTCCGGGTCACGGTTTTTCAGATAAAAGCACATCGCGCCGAGGTCGCCGCCCTGGGCTTTCTTGAACAGGGCGTTTTCCACGCTGGCGAGAGCGGCCTCCGCGCCCACACTGATGGCCTGCGCGATGCGCGGGTCCTGCGTGCACCAGCGCCGGAAGGTGCGCACCGGCACGCCGATTTGTTCGCAGATCTCTGCCTGCGTCAGACCGTGCATCGCCAGCCGCTGCAGTCGCAGCAGGCCACTGGGGCTGTTCCACTTGCTGATTTGGGATTCTCGTGCCAAGGTTTCACCTCCGTATGAGAAAACGGCACGCACCGGCTCTGCTTCCAGAGCCCTGCGGGCGGAGGATGACCCGTGTGCGTGCCGTTTTGGCTATGAAAAATGCCGGGGCGGGAAAGGAGTAGAAAACCTGCCCCGGCGGGGAATGGTTATTTCAGGCGGACGGCCTTTTCACCGGTGAAGTCCTCCCAGCGCTGGACGATCACGTCCACATAGCGTGGGTCATACTCCATGGTGTAGCTGATTCTGTTCAGCTGCTCGCAGGCGATCAGCGTAGAGCCGCTGCCGCCGAACAGGTCCAGCACGGTCTGGCCGGGCAGGGAACTGTTCTTGATCAGCCTGCCGCACAGCACCACCGGCTTCATGGTGGGGTGCTCCGCGTTGCGGGGCGGCTTGTCGCAGCGGATCACGCTGCTGGGCTTCTCCGTCAGCAGTGCCTGCGCCTTGATGGCCCAGTCCAGCAGCTGATCCTTCTTCATGTGCCGCAGATCGTCCGGCTTTGCATCGTCAATGACGGTGGTCTGGCTGCGGTCGTTGACAAAGTAGTGGTTCGCGCCGGGCTTCCAGCCGTACAGGCAGGGCTCGTGCTGCCACTGGTAGTCGCTGTGGCCGAGAACGAGGCTGTTCTTGACCCAGACCAGGCACCCGTGCAGGCCCCAGCCTGCCTCCCGGAACATGGCCCGGAACGCCTCACCCTCCGTGTCTGCGTGGAAGATGTACGCGCTGGCTCCAGTGCGGCAGGCATCGAAGGCCCGGCTGTATGCCTGAAGCAGGAACTGCCGGAACTGGCTCTCCGCCATGTTGTCGTTCTCGATCTTCTTGCCGTTCGAGCCCTGATAGTTCACGTTGTAGGGCGGATCGGTGAGCAGCAGGTCAGCCAGCTGGCCGTCCATCAGACGCTCCACGTCCTGCGGGCTGGTGCTGTCGCCGCACATGACCCGGTGGTCACCCAGCAGCCAGATATCTCCCCGCTGGGTGATGGGCTGCTCCGGGGGCTCTGCGGTGAAGTCGTCCTCCTTGACCTCCTCGTCGATCTTGATCTGGAGGTTCAGGCCGAAGTCGGTCATGTCGTATTCAATGCCGGTCAGCTCCTGCACCAGAAGCTGCAGGTCCCACTCGGCAACTTCGCCGGTGGAGTTGTCCGCGATGCGCAGGGCCTTGACCTTTTCCGGGTCGAGCTCTGCCGCAACGATGACCGGCACTTCCTGCAACTTGAGTCTCCGGGCGGCCTTGTACCGGGTATGTCCGGCGATGATCACGCCGTCCCTGTCCACGATGATGGGGGACTGGAACCCGAACTCTTTGATGCTGTTGGCCACGGCTTTTGCGGCCTCGTCGTTGCGCCGGGGGTTATTGTCATAGGGGCGGATTTCGTCCAGCCGTTTGTACTCGATTTGGTGCTTCACGCTCTCCATGCAATCCCTCCGGGCAATAAAATAGGCTCTCTGGCAATTGTACCAGAGAGCCTAAGGTAAAAACGTTATGACTTACTTTTTGGCTTTCGCCTTGGTGGTCTTGGGCTTGGACTTTGCGGCCTTGTCCAGCTTGGCGTAGGGGTCTTTCCAGCCCTTGGGGAGATCACTTTTTTCAACGCGTCCGGTGTGGGCGTCCCATTCCATGGCTGCAACAGAGCGGCAGTCCCGGAGTTCGCCGGGGGGCTTGGCCTGTTTCCGGAGTTCCGCTTCTCGGGTAGAGATGACTGCCTCTACTTGGTTGTTGGTGTAATTTGCCATGGTCGTCCTCCTTGTTCTCACCAGTTGATGCCCTTTTGCTCGACCTGCTGTCCGCTCTTGATCGTGGAACAGATGGTCAGTGCTTTTCGACTGTATGCGACTTTGTACCCCCAGACTCCGTTGTCATACGCATTGTAGCCGGAGCTTGTCAGCCATACAGTTTTCAATTCGCTTTTACCCCACTGCGTAGTTGTATGGCTGCTGATTAGGTATTGGTACGTCTTGGGGTGCTTTATCTCAAAATTGCTTCTGGCTTGTTTTAGATCAGCGGCTTTGGCTATGCGCGCATGGCTATTCAGGAACATCTTTACCTGAGAGCCGTGCTTGCCTGCATACATAGTGACGTTACTAACAGCGTCATAGTCGAGGTAGGTGCCGCTCCCGTGGGTGCCGAAAGAGGCAAATGCGGTTTTGCCTGTTTGAAGCTGCTGCAGGGTTTTTACTGCCGTTGTCGCCTTGCCGTCATAGGGGGCATCGCTGTGGTATAGTTTGTTCGCGCCTGCTTTGCGGCGGGCCTTGCCGAAAGCCACATCATCCAGAACCTCGGGCATCTCGTTTGCCAGTCCGGTGGCATTCAACCATCGTTGACAGAAGGTGTCATTCTGGGTGCCATCCGTTGCGATGGGCTGCGCAGCAATCGCCTTGACCGTATCCAGCGCATCCTGATCACTCATCTGCATCAGGGCCGCCGGGTTGCCCTTGATCTGTGCCAGCAGCAGCTGCTGGCGGGTCTGGGGCGCAGCCTGCGCCGGTGCGGCCCCCTTTGCTGCTGCACCGCCTCTGCCCATGCCGTGGCTGCCGCCCATGCTTCCGCCTCTACCTCCCATGTGATTCCTCCCTTGGCCGTGAATTTCTCGGTCAAGGGTACCATGAATTGCAGGGGCGAAACGTTACGACTTACTTTTTCTTGGGTTTCGCCTTGGTGGCTTTCTTCTTGGCTGCGGGCTTCTCCATGCCCAGATTGGGGAAGGGTCGGCTCGTTTTCGGGGTGTCGAGAGGCCGGAACTTCTGCTCTGCGGCTTCGATCTCTTTCAACTTCTGTGCGGAAATTTTCGCCATAGTGAGATACCTCCAATTTAATTTTACCACACTTCGATTTCCAGTTCAATCACGCGCTTGCCGCTGCCGTAGGTGTACGACGGCCCGGTGTGGGTAGACCGGACACCGGTGATCTTGTGATGGGTGCCTACTGCCAGAACGGCCTCCGACTGGCTGGGCTGAATGAACGCCGCCCGGGTACTCTTGGCAGTGTGATACCGGATCAGGATTTCACGGTTACCGGAAACGGAACCGCCCTGCCCATGCTTGCCTGCACTGCGGCTGCCGCCGGGCTGCGGCCAGAAGGGGTTGTCCCGGCTGTCGTAGGCTGTGGACTCCAGACAGTCGTTCGTCCATGTCTTGCCCACCAGCGCCTTGCGCAGCTGGCTGTCGCTCATGCTCTGGTAGTTGTTGACCTTCAGGCGCTTCAGGAAATCGTCGTGGTCGGCGCGGTACAGGGTGGTCTCCTGCCCGATGGGCTTTGCCAGCTTGTCCACTGCGTCCATCATGGCCTGCTGCCGCTTGGTCAGGGGCAGTCCGTTGGCTGCTGCCCAGTTGGCGTTCTGGCTCAACGCCTTGCCGTTGCTCTGCATGACCGGGTTGGTGTAGTCGGTCACGCCTGCGGCCAGCTTCGAGTCACGCATCATCTGCCGCTGTGCAGCGCTCTCCATCGCGGAGACCTGCTGCGGTGTCAGGTGGCCGAAGCCGTTTGCACCGGTGGGTGGGCCTGCCTGCTGGGGCGCTACTTGAACTGCCGGTGCTGCCTGCTGGGGTGCTGCCTGAATCGTGGGCATTGCCTGTGCGGCTGCTGCGGGCGCTCCTGCGCCGCCTCCCATGCCCTGGGAACCTTTCATGCTGCTGCCTCTGCCGCCCATCACTGCGCCTCCTCTCCGGGCCTTACACGGGCCGCCATGTTGTGTGGGAATGCCTGCCACGGGATGCTGTGCTCCCGCAGCAGTGCTGCCATTGCAGGCGGCGTTTTGCCGTAGACCAGAACCTCGGAGGGCTCGGTCTGCCGGATCAGCTCTTTCAGGCCGTCCAGCAGGCCCTCGGACGCGTCCTTGTGGACGAGGCAGCCCACCGTGCTCACTGCCACCGCGCCGCCTTTGCTGATACCGTCGAAGCACCAGCGGAAGCTGTCCTCGTCCGACCAGCTTGCTGCCGGAATGGCGTGCACGCCGTTGTGCTGAAGCCATGCGGTCAGCAGCTGGTTCCGGTAATGGTTCCAGTGCTGGATGGGCGCGGGAAAGTCGGTGTAAAGCGAGAAGTCCGGCCCCAGCACCATCGGAAATTTTGCCAGCGCGTTGAGGTACCGCTCCGGCTGCCGCCAGAACCGCTCGAACTGGTAATCGTCGAGGAAGAAGTGCACGCCTGCGCTCTCCGGGTGCTTGCAGGTCAGCAGCTCGTTGAAGCCGATCAGGTGATCGACCCCGAAGGGCAGCGGCAGGGCCTTGGTGACGGGGTTGCCCGCCGGGGTCAGCTCGAGGCCGTCCAGCAGAAACCAGTTGACCAGCTGGCCCGTCCTCATCCGCTCGTTAGAAAAACCCATGCTCCACCCTCCTGTGTGTTATCCAGAAGAGCATAGCATGGGTTTCTTGGTGAAAACGTTATGACTTGCGCACAGCCGCCGCTGCGGGCCTCTGTGGCGGGCTTTTGCGAATCGGGCGGGAACTTTACCGCCTGCGCTGCTGCGGCGCTCACGGCGGCGTTCTGTGGCTCA
>OLOR01003207.1_pt1 | contig 11797 bp, 5 predicted proteins | sample 1672521 | NCBI WGS metagenome assembly OLOR01 (sample SAMEA3136695, study PRJEB25190) | human gut metagenome | biome: human gut; feature: human-associated habitat; material: faeces | place: Austria | collected 2013
ACTAACGAAAATAGAAGCTACATCAAAAATAGAGCTATCAGGAAAACAAAAAGAAGCAATAAAATTAGTAAATGAAAGTAATGTAACAATAATTACAGGTGGTCCAGGAACTGGTAAAACAACAATAATAAAAAACATAATAGACATATATGAAGGAAAAGGAAAAAAGGTAGTGTTATCTGCTCCAACAGGTAGAGCCGCAAAAAGAATGACAGAAACAACAGGAAAAGAAGCATCAACATTACATAGATTATTGGAAATTGGAAAAATAGATGATGACAGTTTGTATAAAAGCACTAAAGAATATGAGGGAGCACCAATAGATGGAGATATAATAATAGTTGATGAAGTTTCTATGGTTGATATGTTTATTATGAGCTATTTGCTTGACTGTATATATAAAGGAACAAAACTAATATTAGTAGGGGACTGTGATCAGCTACCATCAGTAGGACCAGGAAGTGTATTAAAAGATTTAATATCATCAGAAAAAATAACAACAGTACATCTTGATAAAATATTCAGACAGGCTGCAAAAAGTAAAATAATAGTTAATGCACATAGAGTTAATAGTGGCAAGAAATTTATAAGCAAAGAAGATAAAGAGATGGAAGAAGACTCTAAACAAGACTTTTTCTTTATAAAAGAAAATAATCAAGAAAAAGTATTAAAACAAGTATTATCATTATGTAATGGAAGATTAAAGAAATTTGGTGATTATGATTTTTTTGAAAGCATACAAGTTTTAAGTCCAACCAAGAAAGGCATGCTTGGAACAAAAGAAATGAACAAAGCATTACAAGAAGAGCTTAATCCACATAGAGAAGGAGAAGCTGAAAAAAATAGTATGGGAGCAATATTTAGAATTGGCGACAGGGTAATGCAAATCAAAAATAATTATGACATCTACTGGGAAAAGAAAGAAAATAGTGAAGTAGAAGTTGGAAATGGAGTATTCAATGGAGAAACAGGAACAATTTTAAATATAAATGAAAAGGAAAAAAATATATGTGTTAAATTTGATGATGAAAAGTTGGTATGGTATGAATTTAATGATTTAGAACAATTAGAACACAGTTATTGTATTACAATACATAAAGCACAAGGAAGTGAATTTGATGTTGTAATAATGATTGTGCCACAAGCTGCACCAATGCTTCTTACAAGAAATTTATTATATACAGGTTTAACTCGTGCTAAAAAGTTACTTATTGTTATTGGTAATGAAAGAGTTGTTGATTATATGATTAATAATGTAGACAGTAAGAAAAGAAATACAGGGCTTGAATTTAAATTGAAAAATAAATGAATTTGCAATTTGTTATGGAAAGTGGTATAATAGAGTTAACTTATAAATTGTATTAATTGACTAGATATAGTCGAGTAAAAAACGGAGGAAAGACAATGAAAAAAATTATGGCAACAGTAACAATGTTTTTGGCAATGGTAGGAATGGTATACATGTACTTCTCAAGTACTTTTGTACCAGTATATGTAAATGGGCAGTATATTTTAGTAAACCAGCTTATGAGATATGCATTATATGTTGTATTAGTCGTAACAATAGTATATTGCTTCGCATATGCAATCTCAGGACCATCAAGCAAAAAACATAAAAGACCTAGAAGACGTTAATAACGTCTTCTTTGCCGTTCTATGTATAAAACACCACTTTTTGCAAACAATATGTTTAAAACATAAAATTTGCAAGGAGTGGATTTTTTTGAGAAAATATCAAAAATTAGACATAGAAGGAGCAATACTAGACGAAGAGCAACTAAAAAAACACATGGAAAAAATAGCAATACAACATACATTAAAATCAAAATCGGATAAAAACACATATCCAATACCACAAATGTTAACAAATTATGGATTAATAAAAAGTACGTATAATCTATTAAATGAACATATAAAACTAGGAATAAACATACATCCAGCTGGAGAATGGATATTAGACAACTTTTATATAGTAGAAGAATCTGTAAGACAAATAGAAAAAGAAATAACATTAAAAAAATATACAAATTTTGTAGGAATTCAAAATGGCAAATATACAGGATTTGCAAGAATATATGTATTAGCAACAGAAATAGTAGCATATACAGATAATAGAATAAATGGAGAAAACTTAGAAAAATATTTACAAGCATATCAAACCAAAAAAACATTAAATATGGAAGAAATATGGAATATAGGAGTGTTTTTACAAATAGCAATAATACAAAACATTTCAGATATATGTGAAAAAATATATAGTAGCCAAATTCAAAAATATAAAGTAAAAAGTATAATAGAAAGACTAGTAGAAAAGAAAGAAAAAAGTGAATTAAAATATAATCAATTTTCTGGAATGAGGCTAAAAGGTAATGAAGTAAAAAATATGAAATATCCATTTATAGAATACATGTCATATTCACTAAAGAAATATGGAAAAAAAGCATATGGATATCTAAATATTTTAGAAGAAGAGGTAGAAAAACTAGGAATAACAGTATCTGACGCAATACAAAAAGAGCATTTTGCAACAGCTATAAGAAAAATAACAATGGGGAATTGTATAACAAGTATAAAAACTATTCAAAGAATAAATTTTTTAGATATATTTGAAAAAATCAATGGAGTAGAAGGAATTTTAAGTAATGATCCAGCAGGAGTATATGACAAAATGGAATATAAAACAAAAGAATATTATAGAAATACAATAAAAGAAATTGCACAAAAAACGAAAATGTCTGAAATATATATAGCAAGAAAAACAATAGAATTGTGTAATAATGCTGAAAGTGGAAGCAAACAGAGCCATATAGGATATTATTTAATAGATGATGGAAGAAGTGAACTATATAACAAATTGCAATATAAAGAAAAAATATTAAAAACACAAACAAAATCAAAAATTTATATCATAACATTTTTTATATTAACATTAGGACTATCAATTATATTAGCAGGAGTAAACGAAAAAAATCTAACTAAATTTATATTAACAACAATATTTTTAATCATACCAATATCAGAATTTATAACTCAAACAATTCAATATATATTAGGTAAAATAATAAAACCCAAAATAATACCAAAGATGGAATTAGCAAATGGAATAACAAAAGAAAATGCAACATTTGTAGTAATACCAACAATTATAAAAACAAAAGAAAAAGTGCAAGAGTTATTCAACAAAATGGAAGTATTTTATTTAGCTAATAAAAGTGAAAATTTGTATTTTGCACTATTAGGAGACTGTTCTGAAAGTATTACAAAAGATGAAAAATTTGATAAAGAAGGGCTAAGGCAAGTAGCAATCTTAAACGAAAAATACTCACAAAATGGATTTCCAATCTTCCATTTTATTTATAGAGAAAGACAATACAATAAAAAAGAAGATAAATATTTAGGTTGGGAAAGAAAAAGAGGATTACTTACACAATTTAATGAGTATATCTTAAAAAATGAAAAAAATAAATTTAAAATAAATACAATAAATCAACAAGAATTACCACAAATAAAATATGTAATAACATTAGATGCTGATACAGACTTGGTTTTAAATACTGCTTTTGAACTAGTTGGAGCCATGTCACATATATTAAATAGGCCAGAAATTCAGAACGGGATAGTAACAAAAGGACATGCATTAATACAACCACGAGTAGGAATAAACTTAAATGTTAGTCATACAAATTTATTTACTAAAATCTTTGCAGGAGCAGGAGGAATAGATAATTATACAAATGCAATATCAGATGTATATCAAGATAATTTTGATGAAGGGATTTTTACAGGAAAAGGAATATATGATGTTGAAGTATTTTCAAAAGTGCTAAAACAAGAAATTCCAGAAAATACTGTACTTAGTCATGATTTATTAGAAGGAAGTTATCTAAGATGTGGACTAGCGTCAGACATAATGCTAATGGACGGATATCCTATAAAATATGCGAGTTTTATGAATAGATTATCAAGATGGACAAGAGGAGATTGGCAAATTGCCAAATGGCTAAAAAGCAAATTAAATGCACTTTCAAAATTTAAAATATTTGATAATTTAAGAAGAAGTTTATTTGAAATAGTAATAATAGTTCTACTAGCATGGGGAATATGTACAAAAAGTCAATGGTTAGTATTAACTGCACTAGGAATAGTTATATATCCATTTTTGTTGGAGATTTTAACTTTAGCATTTTCAAGAAAAGAAGGAGAGAAAAAACAAAGAACATTTACACCACATATTGCAGGTGTAAAAGGTGCAATATATAGGGCAATTTTAACAGTAGGTTGTGTACCATATAAGGCATATGTAGAATTAAAAGCAATTTGTAAAACAATATATAGAGTAAATATTTCTCATAAACATTTGTTAGAATGGATGACTTCAGAAGATGCAGAAAAACAATCTAAAACTACATTTGAAAATTATTATAAAATGATGGCTATAAATGTAATATTCGGAATATTAGCAATTTTACTGGGTTTTGATAGATGGTTATTAACAATTATTGGAATTTTGTGGATAACTACTCCTTATATCATGTATAAAATAAGCAAAGTACCTGAAAATAACAAGAAAAAAATAGCGAAAGAAGATGAAATATATCTAAAAGAAATTGCACAAAGAACTTGGCAATTTTTTAAAGACTATTTAACAGCAGAAAACAATTATATGATTCCAGATAATTATCAAGAAGACAGAAAGCAAGTAGTAGTTCCAAGAACATCATCTACGAATATAGGACTTTCAATGTTAGCAATAATATCAAGTTATGATTTAGGATTTGAGGGATTAGAATTAAGTATAGATAGACTAAAAAAGCTAATAAATGTTGTGTATGAACTTCCAAAATGGAATGGACATTTATATAATTGGTATAATATAAAAACCAAAAAACCATTAATTCCAAGATATATTTCAACAGTAGATAGTGGAAATTTAGTGGGGTATATGTACACAACAAGAGCTTTTTTAGAGGAGCTAGACAAAACAGATGCAATAGAAGATTTGATAAATAAATTAACAGAAATGATAGAAAATACAGATTTTAAAGTATTATATAATGAGGAGCAGAGGTTATTTTCAATAGGATTTAATATAGAAGAAAACAAATTAACAGATTCATATTATGACCTATTAGCATCAGAAGCAAGACAAGCAAGTTTAGTGGCAATAGCTAAAAATGATGTGCCATCAAAACATTGGAATAATTTAAGTAGAACATTAACAGTATTACGAAAATACAAAGGTCTTATATCATGGTCTGGAACAGCATTTGAATATTTAATGCCCAATATCAATATTCCAAGATATAAAGGAAGCTTATTAGACGAATCTTGCAGATTTGCAATAATGAATCAAATTGAATATAGCCAAAAACTAGGAATACCTTGGGGAATATCAGAAGCGGCATTCAATTTAAAAGATCTACATTCAAATTATCAATATAAAGCATTTGGAATACCATGGTTAGGGCTAAAAAGAGGATTAGCAGATGAAATGGTAAGTGCAACTTATGGAAGCGTATTGGCAATAACAGATATGCCAACAGCAGTATTAAAGAATCTAAAAGAATTAGAAAAACAAGGAATGTATGATAAATATGGATTTTATGAATCAATAGATTACACACCAGAAAGACTTACAAAAGGTCAAAAATCAATACCTGTAAAAACATATATGGCACATCATCAAGCCTTGATACTACTATCTATAAACAACTTATTTAATAATCAAATCTTTCAAAAAAGATTCATGAAAAATCCAGAAATAGAAGCAGTAAGTATTTTATTGCAAGAAAGAATGCCAGAAACATTTATAATAACAAAAGAATCAAAAGAAAAACCAGAAAAAATTAGATATCAAGATTACGAAAATTATACAGTAAGAGAATATAACAAAATAGATGAGAGAGTAATCAGAGGAAATGTAATAGGAAATGAAAAATATGTTGTGGCAATTAATCAGATAGGATGTGGAGTAAGTAAATTTGAAGAAAATTATATAAATAGGTTTAAAAGAACAGATGATTATAACCAAGGAATATTTTTCTATATAAAAGATATAAAAACAAATGAAATCTGGTCTGCAACAGATGATAATAATTGTGAGCAATTTACAGTTCAATTTATGCCAGACAGAAATCAATTTGAAAAAACAGAAGAAGAAATAAAAACAAAATTTAAAGTTACTGTTGATGCAAATGAACCTGTTGAAATACGAAGACTTGAAATTCAAAATAAAACACAAGAAGAAAAAATATTAGAAGTAACATCATATTTTGAGCCAGTACTTTCAAGAAAAGAGCAGGATTATGCACATCAAGCATTTAATAATCTATTTTTAGTATATGGATATGATGAAGAAAATGATTATTTGACAGTAAAAAGAAAGAAAAGAGAAAGTAATCAAAAAGAATTATATTTAATTGCAAAAATGCAAACAAATAGTGAAAAAATAGGAGAAACAGAATATGAAATAGATAGAGCAAAATTTACTGGAAGAAATAATTTTGGAATACCAAAAGCTGTTCAAAATTCTACTCCATTGTCTAGAAAAATAGGACTTACTACAGAAGGAATAGTTGCATTAAAAAATACAATCAAAATTCAGCCAGAACAAAAAGTATATGTTGATTTAATATTATCAGTTGAATATGAAGAGCAACTAGCGATTCAAAATATAGAAAAATACAAAGTAATGGAAAATGTGGGTAGAGAATTTGAGATTGTAAAAGCTAAAACAGAAGCAGAATCAAGATATCTTGAAATTAAAGGTAAAGATATGGATATATATCAAACAATATTATCATATATTTTGTTTGATAATCCGTTGAAAAATAATTCTAAATTGGCATACAAAACTTATGAACAAAAAGACCTATGGAAATATGGTATTTCAGGAGATTTGCCTATAATTACAGTTACAATAAAATATATAAATGATATTTATGTTATTAGGCAAATTATAAAAGCATATGAATTTTTTAGAACTAAAAATATTCAAGTTGAGTTGGTAATAATAGATGAAGAAAACTACAGTTACGAAAACTATATAAAAGATGAAATTGAAGGAGTTATTTTAAATAGCCATTTATCATATATGAAAAACATCTATGGTGGGATTTTTGTACTTTCTAAAAGTGAGATAGATGTACAAGATTTAAATTTAATAAAATTTGTATCAAGTTTAGTAATTGATAGCCATTTAGGAAATCTACAAAATATCATTAAAGACATGGAAGAAGATGTATTAGACGAATATAGAATTGTTGAAAATACTCCTAAAATAACAGAAAAAGAAGATAATACAAAAGATATAGATGTTTTAAATAATATAAAAGAACCTAAATATTACAATGAATATGGAGCTTTTTCAGAAGATGGAAAAGAATATGTTATAAGAGTAAATAAAGAAAACAAATTGCCAACAACATGGAGTCATATAATAGCAAACGAAAAATTCGGTAGTGTAGTAACAGAAAGTGGCGGAGGATATACCTGGTATAAAAATAGCAGATTAAATAGAATTACAAGTTGGCAAAATAGTGCATGTAGTAATATTCCATCAGAAATAATTTATTTAAAAGATGAAGAAAATGGACGTATATGGACACCAACTGCAATGCCTATACCAGATGACAAAAATTATAATGCAATATATGGATTTGGCTATGCTAAATATATTCATTCAAGTGATGAAATTATACAGGAATTAGAAGTATTTGTACCACAAGAAGAAAGTTGTAAAATTAATATTTTAACATTGAAAAATAATGCTCCTAAAAAGAAGAAAATAAAAATTCTATACTATGTAAAACCAGTAATAGGAGAAGACGAAATAAAAACAGATAGTTATATAAAACTTAAATATGAAGAAAATTCAAATATGGTAATTGGTAAAAATCTTTATAATGTTGATGAATTTAATGACACAATATATGTTTCTAGTAGTGAAAAAATAAAATCATTTACAGGAAATAAAAAAACATTTAATATAAATAATGTAAGACTTGATAATGATAATGGAATAGGTAAAAAGTCTTGTATAGCAATAGAATTAGAAATTGAAATAGAAAGTTTTTCTGATAAAAAAATATCTATAATTTTAGGCGCAGAAGAAAATTTAGTTTTAGCAAAAGATATTGCATATAAATATTCTAAAATTCAAAATTGTAATATGGAACTTGGCAAAGTTAAAAATAAATGGAATGAATTATTAGGAAGATTGCAAGTAAAAACACCATATGAATCTTTAAATATAATGCTTAATGGCTGGATTATGTACCAAACAATTTGCAGTAGATTACTCGCAAGAAGCGGATTTTATCAATCAGGTGGAGCATATGGTTTTAGAGACCAATTGCAAGATGCATATGGTACAAAGTTTTTGGATACAAATATTTTATATAATCAAATAATAAAACACAGTAAACATCAATTTGTAGAAGGAGATGTTGAACATTGGTGGCATGAAGAAAATAATAGAGGTATAAGAACTATGTTTTCTGATGATTTATTATGGCTTCCATATATGGTTATAAAATATATTAGACACACTGGAGATTATGAGATTTTAAATGTTATTACACCATATTTGCAAGGTGCAAAGTTAAAAGAAAATGAAAAAGAAAAATATGAACAATATTTACCATCAAATATTGAAGAAAGTATTTATGAACATTGCAAAAAGGCAATTGATAGAGCGTGTGGAATTAGTGACAATAATTGGAGTTTTGGAGAACATGGATTACCTAAAATTGGAATAGGAGACTGGAATGATGGATTCAGTAATATAGGTCCAGAGGGAAAAGGAGAAAGTGTATGGCTAGGATTTTTCTTGTATGAAATTTTAAAAGGTTTTATTTCAATTGCAGAATATAGGAATGATTTAGAGAAGACTGAACAGTATAAAAAGATTGCAAAACAGTTGCAAATAAACTTAAATACAAATGCGTGGGATGGCAGATGGTTTAAAAGAGCTTTTGCTGATAATGGTGACGTCTATGGAAGTATGGAAAATGAAGAATGTAGAATTGACAGTATTGCTCAAAGTTGGTCTGTAATTTCTGGTGCTGGTGATGAAGGAAAACAAAATCAGGCAATGGAAAGCTTAGAAAATCATTTGGTTGATGTTGAAAGTGGAATTATAAAATTACTTGATCCTCCTTTTGAAAAAGGCAAACTTGAGCCTGGATATATTAAAGCTTATGTTCCAGGTGTTAGAGAAAATGGTGGACAATATACACACTCTGCCATTTGGGCAATTATTGCAGAAGCAATGATTGGAAAAGGAGATAAAGCAGTAGAATTATATAAAATGATAACACCAATAGAACATGCAAAAACAAAAGAATCAGCAAACAAATATAAAGTTGAACCATATGTACTTTCTGCAGATGTATATGGTGCACAAAACTTGACAGGTTCAGGAGGTTGGACATGGTATACAGGTTCAAGTAGTTGGTATTATTTAGCTGGTATACAATATATTTTAGGACTTAATATTTATCATAATACTATGAGTTTTAATCCTTGTATTCCTAAATTTTGGGATGAATATGAGATTAAATATAAATTTGGAAATAGTATTTATAATATTGGTGTTAAAAATCTAGATGGAAAGAATACAGGTGTTGTTAAGGTCTTTCTTGATGGTACTGAACATGAAAATAAAATTGTTCTTGATGGTAGTGGAAAGGTGTTTAATGTTGAAGTTATTATGTAGTATACATTAGAATACGGGAAAATGTGATTTTTACAATCAAAACAACTGGAATTTTGAGAATTAAAGTGTCGATTTAATGGGAAATTTATATATTTTACTTAATAAATTATTTACAAGATAAAACAAATGTGATATAATTGTTATGTAAACGGCAAAGCCATCATGTAGAAATATGCTGTAGAGAAATGACAGGAGGAATGAACAATGAAACAGTATAAGAAAAAAGAAGCTAAGAAGAAAAGTAGCAAAAAAAATGGAAGCAATTACAAAAAGCCTCCAATTCCAAAAGGTTTTTTCCATGTTGAAGGGACATGGAAAACAGGTTTTGTTATAGAGCATCTAGACAAATTTGACAGAAGTCAATTTGTCTGGGTTCCAGTTGGAGCTTTAAAGAAAAATGCAACCCTTGATGGAATAACATTCTTACAAAGATTTGGTAGAAGAAGATTTATTCCACAAGACTTTTGGGATAACGAATATTTTGAAGAATTAGTTGGTGAACTAAAAAAACAGTACAAGAGTGTAAAGAAATATGGAGGTTTCTATATTTCTCGGTTCACAATATCCAAAAACAAGAAAACTGGTCGTGCACAGTCCATTGAAGGCGAATATCCATGGGTAGAAATGAAATATAAGAAGGCTAAAAAGATAGCACAAAAAATGATCAATAAAGATCATGTGAAAAGTCATCTGCTTTATGGTGCTGAATATGATTCGGTACTGCAGTGGTTTAAGCAGACCAAATCAAGAAGCATGAAAGAAATTGTCAAGGATTCCAGAACGTGGGGACACTACGATGAGGGATGTGAGGCACTTTTTGGTGTTGCCAGGTTGAAAAAGACTGGTGTAAACAAAAATACCTGTACTAATGGTATATACGATTTCACAGGAAATGTATTTACTATGACTCAAGAACGAGCTAAAGGAGGTATGAGGGTCCTACGTGGAGGAGGATATGAGTATGGTCCATGCGAGAATGCTGCTGCTACTAGACACAAAATGGAGATTGGGCTAATTGGGGGCGACGAAGAGGGATTGAGAGTTGCTCTTTGGCTGGCTTAGCTATAACGAGAAGAAAGAGAAATTTTGAAAATTCAAAATTTCTCTTTCTTTTTGAGTATGCAAGCAAATACGACAGTAAAATTGAATAAAAAATGTATGAAGTGCAAATAATTACAACAAATAAACCTACTTCTTATATTACAATGTGATGCGGAAGGAGGAACAAGGGAGGTAATGAATATTTTAGAAATAATAAAGAGAAAGAAAGCGAATATAACTCTTTCGTTTAATGATGTTGTGGAAGAGTGGCTTTCATACAAGAAAAGGATGATAAAGAAATCATCATATTCCAATTATGAGTATATGATTAATAAGTATTTAAGACCATATTTGCAAGAAAAGAAAATAATAGAGCTTGAAAGATATAACTTTAATGACTTAATAAACGAATTAAATTTAGAATTAGCACCCAAAACAGTAAGAGACATAATATGTGTTTTAAAATCAATATTAAATTATATAGAAAATGAATATGGAGGAAAAATAAAAACTAAAAAAATAATAGCACCTCAATTAGATGTAGAAAATATAATTGTATTTAGTAAAGGAGAAAAAAGAAAAATAGAGGAATATTGTACAAAATATAATGATTTAAAAGAGATAGGAAATAAATATGGAGGTGCAATTATTGGATTTTTAGTAGGTTTAGCACTAGCTATTATCCTATTTTGTACAGATCTTTATAAAGTAATTACAGGTATTTTATTGGTTATTGCTTGTGTTTATTTTGGAAATTATATTCAAAAAAATAAAGATCATGTAAAAGAAAGTACCAAGAATTTCATTGATAAATTATAAAAGGAGTAACTAACATGACAAGGACGCAAACAAGAGAATTAGCATTTGAACTATTATATAGTTTAGAAATTCAAAAAATAGCACAAGAAGAGAAAAAAGAACAAATAGAATTATTTCTAGAACAACAAGAAATAGAAGAAGAAAAAGTTAAACAATATATTTTAGAAACCACCAAAGGAATTGAAGAAAACGAAGAAAAAATTATTGTTTAACTTTTTC
>OLOR01003214.1_pt1 | contig 11774 bp, 15 predicted proteins | sample 1672521 | NCBI WGS metagenome assembly OLOR01 (sample SAMEA3136695, study PRJEB25190) | human gut metagenome | biome: human gut; feature: human-associated habitat; material: faeces | place: Austria | collected 2013
ATGATCCGGCACGGGCAGCACAGGGTGCAACAGGCGCAGGCCCGAATCCGGGAGCAGGTCCTGATATGGGTTCTGCAGCAGGAGCAAACACCGGAGCAGGAGCAAATGGTGCAGATGATGATGTCATCGATGCAGATTTCAAAGAGGTTTAATTTAGAAAATAAATAGACAAAGCGTGGGGTTTCCGGTTTTCCGGAAACCCTATGCGTACTATAAGGGATTAATATTATGGCAGAGAAAAGAGATTATTACGAGGTCCTTGGAATTCCAAAGACCGCAACGGAAGCAGAAATAAAAAAAGCTTTCCGTACAACCGCCAAGAAGTATCATCCGGATATGCATCCGGGAGATAAAGAGTGTGAGGAAAAATTTAAGGAAGCGCAGGAGGCATATGCCGTTTTGAGCGATCCGGAAAAGCGCAGACAGTATGATCAGTTTGGTCATGCCGCGTTTGATGGAGGCGCCGGCGGTGCAGGCGGATTCGATTTTTCCGGCATGGATATGGGAGATATCTTTGGCGATATTTTCGGAGACTTTTTCGGTGGCGGAAGACGAAACAGCAACAATAACGGACCGGCGCAGGGCGCAAGTGTACGTCTTACCGTCCGTATTACGTTTGAAGAAGCTGTGTTTGGATGTTCTAAGGAACTTGAGTTCCCGTATAAAGAAGAATGTAAGACCTGTCACGGAACCGGGGCAAAACCGGGAACTTCACCGGAAACCTGCAGCAAGTGCGGGGGAAAAGGGAAAGTGGTATATTCCCAGCAGTCTTTGTTTGGCATGATGCAGAATGTGCAGACCTGTCCGGATTGCGGCGGTACCGGTAAGGTGATCCGTGAAAAATGTCCGGATTGCCGGGGAACGGGATATATCTCAAAGAAAGTACGAAAGACCGTAGAGATTCCGGCCGGAATTGATAATGGACAGTCTGTTCGTGTCAGAGGTTACGGAGAACCGGGACGAAACGGAGGTCCGAGAGGAGATCTTCTGGTAGAAGTTCTTGTTTCCAGAAGCAATGCGTTTGAACGTCAGGACATGAATATATTTTCCAATGCTTCGATTTCCTTTGGTATCGCAGCACTGGGCGGGGATATCCGTATCAGGACGGTGGACGGAGATATCATCTATACCGTTGCACCGGGTACCCAGAGCGGAACGAGAATCCGCCTGAAAGGCAAAGGAGTACCATCGATCCGAAACAAGGCAGTACGTGGAGACCATTATGTAACACTGATTGTCAACACGCCGACGGGCTTAAACAAAGAGGCAAAAGAGGCGTTGCGTAAATTTGATGAATTGACGGGAAATTCCCTGAATAAAGAGGGCGGAGCACAGACCGCAAAAGAAAAAAAGAAAGGTTTTATGGACAAAATCAAAGAATCTTTCGATGAACATTAGTATAAATCGCCTATAGTAATCTGGTACAAAGTATTGTATGATGAGTCTGTTAGTATTATTGGCAGCATGTGTGTACGGATACGGAGGCATGTGGGGGATGACGCTGGAAGAAGAACGTAAAGCTTTGGAGGAGCAGCGCCGCACACTGGAGCGGGAGAAAAAAGAATTTGCGCGGCGGGTGGAGAATGAGGATCGCCGTCTGGAACAGCAGCAGAAGCTTTTTGATATGAAATTTAAAATACTCGAAGAAGAACTTGTAAAACTTGCAACAGAGAAAGAACATGTGAAGAAGCAGAAAGCTTTCTATCAGCGGGTAAGCGATTTTTCCGTGACAGCAGAGCAGCCTGTTATCCGGGGAGAAATGTTTTTCTCCGGAGTAGAGAGCAGACAGTCCCTTAAGAAACGTTATAAAGACCTGATCAAAATTTATCATCCGGATAATCTGGATGGGGATAAGAATACCGTTCAGGAAATTAACAGTGAGTATCATAAGCTTTGTGCTGTGTACAAAAATTAAAACAGCCATACGGTCTGTTCGCAGACCGTATGGCTGTTTTATGCATGTTTAACATGTTTAATGTCGTTCCTCATGAAGACGCTTAAAAATCTCCTCCTCTGACATGGCAGTGGCGGACTGAATGTTTTCTTCCATATTGTAGGTTCTCTGTTTTTTGATATAGAGAGTATTGGTGTTCTCTTTATATTCTACATCACTGGTATCAGAAGTATTTCGCTGCCGGTCATCGGTGTTGAATGCTTTCTGAAGTCCTTCTACAAGATTGCGTTTATCCATTTATTGTTTTCTCCTATAACTGTATAACTATCAACTTAACCCCTATATTATAACATGGGTTTTTTTGATGTACAATGTTTTCTTGAAATTTTATTGGAAATAAGGTATGATATATACAGTATGCCTTAGTGTAGAATTGAGAGGATGGTAACATGAAGTGGAAAAAATATACAATTGAGACAACGACCGCAGCAGAGGATTTTATGAGTTCCATGCTGATGGATTTGGGCATTGAGGGAATAGAGATTGAAGACAATATTCCGCTTACCAAAGAAGATCAGGCGGATATGTTTATTGATTTTCTGCCGGAACTTCCTCCGGATGAGGGCATCAGCCATGTGAGCTTTTATGTGGAAGAAGACGGCAGTGATCAGACGGAGATTTTAAAGCAGGTAAAGATTGGACTAGAGAAACTGCGTGACATGGTGGAAGTGGGAAGCGGTGTCATTACATCTTCCGAAACAGAAGATCTTGACTGGATCAATAACTGGAAAAAATATTTTACTTCTTTTACCATTGATGATATATTAATCAAACCGACCTGGGAAGAATTAAAGGAAGAAGACAAAGATAAATTTCTGATTGAGATCGATCCGGGAATTTCTTTCGGAACAGGAAAACATGAAACGACACAGCTATGCATCCGGCAGTTACAGAAATATGTGGAAGGAAAACATCCGAAAGTACTGGATGTGGGATGTGGCAGTGGAATTTTATCGATTGTGGCATTAAAACTCGGCGCAAGAGAAGTCGTGGGAACGGATCTGGATGCAGACTGCATGACTTCTACAAGGGATAATATGCAGGTAAACCATCTCGATTTGTCTCTGGGAACCTTTTATGTGGGAAATCTGATTGATGATGAAGAACTTCAGGAAAAGGTTGGGACAGAGGAATATGAGATTGTTGTGGCAAATATTTTAGCACCAGTTATCATTGCCATGGCACCGGTCATTCCGGCCAGATTAAAACAGGGGGGGTATTTTATCACTTCCGGCATCATTGATTTTAAGGAAAACGAAGTAAAAGAAGCGATAGAAGCAGCAGGACTTACTGTAGTGGAAATCAATCATCAGGGTGAGTGGGTAAATATTACCGCACAGAAACAGTAGGAGCAGGGTATGTACCAGTTTTTTGTGGAAGATGAACAGGTGCAGCAGGATCGGATCTGCATTGTGGGCGGTGATGTCAATCATATCGGTCATGTGCTGCGCATGAAGACAGGGGAGAAAATCCGCATCAGCGATCAGAGCGGCAGATCGTATTTTTGCCGTATTCTGGAAATTACAGAGGAAGAGGTCTGGGCACAGATAGAGGATACCGATGAAATGGGGACAGAGTTTTCCCATAAGGTGTATCTTTTTCAGGGCCTTCCTAAAAGTGATAAGATGGAACTGATCATACAAAAGACCGTGGAACTTGGTGTCTATACCGTCATACCGGTTGCCATGAAAAACTGTGTGGTAAAGCTGGATGAAAAGAAGGCACAGAGCAAATGTAAGCGGTGGCAGGCAATTGCAGAGAGTGCGGCAAAACAGTCGAAGCGGACCGTGATTCCGCAGATTCAGATGCCACTTTCCTGGAAACAGGCATTGGAAGAGGCAAAGGAGCTGGACGTTGTCCTGGTTCCGTATGAGAATGAAAGAGGCATGGAAGCAACAAGAGAGATCTTTCGCTCGATTCCGGAAGGGGCGTCCATCGGAGTAATGATCGGTCCGGAGGGCGGATTTTCCCCGGAAGAGATTGCGCAGCTGGATAAAGACATGCATCGGATCTCTCTTGGCAGACGTATTTTGCGCACAGAAACAGCAGGAATGGCAACACTTTCCATGCTGATATACGAATTGGATATATAAGAAGGGTAAAAATGGAAGCATATTTGGATAATTCGGCAACGACAAGATGTTGTGAGGAAGCGGCACAGCTGGTGGTAAAATTACTGACGGAGGATTATGGAAATCCATCTTCCCTGCACAACAAAGGCGTAATCGCCGAAAATTATATGAACGATGCAAGAAAAAAAATTGCAAAGACATTAAAGGTACAGGAAAAAGAAATCTGTTTTACGTCAGGTGGTACAGAGTCCAATAATCTTGCAATTATCGGTGTGGCAGAGGCAAACAAGCGAAGTGGAAAACATGTGATAACGACGTCTATTGAACATCCGTCCGTGTCGGCAACGATGGCATATCTGGAGGAACACGGATATGAAGTCACATATCTTCCGGTAGATGCTTATGGTGTGATTTCTCTGGACGATCTGAAAGCGGCAATCCGGCCGGATACCATTCTGGTTTCCCTCATGCAGGTAAATAATGAAATCGGAGCGGTGGAGCCGATCGCGGAAGCGGGGGCACTGATCAAACAGTGTAATCCACAGACGCTTTTTCATGTGGATGCCATTCAGTCCTATGGAAAAATGAGAATTTATCCGGCAAAAATGCATGTAGACCTTCTCTCGGTCAGCGGACATAAGATTCATGGACCGAAAGGAAGCGGATTTTTATATATCAAAGACAAGACGAAAATTCATCCGCTGTTAAACGGAGGCGGACAGCAGAGGGGAATGCGTTCCGGCACGGAAAATGTTCCGGCAATCGCAGGACTTGGCGTAGCAGCGGAACGTATTTATACTGGTTTTGAGGAAAAAATCGACCGGATGTATACCTTGCGAGAGCATTTTATTGAGGAAGTGACAAAAATTCCGGGTGTACACGTCAACGGTCATACCGATCGCAGCAATGCACCGCATATTGTCAGTGTCAGCACGGAAGGTGTGCGCGCGGAAGTATTGCTTCATGCATTAGAGGATAAAGAGATCTATGTGTCAGCGGGAAGTGCATGTTCTTCCAACAAGCCTTCTGTCAGTCATACGCTAAAAAGTATTGGCTTAAAGCCAGAGCTTTTGGATGCAACCATCCGGTTCAGCTTTTGCGTGGAGACAACGGAAGAAGAGATTGATTATGCAGTAAAAGAGATGGCGGCATTGGTTCCGATGCTGCAGAAATATACAAGACATTAGAAAAAGGAGAGCAATATGTATAAATCATTTTTGATTAAATATGCGGAAATTGCCATTAAGGGAAAGAACCGTTATCTGTTTGAGGATGCACTGGTACAGAATATCAGATATCATCTTAAACGTGTAGAGGGAACCTTCCATGTACGCAAGGAAAACGGACGTATCTATGTGGATACGGAAGGAGAATACGATTATGATGAAACTGTAGAAACATTACAGAGGATTTTTGGAATCGTAGGAATCTGTCCGGTAGTACTGGTCGAAGATGAAGGATTTGATGCCCTGGCAAAAGTAGTATGTGACTATGTGGATCGCACATATCCGGACAAAAATTTTACATTTAAGGTGGATGCGCGCCGTGCCAGAAAGAATTATCCGATGACTTCGATGGAGATCAATGCAGCTGTTGGGGAAAAGATTCTTGAAGCATTTCCGGAAACCAGCGTTGACGTACATCATCCGGAGGTGATGATTCATATCGAGATCCGCCCGATGATCAATATTTATTCCACAGAGATCCCGGGACCGGGAGGCATGCCGCTTGGCACAGCAGGTCGTGCAATGCTTCTTTTATCCGGCGGAATCGATTCACCGGTTGCCGGATATATGGTATCTAAACGAGGGGTAACACTTGAAGCGACCTATTTTCATGCACCGCCATACACCAGTGAGCGTGCAAAACAGAAAGTGATTGACCTGGCAAAGAAAGTTGCAAGATATTCCGGACAGATCAAGCTTCATGTGGTGAACTTTACCGATATCCAGCTTTATATTTATGAGAAATGTCCGCATGAGGAACTGACTATCATCATGCGCCGCTATATGATGAAAATTGCAGAGCATTTTGCCGAAGAGGGAAAATGTCTGGGTATGATTACAGGAGAGAGTATCGGGCAGGTGGCAAGCCAGACCATGCAGTCCCTTGCTGTGACCAATGAAGTGTGTCATATGCCGGTATACCGTCCGCTCATTGCCATGGACAAGCAGGATATTGTATCAATCGCAGAAAAAATTGACACATACGAGACGTCCATTCTTCCGTATGAGGATTGTTGTACGATTTTCGTGGCAAAGCATCCGGTTACCAAGCCAAGCCTGAAACATATTAAAAAATCAGAGTGCCGGCTGGAAGAAAAAATAGACGAACTGATGCAGACAGCAATCGATACGACAGAGACGATTCTGGTAGATGCAGAATAATCTGTTTTTGGAAAATTATTTCCATGAAACAAAAAATCCCCTGTCTGCAATACAGACAGGGGATTTTGTAAGTAATTACTGGGAAATAATGTATGGCTTTAAAGCTTCCAGAATCTCATTCAGATTATCCTCGGTATGGATGGCGAGATCAATCGGCTTGGAAAGATCCAGGCTGAAAATTCCCATGATGGATTTTGCGTCAATGACATATCTGCCGGAAATCAGATCAAAATCGTACTCAAACTGAGAGATGGTATTAACAAATGATTTTACTTTTCCAATAGAATTTAATGAAATCTGTACTGTTTTCATAATGAAAACCTCCTTGAAAATATTCATGAAAAACTCATGCTGTTTATATCTTTGATAGTAATATTTTTTATTGGAAAAGTCAAGAAATGTATGAAGATAATTGTATAAAGGAGTAAAAATGAAAAAAGCAGCATTACACAATCTGGGATGCAAAGTGAATGCATATGAGACAGAAGCTATGCAGCAGATGCTTGAAGAAGCGGGGTACGAAATCGTGCCGTTTTCGGAGAAAGCAGATGTCTATGTGATCAATACCTGTTCCGTAACAAATATGGCAGACCGCAAATCAAGACAAATGCTGCACCGGGCAAAAAAGCTGAATCCGGATGCGGCTGTTGTTGCTGCCGGATGCTATGTACAGACCAAAGGGGATGAGGCAAAATGTGATGAAGCAATTGATATTCTGATCGGAAATAATCAGAAAAAAGAACTGGTAGAGCGGCTGGATGCTTTCTTTGCGGGCAGAGGAGAAAAGGTGGAGGCTGTGGTGGATATTAACCACGAAAAACAGGCATTTGAGGAGCTGACACTGGATCATGCAGCAGAGCATACCCGCGCGTTTATAAAAGTACAGGATGGCTGTAACCAGTTCTGCAGTTACTGCATTATTCCGTATGCCAGAGGACGGGTGAGAAGCAGAAATGTTCAGAATGTTCTGGAGGAAGTAAAGCGTCTGGCAGCGTCCGGATATCAGGAAGTGGTACTGACCGGAATTCATTTAAGCTCCTACGGGATTGACTGCGGGGAAAGTCTGCTGCATCTGATCCAGATGGTGCATCAGGTGGAGGGAATCCGGCGTATCCGTTTAGGATCGCTGGAACCGAGAATCGTGACGGAAACATTTGCAGAAGAACTGGCAAAGATGGAGAAGATCTGTCCGCATTTTCATCTGTCACTGCAGAGCGGATGCGATGCAACGCTTGCCCGGATGAACCGGAAATATACGACGGAAGAATACGAAAATGCATGCAATATTTTACGGAAAAACTTTACGCATCCGGCAATCACAACGGATGTTATTGTTGGATTTCCTGGAGAGACAGAAGAAGAATTTGCACAGACAAAGGAATATTTAAAACGCATTCATTTTTATGAGATGCATATTTTTAAATATTCCCGACGGCAGGGAACCCGTGCGGCAGTGATGGAACATCAGGTGCCGGAGGAAATCAAGACGAAGCGCAGTGCCCAGCTGCTGGCACTTGCGGAAAGTATGTCGAGGGAATTCCGCGCATATTATGTGGGAAAAGAGGAAGAAGTACTCTTTGAGGAACCAATGGAAGTTGACGGAGAAACGTGGTATACTGGATATACCAAAGAGTATGTAAAGATCGCGGCAAAAACGGCAGAACCGCTTGATAATGTGATGAAAAGGGGAAGAGTGGAAGCGGCTCTGACCGATGAGATTTACCGTATGAAACTATAGCGCTTGTATTTTTCCTCAATTTCGTATACAATAGATGGGACAGGACTTGTTGGAATGAACAAGGGCAGGGACGGCGAATATGGAGAATTTAAATAATACACAATATTTTACAGTACAAAAGGAACCGGAATTACAGGTAAGAGATGTTTTAGAGATCGTATTCCGTGCATTGAGTGAGAAAGGATACAATCCGGTGAATCAGATTGTAGGATATATTATGTCCGGCGATCCGACATATGTGACGAGTTACAAGAATGCAAGATACCTGATCATGAAGGTTGAAAGAGATGAGCTTCTTGAAGAACTTCTCAAGAATTACATTGAAGTGAATCTGAAGTAGCCCATGATGAAGAAGAGAATTATTGGATTAGATTACGGTTCGAAGACTGTTGGCGTGGCGGTCAGTGACCCTCTTGGTTTTACAGCTCAGGGTCTGGAGACGATTACTCGTAAGGACGAGAATAAACTCCGAAAGACGTATGCGCGTATTGAGGCTTTGATCCGGGAATATGAAGCAGAACAGATTGTACTTGGTTATCCGAAGAATATGAACGACACAGAAGGAGAACGTGTTCAGAAGACGCTGGCTTTTAAGGAAGCGCTTGAGCGCAGAACAGGACTTGAAGTCGTTTTGTGGGATGAGCGAATGAGTACTGTGGCATCAGAGAGAGTATTGATGGAAGGAAATGTACGTCGCGAAGACCGGAAAACTTATATTGACAAGATGGCTGCGGCCTTTATCCTGCAGGGATATCTGGATTATCAGAGCTTTTCGGCGCAGCAGAAGGAATCGGAAGATTAACGCAACATGCGATTTGTGTGTAATATGGGGGAGAGTAGAAACATGTCAACTAAAACAATTACATTAACAACAGACGATGATGAAGAAATCGAATTAATGGTTATCGAACAGACAATGATCAACAATGTGAATTATCTGCTGGTCACAGATTCTGAAGAAGATGAAGCGGATGCTTATATTCTGAAGGAGACGGGGGCTGAGACCGAAGAGGCCTATTATGAGTTTGTTGAAGACAGCACAGAACTGGAAGTTATTTCCAAAGTGTTCGAACAGATGCTGGACGATATTGATTTGAAATATGAATGATTGATACAGAAATTTCAATCGCTACAAGACATTGCAGAGGAAAAGAAAGGCAGAAGAAGCATGATAGAAGATCAATTGAGCGAGTTCAGGAAGCTGCTGAAGGAAAGAGGACTTAAAACAACCTCACAGCGAATGGCTATATTAAAAGTGCTTCTGTCTCAGCCGGAGTGTCATTTGACGGCTGAGGAAATCTATGACCTTGTGAAAAAGGACTGGCCGGATATCGGCCTGGCTACGGTCTATCGTAATATACAGCTGCTATCAGAAATGAACCTCATTGACAAGTTGAATTTGGATGATGGTTATGTACGGTATGAGATTGGTGATCAGGATCAGAAGAGCCATCATCACCATCATCATATGATCTGTGTCAGCTGTGGAAAAGTTTTTGCATTTCAGGAAGATCTGCTGGATAATCTTGAACAGAAGATTGAGCAGACGATGGGATTTGTTGTCAGTAATCATGAAGTGAAGCTTTATGGGCACTGTGCGGAATGCCGCAAGAAGGACGGAGCAAAATCAGAATAGATGCAAGTCTTGTTTCTTTTGAAATATTGTATGAATCCTGTGATTTAACGGAGGTGCAGTTTTTTGAAAGCAAATAAAGGCGTATCAAATGAAAAAATCAAAATTATCCCTTTAGGGGGACTTGAACATATAGGTATGAATATTACCTGTATTGAGTATGAAGACAGTATTATCGTTATTGACTGTGGATTATCCTTTCCGGATGAGGATATGTTGGGTATCGACCTTGTGATCCCGGATGTGACTTATCTGAAAGATAATATAGAAAAGGTAAAGGGCTTTGTCATTACTCATGGTCATGAAGATCATATCGGCGCATTGCCTTATGTTCTTCAGAGTGTGAATGCACCTGTTTATGCGACAAAGCTGACAATGGGTATTATCGAACACAAGTTAAAAGAACATAATATGATGAAGACAACAAAGAGAAAGGTTGTCAGACATGGACAGTCCATTAATCTCGGCTGTTTTAGAATCGAATTTATCAAGACAAATCACAGTATCGCAGATGCTGCGGCACTGGCTATTTATACCCCGGCCGGTATTATTGTGCATACCGGTGATTTTAAGATTGACTATACACCGGTATTTGGTGAGATGATCGACCTGATTCGTTTCGCAGAACTTGGAAAGAAAGGTGTACTGGCACTTCTCTGTGAAAGTACGAATGCAGAGCGCCCGGGTTTTACCCAGTCTGAGAGAACTGTGGGCAAGACGATCAGTCGCATTTTTGACGACCACAAGAAAAGCCGTATCATTATTGCAACTTTCGCATCCAATGTGGACCGTGTACAGCAGATTATCAATGCAGCCTATGAACATGGTCGTAAGGTTATCGTTGAGGGCCGCAGCATGGTGAATATCATTACAATTGCATCAGAACTTGGCTATATCAAGATTCCGGACAATACATTGATTGATATTGACACAATGCGCAACTATCCAGATGATAAGCTTGTCCTGATCACAACAGGAAGTCAGGGTGAGACGATGGCTGCTTTGTCAAGAATGGCAGCAAATACACATCGCAAAGTTTCCATTAAACCGGGGGATACCATTGTATTCAGTTCCAACCCGATTCCGGGTAATGAGAAGGCGGTTACGAATGTTATCAATGAACTTTACCGCAAGGGTGCAGAGGTTATTTTCCAGGATACACATGTTTCCGGTCATGCCTGCCAGGAAGAGATCAAGCTGATCTATGCTTTGACAAAGCCGAAGTATGCAATTCCGGTTCATGGTGAATATAAGCATCTGAAAGCCGGTGCGAAACTGGCTGAGACTATGGGTGTACAGAAAGACCATATTATGCTGATGCAGTCCGGTGATATACTCACAATCGGACAGGAAAAGGCAGAGATCACCGGTCAGGTACCGCATGGCTGTGTGATGGTGGATGGTCTTGGTGTTGGTGATGTAGGCAATATTGTATTAAGAGACAGTCCCAGAATGGTTTGCTGATTGTTGTGCTGACACTTGAGAAATATAGCAACCAGCTGTTGGCCGGACCGGACATTGTTTCAAGAGGTTTTGTGTATGTGAGAGAATCTGAATCATTGATGGAAGATGCAAGAAGAGTTGTCAGTGATGCACTGGATGATTGCCTCAATCACAATATTTCTGACTGGGGTAAGATTAAGAATGTGATCAGAGGTTCACTGGGAGACTTCCTCTGGAAACAGACAAAGAGAAATCCAATGATCCTTCCGATTATCATGGAAGTATAAGGATGCTGTGGAGAACGTTATGATAAAGAAATTATTCGTAGGTACTTTTGGTGTTGCATTAAATGTTATCATTTATATTCTTGTGATCCTTTTGGCAGTTCGTGTGATCACTTGGTCCTATGACTTCGCATATGAAGTTTTTGGAGACAGACCCGTTGCGGCATCCTCCGAGGAAATTGTACCTGTTCAGATCAGCGACGGTGCCAGTACCGATGAAATTGCAGCTATTCTTGAAAAGAAAGGCCTTATTAAGTACAAAT
>OLOR01003216.1_pt1 | contig 11771 bp, 10 predicted proteins | sample 1672521 | NCBI WGS metagenome assembly OLOR01 (sample SAMEA3136695, study PRJEB25190) | human gut metagenome | biome: human gut; feature: human-associated habitat; material: faeces | place: Austria | collected 2013
TGGATAATCATATAAAATAGGTGTTATGTATGTACCGCTGTTTGCTGATATAATAGCAGCAGAAAGGTGGTTGATGATTATGCCTATGGCTGTAGGAACCAGTGTTTGTGCGGCATTGGTGGCAGCAGCGCAGATGCAGAATAATTCTTTCAGCCATGAGCAAAAAAAGGCAGCAGGATCTACACATGGTTTTATATTTTTGCTGATGCTTGCGGCTGTATGTTTAATTCTTCAGATTGTTGGCTTTAAAAATTATGAAAAGAAAGAAAAACAGTAAAAATAAGAGGCATGAATTCTATCAGGAGTTCATGCCTTTGTCATTACAAAACATAGTGTATCCGCTTCTTGTCAAAACGATCCTGCTGAGCATGAACCGCTTCCGGATAGCCGCATGGAATAATAGCGAAAACGTCCAGATTTTCAGGCACGTTCAATACTGTACGGACAGCCTCCATTCGTTCTTTCAGGGGAGCAATTCCAAGCCAGACAGCACCTAGTCCGAGGGCGTCTGCTTCCAGTAAGAGATTTTCTACAGAAGCACTCATATCAATCTGTGCATATTCAGGTATTGTGCAGTTAATGCGGTAACATGTAACAAAAGCAAGAGGTGCAGATGCACAGCAGGATGCGTAAGGGCTGGTCTTTGATAATTTATCTAGCGTAGTTTTATCTTTGATTACATAAAATTCCCAAGGCTGTTGATTTCCAGCAGATGGTGCCGCCATAGCTGCTTGTAGAATTTTTTCGATTTTGTCGTCCTCAACGGATTTGTTCTGATATTTTCTAATACTTGTTCTGTGAAATATTTCGTTCATTTTATAAACCTCCAATCGTTATTGTGAAATGTTTTTTAGTAATTTATGTGATATGCAGTAACTGTATATGCAGGCAACTGTCTCTGCAATCCAGAATGCATACCAGCCGTGTGTGCTACCAAGAGTTTTTATTAAAAACCATAGGCACGGAATTAGCAAAACTAACTGACGGATAGCTGCACTGATCATATTAATCATACCATTTCCTAGTCCGGAAGCAAAGTAAGGTAAAAATGTCTGACCATAATTAGTAAGCTCCACTCTTCTGGTAGTGCGTAAAAACAGATTGATCCCAAGCTCATTTTCCAGACTTTTAATATATTTGGATAAGGTTGACTGGTTCATATACAGGCGGTCAGAAGCTTCCCCAAAATTTTTTGTTTCTGCAAGGACGACAAATTCTTTCAAATATTCTGTATTCATAATAAGCCCCTATTACTTTTAAGTCGGATTCTGACTTAATTTTAAAAGAAGCAGAATTATTTGTCAACAAAGCAAACAATATAATAAATGTATCAAATAAATAAAAACTCAGGGAGGTTTTAATATGGAAACAAAAAGGAAAGTACCTATTTTGAATATGGATGGGAGCAATCCTTGGAATTATTATTCTTATAATTGTATTATTACTCGATGTTGAGAAATATGCAGATCAATATAACAACGACTAGAAAGTGAGGATATTTATGTACGATTTAACATTTGATCCAGAAAAATATGAAATAAAAACATGTGAGCTGGGAAACCGGAGCATTACATATAGGGCATTTGAACATATTGTTTATTGTGCAAATCCTGCAAGTAAAATTCAGACATTGAACATCTATGTACCGGAAGAGTATTATAGTGGGAAAACAATAAATGGATATTCATTAAATACAGCGCCGATTTTTGCACCGAATACGGTAGGTGGCTATATGGAAGGTCCGGCAATGGAAGTGGGAATTGATCGATTTAATCACAAACCAAATTCTGCATTTGAAGCTTTATTACATGGATATGTTGTAATGTGTGCAGGAATCAGAGGCCGCAATACAGGTATGCATTCCAAAGAATTTTTTGTAGGTGGAACAGGAAAAGAAAACACAGAAAATCAGGAGAAACGAAGTGGACGTGCGCCGGCATTAATTGTAGATATGAAAGCGGCAATCCGCTATATGAGACATAACGCAAAAACAGTACCAGGAGACGTAGAAAAAATCATCACAAATTTTAAAGACTATGTCATGAGCTTTGTATCTGCATCTGCTAAAAAAGAAAAAGAAACACATGATACCAGCGTAAGATTGTCAGATCTAGCTGTTCCGGGAAGCGATATAGATGAACAGGAATACATTACATTTGAAGGAAATCAGGTGAAAAAGATTGATACAGATGCATATGTAAAGAAAATCACACGAATGAAACCAACTCCGGCTTTTGATGCACTTTCATTAGAAAGCCCGGAAAACGAAGAATTTGGTGATGATGAAGTAATGGCAAGACATTTTACAGAATTTGCTGAAAAACATTCCAAAGTAGGTGGAGTAAAAGCGGACGAACAGATTATAAAACTTTTGAATCCGACAAAATTCATCGGAGAATGTGATACGACAAAAAACTGGAGAATCCGTCATGGAGGTTTTGACAGAGATACTTCGATTGCGATTCCTGTAATATTGGCAACAATGTTAAAGAACAAAGGTTATGAAGTGGACTTTTCATTGCCGTGGGGATTACCGCATAGCGGAGATTATGATCTGGAAGAATTGTTTGCATGGATCGATAAGCTTGCCAAATAAAAATGAAACAGGGTAGGATACTCTCGAAATTAAGAGAGTGTTCTACCTTTTTTGTAAAAAAAGAAGCGCAAAAAATAATAATACGAAGGATGTGCCAAGGTAATGGAGAAGTTACCGTAGTGCATCCTTTTTGTGTTATTTTCTAGAAAGATAATTTGTATTTTAAGGACAATAGTTAAAGTTTGTGGATGTTGTGACAAACCTTATATATTGATTATTTCTTTTTTCTTACTTGCGGAAAGTGATGAATGGACCGTATAATAATTATTAAGCATCCAGAGAGTTCTTATTCTGGAAATAGAATTACTCGCACCAGTGGTGCGAGTATAGATTAGGAGTGAAAGAATGGTAGAAGATACTATGTTTTCCGGGGAATCGAAAATATTGAGTACAAGGTATCCTTACCTGATAAAAATGAAAAGTACATGAAGACAATCGTAGCTTTTGCCAATGCAGTTTCTGATTCCTGTGTGCCACAGATCATTCCTGATATTGAGCTGCAGACGGTAAACGGGAAAACAGTTATTGTTGTATCAGTAGAAGCATCATTACCGGACTGGGAAACTTTATTGCCATTCTGCTGTCCTGTCTGGCCTTTCGAAATGAGCGGATGACAGGCAGAAAAATCGCAGGATGTGTTCTGGGATTTGCCGGAGTTGTGGTGATCAATCTTTTTTCCAGAAGAGTATCTCCGGTAGTGCTGAGTGGAACGCAGTTTACAATGGAATGATGTTTCGAAAGTTGCAATCTTTGGATTTGTCAATCCATTGTGCAGAGTGATTCTGTCTGCGCTGATACTTGGAGAAGTGAAACAGGCGTTTAATATTGGAAGACTTATATTCAGAATATAGAATAAATTGAGGATAACGTAGAGAATGGAAAAAATGAGTACAAATGAAAAGCAGGCCAGTCGTATAGAGCAGGTTTGCTTTATGAATATGTGCATGATTTGCGACAATGCAGGAAATGTCCTGGCACTGGATAAAGTAAACGACAGCTACACAGGAACGACCTTTCCTGGTGGTCATGTAGAAAAGAACGAAATATTCAATGATTCTATAATCCGTGAAGTCTGGGAAGAAACCGGATTAAAAATAGAAAGCCCGAAGCTGCGAGGGGTATATCATTGGCATAGGGATGGCATTCATAATGTACTTTTTCTCTATAAAGCAGAGAAATTTTCAGGCGAGTTAAAAAGTTCTGAAGAGGGAAAAGTATACTGGATTCCATTAGAAGAACTGAAAAAACGTGAACTGGCTACAGGGATGGAATACGTGCTGGAACTTATGGAATCTGACCAGGTGAATGAGTGTTATATGAAACGAAAAACGGAAGGGTATGTAGGAACGTTGTATTAACATCGGATATTGGGTTTTCTGTTATCTATACAGTTCATTAATTATATAATACTGTTATACAAAGATACCGCTGCAGCGAAGGAAAAGCCTGCATCCGACCGAAAACACATGGAAATAAAACATATAAAAATAAAACAGATGAAAATCAGAGGAGATCATGTTCATGAGAAAGAAGAAACTGTCAGTTCTGCCATTACTGCTGGTGCTCCTGTTTAGCCTGTGTCTGGGAGCATATCCTGTGAGTGCGGCATCACTGAAGAAGCCCTCCGGACTTAAAGTCCAGAAAACTGCCGCCAGGGAAGTAAAGCTTACCTGGAAGAAAGTTTCCGGAGCTAAAGGATATGTGGTCTATCAGAAAAAAGGCTCTGCATCTTACAAAAAAGTAAAGAAAACAGGAAATATCAGTTCCCTGAAGATCAAGAATCTAAGTTACGGCCAGAAGTATTATTTCCGTATCCGGGCGTATAAAACAGTTGGCGGAAAGACTGTGTACAGTAGCTATTCATCCAGCGTAAAGATCACCATACCGAAGAAAAAGGCACCCACACCTACGCTCACACCCACTCCGGTTCCCAGAGTATTTACGGTAACTCCGAAATCCAACCCATATCAGAACAGATATATTAAAACCGCTGCTTTCACAGAGAAGACACGGTCTCATTATGTTCTTCTTTCTTATATGGAGTATTTTTCAACCATCGGAGGGGGAGAACTGCATCTTAAGAAAGGTGTTTACAATCTCGCCTATAACCTGTATGTTCCATCCAACGTAACCCTGGTATTCGAAGACGGCGTAATCATAAAAAGCCTGAAAAAGGCAGGACTTTTTGTCCTGTATGATAATAATGATGCCCGTGCAGGAGTAAAATACTCCGGATATAATGGGGTACACGACGTGAAATTCATTGGCAAGGGAACAGTAATTTTTGACAAAGAATACAGTGGAAGTGACGCCATTCTGATGGGACACACGAAGAACATCCTGATCCAGGGGATCACTTTCGCCAATATGTCCGGGAAAACTTCCCATTTCATAGAAATGGATGCCTCTTATAATGTAGAAATAAAGAACTGTACATTCAGTGGATGTACTTCCACGGGAGTTAAGGAAGCCATCAACCTGGATGTGCCGGATGCTGCCACAGGAGGATTTACCTGGGGAGGAAGTACCATGGACAAAACGGCCGACGATACCATCTATATTCATGATAATGTGTTCAGAAATCTGGCAGCAGGTGTAGGAACCCATATGTATACACCGGGACATCCCCATCGGAATATCCGCATAGAAAATAATACATTCAGCTCCTGCAGAGTATTTGCCATAAGAGCCCAGAACTGGGAGAATTCAACGATCAAAAATAATATGTTTACCAATATCAAATCTGCCACAGCATCGGAACCGGCATTTGCAGTGGATGCAAGGGGAATCAGTAATGTAACAGTCAGCGGAAATACAGCTTCTGCCTGTGATGCTTTTATGGAGATCATCGTAAGCCGTTATTCCGAGGATACCATTGCGAAAAAGCCAGGACTGGCAGATTATGAACCTGTCTACAATTCTATGAAAGAAGAGGATGTAGTATACAACACAGTATCAGGGTTGGGAACCAGTTATGATATTTCATTTACAAATGTTATTTACAATCAGATGAAATATACAGTGTACTGGAACGTAAAAAATGTCTGAACCAGTAAACCAAAATATAAAAACACACCCGAAAGATCATCAATTATCTGTCAGATAACAATATGAATACAGATAATATGATTTTCGGGTGTGTTCAGATAGAAAAAATCCGAGAAAAAGTTTACAATAGAAAACAAAGATATGCTTCCTGTGTTTTCCTGAAATGTTTCACACAGAAAGAGCAGAATCTGGAATTCGGATGTGAATCTGCGTATCTTCCGGTCCTCAAAGAAGCCAATTCTGTAGAGGCACTGAACGAAGCATTAAACAAGTAGTGATAGCACTGGAGGGCATGGGATGCTTTTAGCCTGATTTTTACGTTGATTTGACGAGAGAAGGCTTGAAACACTTACAGAAAAGGAGTAGAATTATATCATTAATTGTATGATTATATAAACATATCACCCAGACAGTTACAAAAACGGGGGTGTTTTATACTATAGATAAATGTCAGAAAGGAGCGGTGGAGATTGATGGGAACAGATTCTGACAGGGAAAAAAATACACAGCTTCTGGGACTGATCAATATTCTGGGTGATGATTACACGAATATTTATCTGGTAAACAGAAAAACTCAGCAGATAGAGATCTACCGCTACAGAAACCAGGACGTTGATGTAGAAAAAGAATTGTATAAAGAAAGACCTTATGAATCAGCCATGACTTCCTACATAGAAAACAAAGTAGTGCCTGAGGACAGACGCAAGATGAGTATGGAGACGAATCTGGCTGCGGTCTGTGAACATCTCACCAGGGTGTCACAGTTTACAGTACATTATCGCGTAAGAAGAAACGGCGAAATCCAGTTTTATTATATGAAATGCGCCAGAATTGGAGAGGCAGATGATTTCGAGAGCATTGTATTTGCATTTGCCAATGAAGATATAGATGTGCGCAGGAATGAGCTGAGTGAACTTCTGAAACCAGGCGGCACAGCGTCCAAGCGTAAAGTGCTGATCGTAGAGGATAATGAACTGAACCGTGAAATCCTTTCCTCAGTACTGTCTGAGAATTTCGAAGTACTTATGGCAGAGGATGGAGAAGAGGGACTGAAGCTTCTGGCAGGGCATTACAGGGATCTGTCTGTAATACTGCTGGACATCTGTATGCCGGTTTGTGACGGCTTTGAATTCCTGAAGAGGAGTCAGAGTGATCCTCTGCTGGCCTCAGTACCTGTGATCGTGACTACCGGAAGCAATCAACCGGATGTGGAGATACAGTGCCTGGATCTGGGAGCATCGGACTTCATTGCGAAGCCCTATAATTCCAGAGTGGTCATCGGCAGGATCAACAGTGTGATCAAGCTGAAAGAATCTGCACAGACACTGACTGCTGTGGAGCATGATGAGCTGACCGGGCTGTACACCAGACAGGCATTTTTCTACCATGCGAAAACACTGATACGTTTGAAACCGGAGGAGAACTTCCATCTGATAGTGGCGGATGTCAGGGATTTCAAGCTGATCAACAGCAGCTATGGAGAGAAAGTAGGAGATCAGATGCTCTGTTATCTGGGCAGGGCTTTTAACAAAAATCCCAAGTTGGGACTGATCGCCAGATATGGAAGTGACCAGTTCGTGTGCATGACTTATGGAAATATTGACCTGTCACCGGCGAATGTGAAAGAATCTCTGGCAAAGATCGCTGCCGATGCGCCGGTTCCCAATGTAAGGGTGAAATGTGGAATCTATGAGAATATAGATAAATCCCAGCCAATCTCTGTACTCTGTGACAGAGGATTTCTGGCGCTGAAGAGTATCCGGGATAATTATGAATGTAATGTAGCCTATTATACCCGGGAGATGAATGAGAAGCAGAATCAGAACCGTGTTCTGGAGAACAGATTCGAAGAAGCGATCCGTGACAGGGAATTCGTAGTTTATTTCCAGGCGAAATATGATGTAAAAACAGACAAGATCGTAGGTGCAGAGTCACTGGTGCGCTGGATCAATAAAGATGGTTCTATGGTAATGCCGGGAGATTTTATCCCGCTCTATGAGAGGGACGGCCTGATCGTGAGACTGGATGAATATGTATTTCGTGAAGTATGCAGATTCCAGAGAGATACCATGGAGCGGGGTGAGGAACTTCTGCCTATATCTGTGAATCTGTCCAGGGCAAGCATTCATCACAGCGGAGTCGTAGAGCGTTATGTGGAGATCGTGAAGGAATATGGCATTCCGCCTTCCTGTGTCCCCATTGAGCTGACAGAAACGGCAACTCTGTATAATGAACAGATCAGGAAATTTACAGATATGTTGGTGAATGAAGGATTTCGGCTTCATATGGATGATTTTGGTTCCGGATATTCGTCTCTTATCACTTTAAATGAGCTGCCGTTTACTACTCTGAAGATTGATAAGAGTCTGATCGATTATATTGAGCAGGACAAAGGTAAAAAAGTAGTACGGCAGGTGATCAATCTGGCCCACGGCCTGGATATGGACGTGATCGCAGAGGGTGTGGAGACTCTCGGACAGGTGAAACTTCTGAGAAAGATGGAATGCGATAATATACAGGGATTCTATTATGCTCGTCCACAGCCGAAAGATGTGTACATAGAAATGCTTCGGAAAAAGCAGTAAATATTATGAAACTGAAATGGGAGATATGCATACTCACTGCATATCTCCCATTTTTGGTTTCACGTTATTCATTATGCCGGCAGTGCTGCCTGCCGGACATAAGGATTATCAGATGTTCAGAAGGTCACTGTAAACTTTCAGTGCTCCGTCAGTTTCGTGTGCAAGAACACGTTTCGCAAGGACTTTACCAAGCTGTACGCCTTCCTGGTCGAAGCTGTTTAAGTTCCATACAAAGCCCTGGAACATGATCTTGTTCTCGAAGTGTGCAAGTAATGCACCCAGAGAAGCAGGTGTCAGCTCATCGCCTGTGATGATGCTAGAAGGACGTCCACCCTTGAAATTCTTGTTCAGGTTCTCATCTTTCTTTCCGCATGCAAAGGCAACGATCTGGGCAGCTACGTTAGCGCAGAGTTTCTGCTGGCTGGTGCTGTTTTCAATATTTACATCCACGCCAAGCTGGCTGTTTCTGAAGCCGATGAACTGAAGCGGTACGATATCAGTTCCCTGATGCAATAACTGATAGAAGGAATGCTGTCCGTTGGTTCCTGGCTCACCGAAGATCACCGGTCCTGTCACATAGTCAACAGGCTCACCGAAACGGTTTACAGATTTACCGTTGGACTCCATATCACACTGCTGTAAGTGTGCAGGGAAACGGCTCAATGCCTGAGAGTACGGCAGAATTGCTGTAGCAGGATAGCCCTGTACATTACGCTCATACACACCGATCAGTGCGTCCAGCATATCCGGGTTCTTTAACAGATCTCTGTTGGTGGCAAGCTCGTCCTCAGCAGCAGCGCCCTCCAGAAGCTGGGCAAATATTTCCGGTCCGAATGCCAGGGAAAGGATTGCTCCGCCTACTCCGGATACAGAAGAGTAACGTCCGCCGATATAGTCATCCATGAAGATTGCTGTAAGATAATCTTCACTCTTAGCTAAAGGAGAAGTCTCGCTGGTTACAGCAAGCATATGTCTGGATGGATCCAGGCCTGCTTTGGTAAGTGCGTTCTTAACGAATGCTTCATTGGTCAGTGTTTCCAGAGTTGTTCCGGATTTGGATACAACGATGAAAAGAGAATGGGCCAGGTCGACAGATGCCAGAACAGCGGCTGCATCATCCGGGTCAACGTTGCTGATGAATTTCGCTTCCATCTTGAATGTGTTGTTGGCCTTTGCCCAGTTCTCAAGTGCAATGTATAAAGCACGTGGACCAAGGTCACTTCCACCGATACCGATCTGTACTACAGTTGTAAATTTCTCGCCGTTCTCATTGGTGATCTCGCCTGCGTGGACTTTATTAGCGAAGTCTGCAGCTTTCTTCTGCTGTGTAACGTAGAATTCACGTTTGTCAACACCGTCTGCTACTACCGGGTTACCAAGCTGTTTACGTGCAAGGTGGTGAAGAACCATACGTTTCTCTCCGGTGTTGATCACTGCGCCATTGTATAATTCCTGAAATTTATCGATCAGCTGTGCCTCATCAGCAAGTTCAGCCAGAGCAGATAAAACAGTTTCATCTACTTCCTTGGCAGCATAATTATAATTTAAGCCGGCTGCCATAGGTGTGTTGTAATTCTTTACACGTTCTGCGCCCTTCTCACCGGACATTGCATCAGCAATATTCACATGATTTTTCAGACCGGCAAGTTTTCCGTAGGAATTCAGGGTGTCCAGGTTTTTCCAAGTTGCCATAATAATATTCCTCCTTTAAAAATGAGTGTGGTTATCTCCCATATAATCTGCGATCTTATTGACCAGCAGCAATGCAGTAATCACGATCCTCTATACAGCAATTATACTGAAAAAGAGGTTCAATTTCAATGCAAGGATCATGGAAAATAAAAAAAACTGTAATAAAAAACATCAAGTTGCCTAATCAGGAGAAACAATTTATAATATAGATACAACAGAGAACAGCTGACATGGTACAGGTCTGTTCGGAAAGGAAAAGGTTATAACATTGGTATTCGTGGCAGCAGTAGTATTAAGCTGTGTTCTGCCGAAGAATATGGATATTGAGAGACTGGATGAAGATAATAAACAAGAAGAAACTGATACGAGGAGAGAAAAGAAATGGAATTTTGGGACATATATGATAAAGATAAGAAGCCTACAGGACGGACTATGAAGAGGAATGACTGGTGCCTGAAGGATGGCGAGTACCATCTGACGGTACTTGGAGTGATTGCCAGACCGGACGGAACTTTTCTTATTACCAAGCGTGTGATGACCAAGGCATGGGCGCCGGGCTGCTGGGAAGTATCCGGTGGAGCAGCACAGGCAGGAGAGGAATCCTATGAGGCTGTACTGAGGGAAGTAAAAGAGGAAACAGGCCTGGATGCGCGGAATGCAGAAGGAGGTTATCTTTTTACCTATCAGAGAGAGAACCCAGGTGAGGGAGATAATTATTTCGTAGATGTGTACCGCTTTGTCATGGATATTGATGAGAAAGATGTGCATCTTCAGACAGAAGAAACAGATGGATATAAATTCGCCACAGCTGATGAGATCAGAGAGCTGGGCGAAGCGGGCAAATTTTTACATTATGACAGCATCAGGAGAGCGTTTGAGTAAGAATACAAAAGAAAATTTTCGGAATAAATGAAAATCCGGCAGTTTTATCGAATTAAGATAAGGGCTGCCGGGTTTTAGTGTATATGGATTTTTATTTCATAGCGTTTCTGATGGCGTTCAGAAGTTCATCATATTCTTCATAAGCCGGGATCTCCGGATAGTCTGCTTTGATCTTCTCTGTGCTGCGGAACAGGAATCCTGCCTTGCTTGCCTGGATCATGCCAAGGTCATTGTATGAATCGCCGCTTGCGATGGTGTCGAAGCCGATGGACTGGAGAGCTTTTACAGTAGTTAACTTGGATTGCTCCACTCTCATCTTAAATCCTGTGATCTCGCCGTTCTCTGCAACTTCCAGTGTATTGCAGAATAAAGTAGGTCTGCCAAGTTTCTCCATGAGAGGTGCTGCGAACTGTGTGAAGGTATCGCTGATCAGGATTACCTGAGAGAAAGAACGAAGCTCATCCAGGAATTCCTTCGCACCTGGAAGGGGATCGATCTTCGCGATCACATCCTGGATCTCTTTCAGACCAAGTCCGTGTTCTTTCAGAATTCCAAGTCTCCATTTCATCAGTTTATCATAATCCGGCTCATCGCGGGTAGTTTTCTTCAATTCCGGGATTCCACTTGCTTCTGCAAATGCGATCCAGATCTCTGGTACTAATACGCCTTCTACGTCAAGACATGTAATATACATAATGATAGTTCCTCCTCTTGTTTCCTTTGTTGATTGCTGTTATTACGGGGTTATCCTGCACCCGGTAATATTGATGATTTTTACATTTTATCGCTGTACTTAATGAAACTATCTTAACATATTCTTATTGGGGTTGCAATTATTAAAATAAGATATGATGCTGGATTTCCAGCAGATCGTTACTGTGAACGGAGTGAACAGTAACAGCAGATCTCCTGATATTCGCTGAGAATATCTGAGATAGTCTTTATGTCCTCGAGCGTGGTTTGAAAAA
>OLOR01003218.1_pt1 | contig 11762 bp, 8 predicted proteins | sample 1672521 | NCBI WGS metagenome assembly OLOR01 (sample SAMEA3136695, study PRJEB25190) | human gut metagenome | biome: human gut; feature: human-associated habitat; material: faeces | place: Austria | collected 2013
ACCCCAACCTCTGCGCCGTGGACCCCGTCACCGGCATCCAGTACCGCAACATCGCTCCCGGGCAGGACGGCTTTATCTGGGGTTCCAACTCCATCGGGCAGGACCTGTGGGCCCGTATCTGGGCCGGTGCCCGCACCAGCCTGACCATTGCCTTTTTCGTGGCTCTCATCGAAGCCGTGGTGGGCATCACTGCCGGTGTGCTGTGGGGCTATGTGCGCGGGCTGGATTTTCTGTTCACGGAACTGTACAACATCTTTGACAACATTCCCACCGCCATTGTGCTGATCCTCATCTCCTATGTGGCCTCCCCCAGCATCTGGACCATGATCCTGGGCATGTCCATCAAGGGCTGGATCGAGATGGCGCGGTTCATCCGCAACCAGATCCTCATCATCCGTGACCGTGACTACAACGTTGCCTCCCGCTGCATCGGCACCCCCACGGTGCGCATCGTGCTGCGCAACCTGCTGCCGTATCTGGTGTCGGTGATCATGCTGCGCATGGCCCTCACCATTCCGGAAGCCATCGGCAACGAGGTGTTCATCACCTACATCGGCCTGGGCCTCTCGGTGGAGACGCCCTCGCTGGGCAATCTGGTCAACGACGGCCGCAAGGTGATGATGCAGGCCGGTCTGCGCTACCAGCTGCTCTACCCCACCCTGATTCTGAGCTTTGTCACCATTGCGTTCTATCTGATCGGCAACGCGTTCTCGGACGCCGCCGACCCGAAGAACCACCTGCAGTAAGGAGGAATGCATGATGAACGAAAATGACTGCATCCTCTCGGTGCGGGGGCTGGATATCCGGTTCAACCTGCGCGGCCGGGTGCTGCACGCCATCCGCGGCATCGACCTGGACCTGTACCGGGGCGAAGTGCTGGCCGTCGTGGGCGAGTCCGGCTCCGGCAAGAGCGTGTTCACCAAGAGTTTCATGGGCCTGTTGGACACCAATGGCTCCATCACCGGCGGCACCATCGACTACTACCCTACCCCCGGCGCAGAGCCGGTGCGCCTGTCCGGCCTGAAAACCGAGAAGGACTGGCTGCGCATCCGGGGCCGCGAAATTGCCATGATCATGCAGGACCCCATGACCAGCCTGAACCCGCTGAAAACCATCGGCGACCAGATTTTGGAGGCCGTGAACCTGCATCAGGGCCTGAAGGGCACCGAGGCCAGGGCCAGAACGCTGGAGTATCTGCGGGACGTGGGCATCTCTGACCCGGAAGTGCGGTTCAAGCAGTACCCCCACGAGTTCTCCGGCGGCATGCGTCAGCGCGTGGTGATCGCCATTGCGGTGGCCTGCAGCCCGAAGATCCTGATCTGTGACGAGCCCACCACCGCGCTGGATGTGACCATTCAGGCTCAGATTTTGCAGCTGCTCAAGGAGCTGCGGGCCAAGTACCACCTGACCATTGTCATGATCACCCACGACCTGGGCGTCGTGGCCAACATTGCCGACCGGGTGGCCGTGATGTACGCCGGCGACATCGTAGAGATCGGCACCGCCGACGAGATCTACTATGACCCCCGCCACCCCTACACCTGGGCACTGCTGTCCAGCATGCCCCAGATGGGCATAAAAGGCGAGGACCTGTTCAACATCGTGGGCACCCCGCCCAACCTCTTTGCCGAGATCCGCGGCGACGCCTTTGCGCCCCGCAACCCGCAGGCACTGAAGATCGACTATGTCAAGCGCCCGCCGTACTTTGAAGTTTCGCCCACCCACAAGGCCAAGACCTGGCTGCTGGACCCCCGGGCACCCCACATCGAGCCGCCTGCTGCGGTGAAAAAACTGCAAAAGGAGGGCTTGTAAGATGGCCGAGGAAAAAGAAGTCCTTCTGGAAGTAAAGGACCTGAATGTGACCTACGGCTCCGGCCGCAAGGCCTTTGCCGCCGTACAGAACGCCAATTTCCAGATCTACAAGGGCGAGACCTTTGGTTTAGTGGGCGAGTCCGGCTCCGGCAAGACCACCATCGGCCGGGCCATCCTGCGCATTCTGCCCACCTCTGGCGGTGAGATCCTGTACAAGGGCCAGAAGATCAACGGCAAAATCCCGCGTGCGCTGGACAAGCAGATCACCCGTGAGATCCAGATGATCTTTCAGGACCCGCAGTCCTCGCTGAACGAGCGCGCCAAGGTGAGCTACATCGTGGGCGAGGGCCTGCAGAACGTGCGGCCCGACCTCTCCGCCGCCCAGCGGGAAGAAAAAGTGCGGCAGGCTTTGCTGGACGTGGGCCTGCTGCCGGAGTTTGCTTCCCGCTTTCCCCACGAATTTTCCGGCGGCCAGCGGCAGCGCATCGGCATTGCCCGTGCGCTGATCGTGGAGCCGGAATTCATCGTGGCCGATGAGCCCATCAGCGCTCTGGACATGTCCATCCGCGCCCAGGTGCTCAACCTGCTGCGCCGCCTGCAGAAGGAGCGCGGCATCACCTACCTGTTCATCGCCCATGATCTCTCGGTGATGCGCTACATTTCGGACCGCATCGCAGTCATCCACAAGGGCAGCATCGTGGAACTGGCCGACGCGGAGGAGCTGGTGGCCCACGCCATCCATCCCTACACCCGCAGCCTGCTGTCCGCCATCCCCATGCCGGACCCCCGCCGGGAGCGCAATAAAAAGCTGTTGGTGTACGACCCCGCCATGCACGATTATTCCACCGAAGCGCCCCAGTGGCGGGAGCTGCGCCCGAGGCACTGGGTTCTTTGCAGCGCCGCCGAGGCCGCGCAGTGGCTGCCGCAGGCCTGAGCTGCTTCGGGTCGCGATCCAATCACTTTACACAGTTTTTACCAGATGAACCGTTGATGGTTCGTCCTTTTTTGATTTCTCACAGTTTATTCATTGACATTCCGACTGCCGTCCACTACAATAACGGTGGGCCGTTTTGGCCTTTTGCCTGTCAAAAAGCGTCCGGCAGAACATGCTTTTTCTGCCGTTTCTGGGAAAATGAAAGAAGAAGAAAAAAAGAAAGGTCCTGAATCCTATGACGACTGCACCACACGAACCCATCTACGCATCCGTCGCAAAACCCTGGCTCAAATACTATGACCCCAAGTTCTTCGATCAGACGCCGCCCGAATGCAGCGCCTTCGAGTACGTCTGCCGCCAGAACAAAACGCACTTAACCGAGACCGCCATCACCTATTACGGCCGCAAGATCACTTATGCCGACCTCATCGTCAACGTCAAAAAGACGGCGGCGGCCTTCCGTGCCATCGGCATGAAAAAAGGCGACATTGCCACCGTGGTCAGCGTGATGACCCCGGAGGTCATCTATGCGTTCTATGCTGCCGACATGATCGGTGCCTCCCTGAATCTGGTGGACCCGCGCTATAGTGCTGAGGGCATCCACGAGTACATCACCGAGGTGGACTCCCACCTGCTCATCTGCCTGAACGTGGTCTACGACCGCTGCCAGCAGGCTGCCAAGCGCACCAACGTGGAACGGGTGCTGGTGGTGTCCCCCGCCGACTCCCTGCCGCTGCATCTGGCCGTGGGCTACAAGCTGTCCACCCCCGACAAGAACCGCTATTCTTCCAACGTGATCCGCTGGAAGGATTTCATTGCCGCCGGTGAGGGCAAAGACACCGGTGCCGAGCCTTACGACCCGGATCACACCTGCGTGGTGGTGCACACCGGCGGCACCACCGGCTCGCCCAAGGGCGTCATGCTGACCGATGTGGACTTCAACTCCATCGCACAGCAGTTCGGTGCTTACGAAAAGCTGTTCCGCCGCGGCCAGAAGCTGATGAACATCATGCCCCCGTTCATTGCCTATGGCTACGCCTGCGGCGTGCACCTGCCGCTGGTGCTGGGCCTTACCGTGATCATCATCCCCAATCTGGACCCTGCAAAGCTGGGTGCCCTGATCTGGAAGTACAAGCCGGAGCACATGTTCGGCGTGCCGGCCCACTACCAGCAGATGGCCTCTTCGCTGCTGCTGAAGAACAAGGATCTGTCCTTCATCCGCAACTATGCTGCCGGCGGCGACGCCATCACGGTGGGTGCCGAGCAGAGCGTGAACGACTTCCTGGCCGCTCACGGCGTGGAGTACGGCCTGGCCAAGGGCTACGGCATGACCGAGGTTTCTTCTGCCGCTACCGCTGCTTCCGGCCTTGCCAACAAGGTGGGCAGTGTGGGCATCCCGCTGGTGAACACCCTTGTGTCGGTGTTTGAGCCCGGTACCGACACCGAGCTTCCCATCGGCGAGCGCGGTGAGCTCTGCATCTCCGGCCCTGCCATCATGAAGGGCTACTACGGCAAGCCCGCCGAAACGGCAGCCCTGCTGCGCCACCACTCGGATGGCCGCGTCTGGGCACACACCGGCGACGTCGGCTATATGGATGAGGACGGCTTCGTGTTCCTGGACTCCCGCATCAAGCGGCTGATCATCCGCCACGATGGCTTCAAGGTGTTCCCCTCCATGATCGAGAACGTCATCAGCCGCCACCCCGCCGTGCAGCAGTGCTCGGTGGTGGGCTGCACCGACAAGGACCATGTGCAGGGCCGCCTGCCCTTTGTGTATGTCGTGCTGGACCCCGCTGCTGACCACAAAAAGCGTCAGATCGTGCGGGAGCTGCAGCAGATCTGCAAAGAAGAGCTGCCGGAGTACGTCCAGCCCGTGGGCTACAAGTTCCTCGATGAGCTGCCGCTGACCCCCATCGGTAAGGTGGACTACCGCAAGCTGGAGGAACAGATCACCTCCCGCGACTACTGATCCTGCTTTTTACGGCCGTGCCTTTGTGCACGGCCTTTTTTTGTATTTCCCGACACATTCCGGAAAATGGGCCTTGACATTACCCGGTTCTCTTTTTATGATAGAAGAAAACCCCGTTGGTCAAAAAAGGAGGAGCATTATGAAAAAACGCCTTGTCAGCCTGCTGCTGACCCTGGCTCTGCTGGTGCTGCCGGTGGTCTCTGCCGGGGCTGCCCAGCCAGACCCCACCCTGGTGCAGACCCAGACGGAAACTGCGGAAGCAGCCCAGCACCAGTATTCCTACATTGCCCTGGGCGACAGCATCGTAGCCGGCATCGGCCTGCCGGATGCGGTCTACCAGCGGAACGGCCGGTACTACGATGTGTCCGGCAACTACCAGGGCTACTCTAAGGATTGCTATGTGGCCCGGGTGGCCGAGGGCCTGGACCTGAGCCGGGATCAGACCGCCAACTACGGAATGCCTGCCCTGATGAGCGGCGACCTGCTGGAGCTGGTACGGACAGGCTCCTGCCAGAGTGCCAGCATCAATTTCTCTCTGCCTGACCTGCGCCAGGAGCTGAAGCACGCTCAGGTGATCACGGTGGAGATCGGTGCCAACGACGTACTGGTGCCTATCATGTACGGCATTGCCTCTGCCATGGGCGGCCCCCAGGTCTTTGAGGCCCTGCTGCCTATGCTGGAGGGCGACTTCCGCCAGATGGACGCCTCCTCCTTTGCCGCCCTGCGAGAGAGCCTGGACTCTTTGAACATCACCGCCCAGCAGCGCAAGGCCCTGCTGCAGCTGCTGAGCAGCGGCGTTGCCGACATTTGCGCCCAGAGCCAGGCCACCACCCTGGCCAACCTTGAGGCCCTGCTCCAGGAGCTGAAGGCCCTGAACCCCGACGCCCAGATCGTTCTGGTGGGCTACTACAATCCCGTTCCCCTGCTGCCGGCTCCTGCCAACCCCTTTGTCAAGCACTTCCGCACCCTGAACCGCTCGGTGCAGAAGCTGGCCCAGCAGTACGACGTGGCTTTTGCCTCTGCCGCCTACACCCTGGTGGCCAACGACGCCCACCCCACCGCCTGCGGCCACAAATATCTGGCACGTCAGATCCTGAAGGCTCTGGAAAAGTAATTTTTTCTGAGTTTGCCATGTAAGGAGGTTCATTATGAAAAAACGTATTGTCAGCCTGCTGCTGGCAGCCGCCATGCTGGTGCTGCTGGCTGTGCCCGCCTTTGCGGAGGACGAGCACGCTTATACCTATGTGGCCCTGGGTGACAGCATCACCACCGGCGTAGGCCTGAAGGACACCCACTTTTCCATCACCGTCAAGAGCTATGATGTGCAGGAAAACTACCATGATTACTCCAAAGACTGCTATGTGGCCCGGGTGGCCGACGCCCTGGGCCTGGACCGGGACCATGCCGTGAACTACGGGATGCCTGCTGCCATGAGCAGCAACATCCTGGACCTGGTCAGGACCGGCTCCACCGCCTCCGGTGTCGCCTACTACGACCTGCCTACCCTGCGGCAGGAGCTGGCAGACGCTGACCTGATCACCCTGCTTATCGGCTCCAACGACACTGTGCTCCAGCTCATGGGAGCCATGGGCAAAGCCACCAACGGCAAGGCCACCAAGCTGCTGATCCCCCTGCTGACGGGCACCATGCGAGAGATGAATCTCCAGAACCTCCAGACCCTGAGAAAGGGCCTGGAAAACCTGGACCTGACCCCGGAAGAGCTGAAGGCCGCCCTGAAGCTGCTGGATTCCGGCATGGAGGAGATCTGTGACCAGACCCGGGGCCAGACCGTGGCCAATGTGGAACAGATCCTCCAGGAGCTGAGAGCCCTGAACCCTGACGCCCAGATCATTCTGGTGGGTTACTACAATCCCCTGCCCTTCCTGCCCACCTACGGCAGACACTTCCGCCTGCTGAACCGCTCCGTCAAGGCCCTGGCCCAGCAGTACGGCGCAGACTATGTATCCATCCCCTATACCTCCATTGCCAACGACGGTCACCCCACGGTGTGCGGTCACAAGTACATCGCTCGCCAGATCCTGAAAGCCGTCCGCAAGTAAACGTTTCGTTTTTTCAAGGCCCTGCCTGTCCGGCAGGGTCTTTTTGCTTTCCTGCGTTTATTTCCGGCATTCAGCTTCAAAAGCTTCTATTTTGACAACTTTTTCCTGCGATTTTCCACGTTTTGTCAATTGACATTTCCCCTTCATTTCCTTATCATGGAAGCAGTTCCGCAGCCTTGAGATGTTGCGGGGAAAGAGGGAATGATGACCATGAAAACAAAACGCATTGCAAGCCTGCTGCTGTCGGCCGCGCTGCTGCTGTCGCTGGCCGTTCCTGCCTTTGCAGAGAACCCCACCACCGAAGAGACTGCTGAGCCGGAAACCGCCGTACAGGAAGCGGAGCCGGAAGCTCTTACCGAAGACGATGCTGTGGCGCCTGTTGCAGAGCCCACCGTCAAAAAAGAGTACACCTATGTCGCCATCGGTGACAGCGTGACCGCCGGCGTGGGCCTGAGCGGCCTGCAGTACAAGCTGGTACAGAACGGCTTCGATATGTCCGGCAATTACAAAGGCTACGATGGCCAGTGCTTTGTGGGCTATGTAGCCGACCAGCTGGGCCTGGATCGTGACCACGCCATCAACCTGGGCCTGCCCGCCGTGATGACCCGCGACCTGGCAGACCTGATTGAGACAGGTGCCATGCCGGCCATGAACCATTATTCCGGCGTGCAGTATACCTCGGTGCCGGAGCTGAAGGAGTACATCCAGAAAGCGGACCTCATCACCCTGCAGATCGGTGCCAACGACGCCCTGATCCGCACCATCGTGGCCCTGGGTGAGGCTACCAACTGGAAAAGTGAAAAGCTGGCCAACAGCATGGTCACCGGAATGTTCCGCAACCTGACCCCGGACAACATCGACTACTTTATGGACTGCCTGAAGCAGCTGACCCTGACCCCCTCGGAGTTCCGTGCCGTGATGTATCTGCTGACCACCGGCATGGGCCAGATCTGCACCTCCACCTATGCCGACACTGTGACCCAGCTGGAGCGTGTGATGAAGGACCTGCGTGAGCTGAACCCGGAGGCCCAGATCATGATACTGAGCTACAATAACCCGGTGCCCCTGATGCCCTCCTGGAGCCGCCACTTCCGTCGGCTGAACACCGCCGCAGCCAAGCTGGCCGCCCAGTATGATGTGACCTATGTGCCCATCCCCTATACCCGCACCGCCAACGACGGTCACCCCACCGTTTCCGGCCACAAGTACATTGGCCGCCAGATCCTCAAAGCCGTCAATTACTGATCCATAAACATGCAGCATAAAAGGGCCTGTCTCTTGTGAGACAGGCCCTTTTCGTTAGGTTGCAGTTTGTTTTCTCAGCTCAGTCGGCCGCTTTCTACCGAGTAGGTCACATCGGCGGCAGCCATGGTGGACTTTCGGTGGGAAACCAGCAGCACCGTCTTGTCCCGGCACTCGGCCCGCACCGCCTTGAGGATCACGCCCTCGTTCAGGCTGTCGAGGTTGGAGGTAGGCTCGTCCAGCAGCAGGAAGGGTGCATCGTGCAGGAATGCCCGCGCCACACCGATGCGCTGCCGCTCGCCGCCGGACAAGGCCCCGCCCAGCTCACCCACGGGGGTGTCATACCCCTTGGGCAGGCTGCGGATAAAGCCGTCCAGCGCAGCCTTTTTGCAGGCCGCTTCCACTTCTTCGCGGGTGGCATCCCGCTTGGCGATGCGGATGTTGTTCTCGATGGTGTCGTTGAACAGCTCCGTCTCCTGGGTCACAAGGCTCTCCTGTGCCCGCAAAGTGGCCGTGTTCACCCGGCGGATGTCCTCCTCGCCAAAGCGGATGGTGCCGGTGTTCACATCCCAGAAACGCATGAGCAGCCGCAGGAAGGTGGACTTGCCGCTGCCGGAACGGCCGGTGATGCCCACGATCTTCTTTTCCGGGATAGTCAGGCTCAGGTCGTGCAACACCTCTTCGTCCGCATAGGAGAAACTCACATGCTCCGCCTGCGCCCCCGCAAAGGCCGTGTGGGCACCGTCGGTCACGTCGGCGGTCACAGGCTCTTCGTCCAGCAGATCCAGCACACGGTCGGCGCTGGCAAACACCTGGGTCAGGCTGGCACCAAGGTTGGCCAGTGCCACCACCGGGCCAAAAGAGCTCAGAGCCGACAGAGTGCAGATGAGCACCCCTTCCACGCCCATCTGCCCGTTCCGGTACAGCTGCAGGCTCACTCCCAGCACCGCGATGACCGTGAACAGGATCAGGGTGTTGGTGATGGCCACGGTCAGGCCCTCGCGGTATTTCAGGGCCTTCTGCTTCTCGCCCAGTGTCTCGCTGTGGGCCGTGATGCCGGCCGCACGGGCGGCGGTGTCCTGATATTGCAGGGTATCACGCAGGCCGCGCAGGCTCTCCAGCACATAGCTGTTGGTGTCGGCCAGGGCCTGCCGGTACTCCCGGGCCACCTTGTCGCCGCGCTTTGCGCTCCACACCGGCAGGGCCACGCCCACCAGCAGGTACCCGGCCAGCAGCACCAGTGCGGGCAGGATGTGGTAACTGGCCACAAAACCGGTCATGCCGATGACACAGATGCAGGCAATGCAGATGGGCGAGATGGTGTGGGCGTAGAACACTTCCAGTGCCTCGATGTCGGCGGTGATCAGGGAGATCAGGTCGCCGCGGTCACGGCCCTCCAGCTTGGCCGGGGTCAAGCGGCGCAGCGCGCCGAACACCTGATCCCGGATGAGGGCCAGCAGCTTGAAAGCGATATAGTGGTTGGAAGCCTGCTCTGCATAGCGCAGGATGCCGCGCAGCAGGGCAAATACCAGAATGCAGGCAAAGGCAACGCCCACCGAGCGCAGCGGGCTGGCCAGCCCCAGCGCCCGCAGAATGCCAAAGCCGCCGAAAATGGTGATGAAGGTGGCGCAGAAATGCCCCGCCACGCCCATGACGATGGCCGCCAGCATGATGGGCAGCATGGGCTTGACCAGCACGATGAGGCGGCCCACAAGGACAAAGGGGCTGCGATGCTTGGGTTCGTTCATATCAGGCATCCTCCGTTTCCAGCGTTTCCAGCTGCTTCTGGGCCGTGTACAGACGGCTGTAGGTGCCCTGCTTTTTCAGCAGTTCCGCGTGGGTGCCCCGCTCTGCGATGCGGCCCTTGTCCAGCACATAGATGCAGTCGCTGTCCACCACGTTGGCCAGCCGGTGGGAGATCAGGATCACCGTTTTGCGGCCCGCCAGGCTCCGGATGGCTGCCATGATGTCGTTTTCGCTCTCGGCATCCACGTTGGAAGTGGCTTCGTCAAACAGATAAATGGGGGTGTCGTGCAGCAGGGCGCGGGCCATGGCAAGGCGCTGCCGCTGGCCGCCGGACAGGTTGCTGCCGCCCTCATGCAGGGCCGTCTGCAGGCCGTCCTGGCTGCGGCAGAAGTCGGCCAGGTTCACCTGTTCCAGTGCGGCCCAGAGCTCGGCCTCGGTAGCATCGGGCTTTGCCATGCGCAGGTTTGCTTCCACTGTGCCCTTGAAAATGGTGGCATTGTGGGGCACCAGCGTCAGGGCACGCAGGCGCGGGGCCCGCTGCAGCTGTTCCACCGGCACACCGCCCAGCGTCACGCTGCCGGTGTAACCGGTGCGGCTGCCGGACAGCAGCGCCGCAATGGTGCTCTTGCCGCAGCCGGACTCACCCACCAGCGAGACAAAGCTGCCCTGCGGGATGGTCAGGGACACGTCCTGCAGAATGGTGCGGTCCTTCTCGTACCCAAAGGTAACGTGCTCCAGCTGCAGGGCAGCCTGTTCCGGCACGGTCTGTTCGCCATCGGCAGGTTCCTCTGCTGCCAGCAGTTTGAAGATTTTTTCTGCCGAGGCAGCACCGTTCATGGCAATGTGGAAATAGCTGCCCAGCAGCCGCAGCGGCAGGAAGAAATCTGCCGCCAGCAGCACGATGGTCAACGTGGCCGTCAGGCTCAGCTGACCCTTGGCAAAGGCGAACACCGCACTGATGATGCCCAGCCCAGCCCCGCCGTAGGCCATCAGGTCCATCAGGGTCACCGAATTCAGCTGCATGGTCAGCACCTTCATGGTGATCTTGCGGAAGCGCTCGGCCTGGGCGTTCATCTGCTCATGCTTCCAGCCATCGGCCTGATAGATCTTCAGGGTGGTCAGGCCCTGGATGTTTTCCAGAAAGCTGTCGCCCAGGGTGGTGTACTCGCCCCAGTATTTTGCCAGCAGCTTTTTGGCAAATTTCTGCACCGCCACGATGGACATGGGGATGAGCGGCACACAGCACAGCAGGATGATGGCCGACCGTGCGTGCACTCCCACCAGCAGCACGAACAGGGTGACCGGGGCCAGCAGGCTGTATACCAGCTGGGGCAGGTACTTGGCAAAGTAGGTGTCGATCTGTTCCACGCCTTCACTGGCCAGCATGACCACCTCGCTGGTGGCGGCGGTCTCGGTGTAATTGGGGCCCAGACGGGTCAGCTTGTCGTAAATGTTGCTGCGCAGGGTGCGCTTGACGTTCTTGGAAGCCTGGTCGCTCATGCCGGATGCCAGCAGGGTGAACACAAACCGGAACGGCACCGTGCCCAGACACAGCAGAAGGTTCTGCCACAGCACCCCAGTGGTGAGCATGCCCGCAAAGGCCGCCCCCACCAGCCGGGCGATGGCCCGCACAAAGATCACGTTGCACAGCATGCCCAGCCACTGGAACGCCACGTTGGCCCCCACAAAGCGCAGGGCCCCGCGGTCAAAGGAGAGCAGTTTTTTATTGATCACGGATTCTTCTCCCTTTCTGTCCGGTCGGTGTCAGCGCCGAACAGACGGTCGTATTCGCCGGTAAAAATGCGGTCCGGCAGGGCGCTGGTCATGGCCAGGGCCGCAGCGGTCTTTTCCTCCTCGGTCAGGGATTGGCTCACCGGCGGAAAATGTTCCAGAATGCTTTCCATCTCCGCATGCACCTGTTTGGCCACCCAGATGCCCCGGTCGGTCATATAGATCTTGCCGTAGTGCTCCTTTACGATCATGCCGCGCTCCATGAGCA
>OLOR01003222.1_pt1 | contig 11746 bp, 7 predicted proteins | sample 1672521 | NCBI WGS metagenome assembly OLOR01 (sample SAMEA3136695, study PRJEB25190) | human gut metagenome | biome: human gut; feature: human-associated habitat; material: faeces | place: Austria | collected 2013
ATCCTCGCGGTCAAGGTCGTGGACAGCGTGGAGGAGGCCGTCGCCCACATCGCGGCCCACTCCACCGGTCACAGCGAAGCCATCCTGACCCGGACCGACGCCCACGCGGCCCTCTTTACGGCTGCCGTGGACAGCGCTGCCGTCTACGTCAACTGCTCCACCCGCTTCACCGACGGCGGCGAGTTCGGCCTCGGCTGCGAGATGGGCATCTCCACCCAGAAGCTCCACGCCCGCGGCCCCATGGGCCTCGGCGAGCTGTGCAGCTACAAGTACATCATCCGCGGCGACGGTCAGGTCCGGTGATCTTTTGACAAGACCGCCGCTGCGATAAAAATTTTCTTCATTCTTCACGACAGGCCGGGGCCAGACGCCTCGGCCTGTACTTTTGTTTCATTCGAATGGACTGTTTTTCAGCAAGATACACTTTCGGCCGAAAAAATTTTTACAAATGCATTGGAGAATAAATCCTTGTATCCAAATTTTCGCCATTCTCCACAAAGCTATAGTCATACTTTCCCCATTTTGTCTCGCAAAAATCACAACAAACCTCTTGACATCCGAGCTTTGAGCGGGTTAAATTTAAGATGAAGGTGTAATTCGACACAATCTCACTTGTTTGGTCTGTTTGTTGAGAGTTGTTCTCCACGAGGCTTCAGTTTTTTAAGTCGTTTTCTATCCGGGGACACTTTTCCGAGCATATCCGCCCACCCACAACACTATACTTGGAATGAAGGAGAGAGCGTTATGACGATTGCTATACTCGCACATGACTCCCGCAAAGAACTTGCACTTCAGTTCTGTACCGCCTACAGTGGAATCTTATCCCGCAACACGGTCATTGCCACCGGTACCACCGGTCGGATGCTGGCGCAGGCCACCGGTCTGCCCGTGCACTGCTACCTCTCCGGGAAGCTGGGCGGCATCCAGCAGATTGCGGCCCGGGTGGCCTGTGACGAAGTAGACCTTGTGCTCTTCTTCCGCGACCCCCTCAAGCAGGAGACCGGCAGCAGCAACGAGCAGAATCTGCTGCGGCTGTGCGATATGCACAGCGTGCCCATCTCCACCAACATCGCCACGGCCGAGGTGCTGCTGCGCGGCCTCGATCAGGGCGACCTCGATTATCGTGATGGCATCCACCCCGACATCACGGAGCCTCTGCCCGTCCACCGGGCCGTGTGTTGAGGCTGTTTTTTTAAGACATCGACCCATCTGGTGTTTTTTTGTGTATAGAGGGTTTCGAATAACGAAAGACACCGCAGAAGTTTGCGCTTCTGCGGTGTCTTTTCATTTTATCCTGTGCTCAGGCAGCACGGAGGGACGACTTATTCCAGACCGCCCATCTGTTTGATGGCCTTGATGGCGAAGGTCAGGGTGCGGCCCATTGCCACGCCCGCCATCAGGCAGGGGTAGTTGTTGGCGAAGAAGGAACCGGACATATCGCCGGTGACGTACAGGCCGGGCATGGGCTTGTTGTCGTTGTCGAGAGCCTGACCCTTATCGTTGATGGCGATGCCCTGCTCGGTGCACAGCAGAGAGGCACCCAGCCAGCAGCCGTAGAAGGGAGCGGTGCGGATGGCGCTCAAACGGCTTGCAGGCTTGCCGAAGTCCTCGTCGTTCTGCTTGTCGTACAGCTCGTTGTAGCGGGCAACGGTGGCTACAAAGTTGTCCTTGTCGGCACCGGTAAAGCCCATCTTGTCGGCAAGCTCTTCAATGGTGTCCGCCTTCATGATCAGGCCCTCACCCTCGTACTGCTCCAGCTGACCTTCCATCATGCCGGGGATGTAACGGGTCAGTGCAGAGCAGCCGATGGTGTGGAAGCGGTCTACGTCGCTGCGGAAGTTTGCATCGTGGATCATGGCATAAACATGACCCGGCTGCTGGAAGGAAGCGTGAGAAGCGTTGTCGTACTCCTGACTCTCATTCATAAAGCGTTCGCCATGGCGGTTGACCTTCAGGAAGGGCTGGCTGCCGGGATTGTACTGCCCCACAGTGCCGGGGAAGGCCTTGCCGCCAAAGGCGTTCTCGCTGTCCACATAGCCGGCATCCACACCGGGGGCCACCAGACCACGGTCGAACAGAACGGGAGCGGGCTCTGCATCCAGATGTGCACCTGCCCAGATCGCGGCACGGATGCCGTAACCCTTGTCGGCAGGCGTATAGGAGCAGGCAGTGGTCACACTGGTGCCCAGCGGGTCCAGCTGCTCCATCATGTAGGGGTTGCCGGCATAGCCGCCGCAGGCCAGCAGCACGCCCTTGGCTGCGTTGATGCGGATAAAGTGGTCATCTGCGGTACTCTGGGCGATCACGCCGGTGATGCGTCCATCGGCATCCTTTTCCAGCTTGGCAAGGCCGGTGTTAAAGTCGATGCTGTAGCCTTTGCTCTCAATGTACTCCTGGAACACCACGTTGCGGGGCTTTTCGGCGCTGCTGTAATCGACCTGCTGCACAGGGAACATCAGCTTGCTCTGGCTCACCTGCGTGTCATCCGGCCACTTGGCTTCATCGCCGGAGGTCAGGTTGCACACATAGTTATAAGGTTCGTTTTCCAGGATGCCGGAAACAAAATCATGCATGGCAGCGGATTCGTTGATCCAGGTCTTGACCACGCGCTGGTCGCAGCGACCGCCCATAGAACGGGAGATCTCGCTCAGCAGCTCGGCGCGGTCAACCGGAGCGATCCCTTTTTTCTTTGCTTCGCTGCTATCAATGGTGCCGTACCAGTGACGGGTCTCCATGACGGAAGAATTCTGTTCGATCAGGCGGAAATCCAGCCCGTTCTGTGCAGCATAAGCGGCTGCGCACATACCACCGTTGCCTGCGCCCACGATGACGATATCGGTATCCCATGTCTCGGTGATGGCGGCCTCGTCGATGTCGGGCTCGGTGCCCAGCCAGTCGTTCTCGTCGCCGGTGGGCAGCTGAACGGAGGACACAACGGCCTCGCCCTTGGCCTGTGCATAGCAGCTCTTGGCAGCCTTCATGACGGCCTCGGAGGTGATGGTGGAGCCGGACACGCCGTCGATCTCGGCAGAACCGGCAGCCAGCAGCTGATCGCGCAGCTCGTCGGCGGCAGCAGCACCGATGGAAGCGGTCTCGCCGGAGGTGTCCACGACCACGTCGGTCACGGCGCTGTCGGAGAAGGTCATGGTGACCTTGACGGTGGAGGAAATGCCCTCGGCAGTGCCCTCATAGGTGCCGGGGATGTAGGTGCCGGTTGCACCGGAAGCGGCAGCGCTGCCGGAAGCAGCGGTGGAGGTGGAGCCGGAGGTTGCATTGCAGGCAGCCAGAGCACCGGCGGTGACACCGCTCATGGCGGCGGCAGCGGCGATCTTCAGAAAGCCTTTGCGGGAGATCTTGTTCATAGTGGTTTCCTTCTCTTTCTCTTCTTGTGTCTCTTTGTGATTTTTGGCCCGGCTCTGTGGAAAAATCTGCACAGAACCAACAAAAACAGTTTAGCATACCTGTGAAAAGTATGTCAATCAATTTGGGGGCACGGAACGCCTTAAACTTTGTTAAACATTTGGCGCAGGTACGGCCCGGTCAATGGAGAAAAATGCAGGCTCTGCGGGGATTTTTGCCAAAAACAATGCACGGAAACATTGCACAGGTGTTGCGGTTATGTTACAATTGAGTTGCACACAGAAGCCGGCCAGCCACGACCGGCAGAACGGCAGCAAACGCTGTCACGGAAAGGGAGATTTTGGTATGAAGGTGGCAATGATCGGGCACAAGGACTTCCCGTCCCGTTCGGGTGGTGTGGAAGTCATGGTCGGCGGGCTGGCAGCCAGCCTGGTCCGGCGCGGTTATGAGGTCACGGTGTACAACCGCGGCCTGCAGAAGGGGCACAATGTTTACACGACCGAGGGCGTGCAGGCCCGCCGCATCTTTACCTTTCAGAAGGCGTCGCTGAATGCCATGGTCTATTCGTTCCTGGCCACCTTTGACGCCCTGACGCGGGACTGCGATGTGATCCACTACCACGCCATCGGCCCATCGGTGCCGCTGGTGATCGCCAAGCTGTTCGGCAAGCACACGGTGTGCACCGTGCACGGGCTGAACTGGAAGGTGGACAAGTGGGGCGGCTTTGCCAGCGCCTACCTGAGGCTGGGCGAGCGGGTGGCCGCAAAGTATGCGGATGATCTGGTGGTGCTGTCGGAGAGCGAGTGGAACTATTTTCAGGAGAAGTATGATCGTACCGCCATCCTCATTCCCAATGCGGTGCAGATGCGCCAGCCGCTGCCCTGCAACCTGATTCGCGAAAAATACGGGCTGGAAGCCGGGAGCTACATTCTGTATGTGGGCCGCATCTCGCCGGAAAAGGGCCCGCTGGACCTGGTGGAGGGCTATCTGAAAGCCCACACGGACAAAAAACTGGTGCTGGCCGGCCCCTTTGCGGAGACCGAGTACTGCACCACCGTGCAGGAGAAGATCGCGGGCAACCCCAACATCATCACGACGGGCTATGTGGTGGGCGACGCGCTGCTGGAGCTGTACAGCAACTGCGCCCTGTTCGTGCTGCCCAGCCACACCGAGGGCCTTTCGCTTTCGCTGCTGGAGGCGCTGTCGCTGGGGGTGAAGTGCCTCGTGAGCGACATCCCGGAGAACACCACGGTGACCGCCGACTACGGCACCGCGTTCCGCACCGAGGACACCGACAGTCTGGCCCGGGCACTGGAGCGGGACACCGCCCGGCCGCTGACCCCGGAGCAGAGCAAAGCGCAGCTGGACTATGTGCGGGCCAATTTTGATTATGACATCATGCTGGACCGGTATGAAGAAGTGTACCATCATGTGACCGGAGATCCGCTCAAGGCGATGCCTTCGCATGGAGGTGCGGTGTGATGGACAACGCACAAAACCCGACCGGTCCGGTCCTGACCGCGGCCGAAAGCCGCCGCCGGGTGCTGCACAACATGTGCTCGTCGCTGTTGTACAACCTGTCGGTGATCCTGTTCGGCCTGCTGCTGCCGCGGCTGTACCTCACCAGCTTCGGTTCGGAGCTCAACGGTCTGGACAGCACCATCAAGCAGATCTTTTCCTGTCTGACTCTGCTGGAAGCGGGCGTGGGCCTGGCCTCGCAGCAGGCCTATTACCTTCCGGTGGCCGTGGGCGACCGGAAAGCCATCAACGGCATTTTTTCGGCCACGCATCACTATTACCGCCGCACCGGTATCGTGTATCTGCTGGTCACGGTGGTGTTTGCGCTGCTGTACCCCCTGTGCATCAACACGGTGCTGTCCTACGGCACCGTGAGCCTGATCGTGGTGTTCTACGGCATCCCGGGCATCGTGAGCTATCTGGTGCAGGGCAAATACCGCTCCTTTATGGAAGTGGAAGGCAAAAACTATGTGATCACCTACATCACCACGGCCACCATGGCGGCGGGCAACCTGCTGCGCATGCTGGCGCTGCTGTTTACCCGCAGCATTCTGTTGGTGCAGGTGACCTACTGCGTGCCTTCGGTGTTTCAGGTGCTGGTGCTTACGGCCTATATGCGCAAAAACTATCCGTGGCTCAACGCGCACGACACTCCCAATCTGGAGGCGCTGGCCCAGCGCGGCTCGGTGCTGGTGCATCAGCTCACGAGCATCGTGTTCAACAACACCGACACGATCCTGATCTCCAGCCTGTGCGGTCTGGCGTCGGCCAGTGTGTACACCATTTATATGCTGTTTTTCTCCAACATCGAAAAGCTGTTCTACTCGATCGTCAACAGCATCAGCTTTCGGCTGGGGCAGCTGTTCTATGTGGAGCCGGAAAAGTTCAAGCGGCTGTACCGGCTGTACGATGCCCTTTACCTTTCCGCGGCCTTTGCACTGTTCACGACCGTGGCTGTGTTCCTGATGCCCATCATCGCGCTGTATACGTCCGGTGTGACCGATGCCGAGTACCTTGACACCCGCCTGCTGGTGCTGTTCACGGCGGTGGAGTTGCTGTCCAGCGCCAAGCAGCCGTCGGGGATGCTGCTGAACATCAGCGGCCGCTTTGAAGAGACCCGGCAGCAGGCCCTGATCGAGATGGGCATCAACCTGCTGGTGTCGGTGATGTCGGTGCTGCGGTTCGGCATCGCGGGCTGCCTGTTCGGCACACTGGCGGCGCACCTGTACCGCTATACGGCGTTGATCCTTTTTACCCGGACCAAAGTGCTGGGAGAGTCGCCGGTGGGCGATTTTGTGCGGCTGGGCGTCAACGGGCTGCTCTGCTTTGTGCTGCTGTACCTGCTGGGATTTGACCGCTGCTATGGCGGCGGCTACCTGATGGTGTGCCTGAAGGGTGCGTTGTTCGGGCTGTGGGTGCTGCCGCTGTTCCTTGTGGTGAACGCGGTGCTGGACTGGCGCAATGTGGACACCCTGCGCGGGCTGCTGCACACGCTTACGATCAAAAAAGGAGCGACGGAGGAAAAACACGATGCGGAATGAAGAAGCGATGTGCGAGGGCCTGCTCTCGGTCGTGATCCCGGTGTACAACATCCGGGACTATGTGGAGCGCTGTGTCCGCTCGGTGCTGGCGCAGCCGGATGTGCCGCTGGAAGTGCTCATCGTGGATGACGGCAGCACCGATGACAGCGGCGCGGTGTGTGACGCACTGGCGGCGGAGGACAGCCGAGTCACAGTGATCCATAAGCCCAACGGCGGCCTGTCGGACGCCCGCAATTACGGGCTGTGCCATGCACAGGGCGAGTATATCCTGTTCATGGACGGTGATGACTGGCTGGCAGAGAACGTTTGCCCCGGCCTGCTGCAGATGGCGCTGCAGGACCGGGCCGATGTGGTCATCGGCAAGGTGCATTTTCTGCGCGAGGAACCGGTGATGACCCGCTGGGAAGAAGCGGTGGAAAAAAACTTCACCTTTCACACAGTTTACACCGGTAAGGAGTATCTTTTGAAATGCCTGCAGACCGGTGGCCTGCGGGTGGAAGTGGGGCGGCACCTGTACCGCACCGGCTTTTTGCGGGCGAACGGCCTGCAGTTCTGCAAGGGCATCCTGCACGAGGACGAAGAGTTCACGCCGCGGGTGCTGCTGCAGGCGCAGCGGGTGGTGCTGACCGGGCAGGAGATCTACTATTACGATAACTGCCGCGCCGGTTCCATCACGCACGCGGAAGGGTTGAGCACCCGCCGTGTTCAGGACCGGCTGCGCATCTACGACAGTCTGGCGGAGATCTACCGTACGGTGACCCCGCGGGCGCTGCGCCGCCGCCTGCAGGATGACCTGTGCTGGAAGTATCTGGACTGCGCGGCGCGGTTCGATTGCAGGACCCTGCCGGGCTACCGCCCGCAGCGGCTGCGGATGCTGCAGTTTGCCTGCACGCCACGCCGCCGGGCCAAGGCAGCGCTGTTTGCCCTCTCGCCGGAGCTGTTCCGGCGGGTGATGAATCATTGACCCATTGACGAGGAAAGGCAGAAGAGCATGGCGCAACATGCAAGAATAAAACGAACGCCCCCGCCGGACGGCGCACGCCGCCGATGGTGGCAGAACCGGCTGCTGCAGCTGCTGGCGGCTTTTGTGCTGCTGTGCGGCGTGGCAGCTGCCGGACTGAAACTGTACACGGATTATACGAATAGTCATTTTCAGGTGACCTTTTACCGGGTGACCTCCAGCCATGTGTCGGAAAAGCTGCGGGTTCTGTTTTTGTCGGACCTGCACCTGCGGGAATACGGCGAGCACAACGAGGAGCTGATCCAGACCGTGCAGGAGCTGGACCCGGACCTGATCCTGCTGGGCGGTGACCTTGTCACCTTCCCGAACCCGGAGTATGAGAATATGCTTTCGCTGTGCCGCAGCCTTGCCGATGTGGCCCCGCTGTACGGGGTGCTGGGCAACCACGAAAGCGAGATGATCTACGGCGGGGTGGATGACCAGTTGGCCGAAAAATTTTCGGAGGCCGGGGTGCAGCTGCTGCGCAATGAGACCCGCACCATCCAGATCGGGGAAAACAACGTGGAGCTCATCGGGCTGGAAGGTGCCCTGAAGGACTTTTACAAATACGGTGCCAGCGACTGTGTGGAGAGCCTGAGCCGCCAGTACGACACCTTCCGCATCTGCATCAACCATGTGCCCATGGCCTTTGTGGACTACATGCAGGATGCGCCCTTTGACCTGGCGCTGGCCGGGCACACCCACGGCGGCCTGATCCGCCTGCCGGTGCTGGGGCGGCTGTACACCGCAGAGGAGGGGCTGTTCCCGGAGTATGCGGGCGGCATGTACCAGCTGGACAGCGGGGCACCCCTCATCGTGGGCTGCGGCCTGGGCGACTCCAACCAGATCCCCCGCGTATACAATCCGCCGGAGCTGGTTCTGGTGGATGTGAACTGGTACTGAGATGAACGAACTTGAGAGGAGGCCCGGAGACGTGGTGACAAAGATCAAGCAGATCTTCAAACAGGCTGTGCTGCGCTTCTGGAGCCTGCGGGTGCCGTTGATCGTGGTGTGCATCCTGCTCGCGGCACTGCTGTGCACCGCACAATATCAGGACAGCAGCCGGGTGGCCTCGGCCCAGATGACCCTGAACTACTCCGAGGCATCGCAGGGGCTCAACCCCAACCGCACCCGGTTTACGACTACCGACCTGACCTCCGACGAGGTGCTGCAGAGCACTCTGTACAACGCCGGACTGGAAGGTCAGATGACGGTGGAACAGCTGCGCAAGGCCATTACGGTGGAACCCACCGATGTGACCAACGTGAGCAGCTCGGAAAACTACATCACCACCAGCTGCAGCATCAGCCTGCAGCTGGAAGAACCCTGCCAGCACCTGACCGCAGCCACGCTGCTCCGGATCTTCTGCGGCAGCTACAAGGATTATTTCATGGAGCACTACGGCGAGAACCAGAGCGTGTTCTCCTGCACCATGCCGGATTACTTTGACACCGAGCCGTATCTGCGCCTCAAGAGCCTGACGCTGCGGGCCGACCAGCTGGACCGCTACCTCACGGCCCGTGTCAGCGAGAACAAGAGCTATCAGGACGCCACCACCGGCAACACCTTCCTGAGCCTGTCCAAGCAGATCCAGAACGTGATCAACTACGAGATCCCGCGCATCCAGGCCTATATCCTGCGGGGCGGCCTGTCGGCGGACGTTTCTTCCCTGACGGCCATGCTGCAATACAAGCTGCAGATCGAGCAGCTGGACTATCAGGAGCAGATGGCCTACTACAACTCCGACAATCTGGGCATTGGCCTGTACGATGAGAGCATGAGCGCCATCGTCATGATCCCCACGCTGGACGAGAACAGCGAGTTCTATATGTCCCGCACCAAAACGGCGCTGGACACCATGGCCAGCGACGCCGACGGTGCCCTGGCGGAGGCGACCTCCCATCAGGATGTGATCACCACCACCCAGTATGTGGTGCAGCAAATGCAGACCATGAGCGACCCGGCGGGCCTGACCACGGTGAACGCCATGCTGCAGGAACTGGAAACCACCATGGATCAGATCCAGCAGGCACTGCGGGTGACGGATGCCTCCTATATCATCTATAAGACCCAGAACTACCTGGTGTTCAACTATGCGGCCGGCTCCTTTGTGCAGCAGATCGGCCTCAAGCGGGTGATCGTGGAAATGGCAGTCTTTGTGGTGCTGTGCTTCGGCCTGTGCATGGTGCACACCGCCCGGCAGATCCGGAAGGAGGAACAGCGTTGAAAAAGTTTGATATCCTGCGCTACCTCCGGCGGTTCTTTGCACTGGTGCTGGCCGTGACCATGGCGGGCACAGTGGTGGTGTACTGGTACTGCAAGAACAACCAGACCTACACCGCCAGTGTGAACATCAAGTACCTGCACGACGGCATCAAGGATGGCTTTGCCCCGGACGGCACCGCCATGAACGTGGACGAGATCTATTCTTCCAAGGTCATCTCGCAGGCCATGGAGAGCCTTGGGCTGCAAAGCGGCATCAACCTTGTGCGCTCCCACTGCACGGTGGAAGAGCTGATCCCGGACGACCAGAAGGCCCTGCAGGAAGCTCTCATCGACAAGGGGGAAGAGTCTACCTACTTCCCGGACGAATACAAGGTGACGCTGGTGGTGGACGGCAGCCTGGGTGCGAGCTACGCCCGCCGGGTGCTGGATGCCATCATCAGCAGCTATTCCACCATCTACACGGAGGAATATGTGGAGCTGCCCCTGACCATGAACCCCTCCAGCGGCCTGCTGAACAGCGGCTACGACTATTACGAGTGCGTGGACGTGCTGTCGGCCGACACCACCGAAGTGCTGAACTATCTGGAGGATAAAAAGACAAACTATCCCAACTTCCGCTCTTCGGTCACGGGTTATTCCTACGAGGACCTGTACGACATCTATAAGATGCTGTACGACTACGAGATCCCGTCGCTGTACGCGAATGTGATGACCGGGCCGCAGGTGCGCAACGCCGACAAGCTGTGCCGCAACCTGACCCAGAGCATCCAGAGCAGCGTGCAGAACGAGCAGGTGTATCAGGAGCGGGAAGCCTACCTCAGCGGCCTGATCCAGAACTACTCGGAGAAGAACCGCGACCTGATCAACTACCATTACCACAACGACGCCAACGACAGCGGCACCGACTACATCCTGAAGAACGTAGAGGCCTACGATGACAACCAGAGCAAGCAGATCACCTACGATTCGCTGATTTTGGAGTATGTGGAGATCGACAAGACCCTGCGCAGCAGCGCCATCCGCCGGGCCTACACCCAGCAGCTGCTGGACACCTTCCAGGCAGCCGGCGGGGTGGGCGGCGATGAGGCCTCCCATGCCGCGATCGAGTCGGAGATCAACAAGTACGAGCAGACGCTGGTGGACTACTACCAGATCGTGAACCAGACCAGCATGGAGCACAACCGCTCCCTGAGCGCGGACTATCTGCAGACCACCAGCTCCACCAGAGTGTGGCCCAGCATCAACACCAAGCTGTATCTGGCCATCGGCTTTGTATTCTTCTTCCTCGTGGGCTGCGCACTGGCCGTTGTGGTGGGCCGTTCCCGCGACTTTGTGGAATACTTTATGTATGTGGACAAAAAGACCGGTCTGCCCAACCGCGACCGTGTGGATGCCATGATGGCACGGCTGGAAAAGCAGGGCCTGCTGCCCAGCCACTTTACCTGCATGTGCTTCCAGTTTACCAGCCTGAACCATCTCTCGCGGGAGTATGGTTACTCGGTGGGCAACCATGTCCTGCGGGACTTTGCCGGGCTGGTGGCGGCCCTTGGCACCGAGGAGAGTTTCATCGGTTCCAACGGTGCGGGCCAGATCGTGGGCTTCTTCCGGGAATGCAACGCCGTCAAGGCGGAGGCCATTCTGGAAGTGCTGGACGAGCAGATCCAGGAGTACAACAGCCTGAACCCGGATTACGCCATCGAGTACAGGGCAGCCAGTGCCACCTCGGATGACGAAAAGGAATTCAACATCCGGGATCTGCTGCGCTGCGCATTCAAGAAGCTGCGGGTTGCCAATAAGCCGCAGCCGGAGACCGCACACGAGACGGTGTAAAAAAGATAAGGAGGCGGCAGTCATGCTGCAGAATCAACGGGCCTGCCAGCTCGTCCGTTCCAAAACCGGCTGTGAGCCGCTGGCACTTGCCGTGGCGTGGGGTGCCCGCACGGCGGGCCGCTGTGCCGCCGGGGTGCTGGGAGCCGTGAAGCATCAGCGCTTTTCCGACCAGCAGCTGGAGACCTTTGCCGCCCGCGCGCCGGGCATCTGCCCGAAGCCGGTGTGCGATGCCGGGGAGCCCTGCCCGCTGCCGCCGCAGGACGATGCGGTG
>OLOR01003225.1_pt1 | contig 11735 bp, 9 predicted proteins | sample 1672521 | NCBI WGS metagenome assembly OLOR01 (sample SAMEA3136695, study PRJEB25190) | human gut metagenome | biome: human gut; feature: human-associated habitat; material: faeces | place: Austria | collected 2013
ACCCGCGACCCCCTCCTTGGCAAGGAGGTGCTCCACCGCTGAGCCACTCGCGCATTTTGTCGTTTTGTACTTCGTACCGACGACGTGTTATATATTAGCATAGTAGTTCTATATGTGTCAACAACTTTTTGAAAAAAATTTTAAAATTGTAGCTTGCTTTATACAGGCATTTCTCCTATAATTGAGTATCATTATAAAGATTATTATTGAAGGGGCGGTAAAATGTCTGAGAAGATAATAAAGGATCAGGAAGAAACAAAAGAAGAAACGAAAATCGGGTCTGAAGAAATCGTAAAAAATGGAGAAACGAAAACCGGGTCTGAAGAGATTGTCAAGAATGAAGAAAAAGAAGTACCTGAGAAAGTGGATGCAAATTCATCGTTCTGGTCAAAGGTAAAGCATTTTTTGAAATATTCGATTCAGACATGGATCGCACGGTGTTTTCTGATTGCATTTGGCCTGGAGCTTCTTATGGAGATATTGGGCAGGCGGTCGCTGGTACTTGGTGTGAAGTTTATGGTATCTTCGCCAATTGTGTTCTTATATAATACCTCCATCATATTCTTTACCTTATTGTTTGCGCTGTTCTTAAGAAAGCGGGTATTCGGTATCGTGCTGATCAGTATTGTCTGGCTGATCTGCGGTTTTGCAAACTTTGTGGTACTTGGCTATCGTATCACACCATTTGCAGCGATTGACCTTCTGATGGTGAAGGATGTGATATCCATGCTGGACGTATATTTCTCCAAGGTACAGCAGGTGCTTCTGGTCGTGGCAGCGGTGGCGGCGATCGCCGGAATCGTAATCCTGTTCCGGAAATCTCCGAAGTTTGAGGGGAAAAAGCATGTCATGCGGACGATGGTTGTTTGTATTGTTATGTGGATAGGCATTATGCTCTTTACGAACTTTAATGTGAGCCATAACATCATCTCGGACGATTTTGCAAATCTCGGTATGGCATATCAGGATTATGGATTTGCTTATTGCTTCACGAACAGTATTATTGACAATGGTATTTCAAAGCCGGATGATTACGATGAAACGACGATGCTCCATTTGCGGAATAAGCTGAACAGTGAGGAACTGGAAGCAGATACATCGAAGAAAAAGACACCCAATATTATCTGTGTACAGTTAGAATCGTTCTTTGATCCTAAGGTTGTGAAGGGATTGACGCTTTCGGAAGATCCTGTTCCGAATTTTACAAGATTGAAAGAAAAATTCCCGTCCGGATATCTGACGATGCCTGCACTCGGTGCAGGTACCGCAAATTCGGAATTCGAGGTTTTGACAGGCATCCGATCGGCGTATTTTGGAGCAGGAGAGTATCCATACAAGACGACGGTGAATAAAAAACCGATTGAAGGCATGTGCAGCCTGCTTGAGAAGGAAGGCTATCATACTTTCGCCATGCATAACAACAAGTCCTCGTTCTATGACCGGAAGGATGTCTATAATGAGATGGGGTTTGAGCGCTTTATCTCGCTTGAATATATGTACAATGTAGAGAAGACTTCAACCGGTTGGGCGAAGGACGAAATATTGGTCAACAATATTAAAAACTGTCTGCGGAGTACGGAAGGTCAGGATTTTGTATTTACAATCAGTGTACAGGGACATGGAAAGTATCCGGAAGAGTTAGGCGCCTGTGATGAGAAAATCAAGGTCAGTTATCCGCAGGATCCGGTAAAGGAAAACCAGCTCACATACTATGTAAATCAGATTCATGAGATGGATCAGATGATCCATGACCTGATCAATGCTCTTGATAGTATAGGAGAAGATTATATTCTGCTTTTATATGGAGATCATCTGCCAACGATCACATTTGATGATGATCAGTTACCGCACAGCCAGTTTCAGACAGAATATATTCTGGTCAATAATATGAATCTGGATATCCCGGATGAAGATATCCGGGCGAGCGAGGTATCGACAAAAATATTTAAAGCATTGAATCTGAATATGGGATATGTGCAGCGGGCACACTGCTTGTATCAGGATAACGAAGAAGAACTTGACCATGCGGTGACATTGCTGGCATATGATATGCTGTTTGGAGATGATTATGTTTATGATGGTCAGTCGCCGGTTCCGGAAGTTGGGGAAAAACCGATGATTATGGGATTGGAGGAGATTGGAATCAGCCGGGTTTCCAACGAAGGCGATCATGCCGTGGTACGGGGAAGAAACTTCAATGAATATTCCAAGGTGTATGATGGCGAGGATCAATTAGAAACGCTCTATGTTGATCGAAATACATTGATGGTACAGGATCAGACATTAAGTGATGGAGCCTTAATCACAGTCAAACAGGTGGATGACTCGGGACATGTTTTAAGCTCATCTTCGTACTATACATTTCATTGAGGTACAGATACACGGATTTAATGACAAAATTAACAACAATTTGGATTTAGTGTTTGAATACTCGATAGAGGTATGTTATAATTATCGTTAACCTATTTCAAAATAATACTAAGGAGAGGGCACATGGTACCTGCAATGGATGTAAAGCACATTAACCCTTTTTTGCAGTCGAGTATTTCTATTGTAGAAAGTGTTACTCAGGTGAAGTTGACAGTTGGCAAGCCTGAGATGACAGATTTTCATTTACATGACAAATATTATGCAATTCAGGTCGGCGTAGTGGGAGAAATGAAAGGTCAGGTAATTCTGGCAATCCGGGAGAACAATGCAAAGGATATTGCATCCCGTATGATGTTTGGAATGCCGGTCAATGAGTTGGATGAGATGGCATCCTCCGCATTAAATGAACTGGGGAATATGATTATGGGGAACACGGCAACGATTTTTTCCACACTTGGAATTATCATCGATATTACGCCGCCACTTGCTGTATATGGCGATGACTTACAGTTGAAGTCGGATATAGATGGAATTAAAGTACCTTTGATGTATGGCGGGGAAGAATACATCGGACTTTACATCTGCGTTTACGAGGATAAGTAATACCTGAACCTTCATCGGTTCGAATTACCTAATATAATCAGACTAAAGAAAGGAAAGGAAAAAGACAAATGGGTAAGATTATTGGTAAGGGAATCACATTTGATGATGTTTTATTAGTACCACAGTTTTCAAGTGTTATTCCAAATGACGTTGTTCTATCAACACAGCTCACAAAGAAAATCAGGTTGAATATTCCTCTTATGAGTGCCGGTATGGACACTGTCACAGAGCACAGAATGGCAATCGCCATGGCCAGACAGGGTGGAATCGGAGTTATTCATAAAAACATGTCGATTCAGCAGCAGGCAGAGGAAGTTGATAAAGTAAAACGTTCAGAGAACGGAGTTATCTCTGATCCATTTTCTCTTTCACCAGAGCATACACTTGATGATGCAGATAAGCTGATGTCGAAGTTCCGAATTTCCGGTGTGCCGATTACAGAAAACGGCAAATTGGTAGGTATTATCACGAACCGTGACTTGAAGTTCGAGACAGATTACTCAAAGAAGATCAAGGAGTCCATGACATCTGAGAACCTCATTACAGCAAAAGAGGGTATCACACTCGAGGAGGCAAAGGCAATTTTAGGCAGAGCCAGAAAAGAGAAGCTTCCTATCGTTGATGACAACATGATGTTGAAGGGACTTATCACAATCAAGGATATCGAGAAGCAGATTAAGTATCCAAATGCAGCCAAGGATGCACAGGGCAGACTTCTCTGTGCCGCAGCTGTGGGCGTTACACCGGATATCTGCGACAGAGTAGACGAACTTGTTAAGTCTAAGGTGGATGCAATCGTTATCGATACAGCACATGGACATTCTGAGAATGTTCTTAAGACATTTGCCATGATCAAGGAGAAGTATCCGGATCTTGATGTTATCGCTGGTAACGTAGCTACAAAGTCCGGTACACAGGCTATGATTGATGCAGGCGTGGATGCCGTAAAGATCGGTATCGGACCTGGTTCTATCTGTACAACGCGTATCGTAGCCGGTATCGGTGTTCCACAGATTACAGCAATCATGCAGGCATATGAGGCAGCACATGCAGCAGGAATCCCAGTTATCGCAGATGGCGGTATCAAGTATTCCGGCGATATCACAAAGGCACTTGCAGCCGGCGCGAATGTATGTATGATGGGCAGCCTGTTCGCGGGTACGGATGAGAGCCCTGGAGATTTCGAGCTGTATCAGGGAAGAAAATACAAGGTATACCGTGGTATGGGTAGTATCGCAGCGATGGAGAATGGTAGTAAAGACCGTTACTTCCAGGCAAATGCAAAGAAGCTTGTGCCGGAAGGTGTCGAAGGCCGTGTGGCATACAAGGGTACCGTTGAAGATACTGTATTCCAGTTGATCGGTGGACTTCGTGCAGGTATGGGTTACTGTGGTGCGAAGACAATCGAGGAGCTTCATGAGAAGGCAGAGTTCGTTGAGATTTCAGCTGCTTCTCTGAAGGAGAGCCATCCACATGATATCCAGATTACAAAGGAAGCACCAAACTACAGTGTGGAGTAATCGGAAAATCTCTATATAAAAATCAGAGACATTCTGTGAGAGAAATCTTGCAGGATGTCTTTTTTATGCATTTTTTTCCATATATATGATTGTATCAAATTCTATACAATTATCCTCCAAAAATATATTTACAAATGATAATTGAAATGTTATATTGCGAAATGGATGGTATTCGAAAGAAACTATACTGGGAAATGAATATGGTGCACACCCCTTTGGTCAGAAGGAAGAGGTGATGGTATGAAGATTGGATTGATTGGAGCTGGCAGAATGGGCTTTACGCTCGGCAGACATTTATCCGATTTCGCAAAGTCACATGCAGAGATGCTCTGTGTGGAGGGCTTCTATAGTCGGAATCCGGAGAGTGCGAGAGAGGCAGCGAGATTTACTGGTACGAAATACTATGAAGACATGGAGACATTGGTTCAGGCGTGTGATACTATATTTTTAACGGTTCCGGACGGACAAATCGCGAACGTGGCAGAAGAGATTGCAGCTAGTTCGGTGTGTCTGGATGGAAAAACGATGATTCATACAAGTGGGGCTCTTTCCTCACGTATATTTTCTGGTATGGGTAGTCGCGTAAGCGGGTATTCAATACATCCTATTTATGCAGTGAATTCGAAGACGGATTCCTACATACATTTCCAAGACTGTTACATGACGATTGAAGGCGAAGGAACGAAGACGCAGGAACTCATATGTCTGTTTGAGAAAATGGGACATACGATCCGGCAGATTTCCGCAGACCAAAAGGCGAAATATCATGCATCGGCAGTATTTGCAAGTAATCTGGTGATCGGACTATATAAGATGGGGACAACCCTTCTTTCGGAGTGCGGATTTACACCGGAGGAGGCAGAGCACGCACTGATGCCGCTCTTTGCAAATAATGCAGAGAATATGGAACGCTTTGGCTGCGAGAAAGCATTGACGGGACCGGTCAGCCGCGGCGATGTGGCAACGGTGGAGAAACATCTGCAGGCACTTGACGGTGATGCGCGCGAGGTGTACCGGCTGCTTTCGAAGCAATTGTGCAATGCGGACAGTCAGGCAATTCAAACTATATTGGATATGAAGGAGTAAACCATGAAAAAAACAGTAACTACTTTTGCAAAGGCAAAGGCTTCCGGCGAGAAGCTTACGATGTTGACAGCATATGATTATTCGACAGCCAAGCTGATGGACGAGGCAGGTGTGGATTCGATTCTGGTCGGCGATTCTCTCGGAAATGTCGTGCTTGGATATGAGGACACAGTTTCCGTAACAATGGAAGATATGATTCATCATGGCGCCGCAGTTGCACGTGGTGCGAAGGAAGCTTTGGTCGTGATTGATATGCCGTTTATGTCTTATCAGACATCGGTCTATGATGCGGTTGTAAATGCGGGACGTCTGATGAAGGAAGGTCGTGCCAATGCAGTGAAATTAGAGGGTGGTGTGGAAGTAGCACCACAGATTAAAGCAATCACACAGGCAGGTATCCCGGTGTGTGCACATATCGGACTTACCCCACAGTCTATCAATGCATTTGGTGGATTCAAAGTACAGGGAAAGACGGAAGCGGCTGCACAGAAGCTGATTGACGATGCGCTGGTTGTACAGGATGCGGGTGCATTTGCAGTGGTACTCGAATGTGTACCGGAGAAGCTGGCTACGCTTGTGACAGAGAAGTTAGATATTCCGACCATCGGTATCGGTGCCGGAAATGGCTGCGACGGACAGGTGCTTGTATATGCAGATATGCTTGGCATGTTCAGTGATTTCACACCGAAGTTTGTAAAGCGTTTCGCAGAGATTGGACCGCAGATGACCGACGGGTTCAAGTCGTATATCAAGGAAGTGAAAGATGGCACATATCCTTCTGCAGAGCATACATATGCGATTGCAGATGATGTAATCGAGAAATTGTACTAAGGTGCGAAAACATTTACGTGTTCTAAAAGAGTTGTACATAATTTCAAATTCCACGCAGACGCGCTCTCGCTCGGTTCAGCACGCAGTGGTACTAAACTCGTGACAACAGGTTGTCACTTGTTAAGTACCAGCGTGCTTCAACGGTCTGCGCTAAAATTTGAATTATGTACAACTCCATATACACCTATTATGTTTTCGTTGCTTTACAATAAAACTTTGAATATTGAAAGGAAGAAATAACATGGAAATCGTAACAACAGTGAAGGAAGTTCGGGATAGAGTCAAGGCTTGGAAGAAGGAAGGCAAGCAGGTTGGTCTGGTGCCGACAATGGGATATCTGCATGAGGGACATAAGAGCCTGATCGACAAGGCAGTTGCAGAAAATGATGCGGTTGTAGTCAGTGTATTTGTCAACCCAATGCAGTTTGGACCGACTGAGGATCTGGCAAGCTACCCAAGAGATTTAGAGGCAGATGCAAAGTTGTGTGAGGCAGCCGGCGCAAGTCTGATATTCCATCCGGAACCGGAGGAAATGTATAAGGATGGATTCTGTTCTTTCGTTGATATGAACGGACTGACCAACGCACTTTGTGGATTGTCCCGCCCGGTTCATTTCCGTGGTGTATGTACCGTAGTGAATAAGCTGTTCAATATCGTACAGCCGGATAAGGCGTATTTCGGTGAGAAGGATGCACAGCAGCTCGCTGTAATCAAGCGTATGGTTACCGATCTGAACATGGATATCGAAATCGTTGGATGTCCAATCATCCGTGAAGCAGACGGACTTGCAAAGAGCTCCAGAAATACATACCTTTCCCCGGAGTCCAGAAAGCAGGCAGTGATCCTGTCCAAGGCAATCTTCCTTGGTAAGAAGATGGTAGAAGATGGCGAGCGTGACGCAGCGAAGATTAAGAAGGCTATGACCGATCTGATCAACACAATGCCGCTTGCAACGATCGATTATGTGGAGATCGTAGATGGTATGACCATGCAGAGCATCGACACATTGAAGGGTGAAATCCTGTGTGCAATCGCAGTCAACATCGGCGGCGAGGCAAGACTTATTGATAATTTCCACTATACAGTTTAAGAGTTAGATAAAAAAGGAGATACATGTATGACAGTCAATATGCTGAAAAGTAAAATACATCGCGCAACGGTAAAGCAGGCGGAACTGCAGTACGTCGGCAGCATCACGATCGATGAGGCACTGATGGAGGCGGCTGGCATCTTCGAATATGAGAAGGTGCAGATCGTCGATATCGAAAATGGAAACCGTTTCGAGACGTATGTGATCGCCGGTGAGCGTGAGAGCGGCATGATCTGCTTAAACGGCGCTGCCGCAAGACAGGTGTGTGTCGGAGATAAGATCATCATTATGTGTTATGCAGATATGACGCCGGAAGAGGTACAGACACATAAGCCGAAGGTTGTATTTGTGGATGAGGAGAATAAGATTTCGAGACTGACAAATTACGAGAAACATGGTAGACTAGAGGATATGTGAAATATACCTTGGACTAGGAGGAACATTATGCTTACAGGAAAGAAGATCGTGCTCGGTGTAAGTGGTGGTATCGCAGCCTACAAGATGGCGAATGTTGCAAGCATGCTTTCCAAGCTGCATGCAGACATCCATGTTGTGATGACAGAGAATGCGACACATTTTATCACACCGGAGACATTTGAAGTACTGACAGGAAACCACTGTTATACAGATACATTTGACCGTTGCATGGAACTGCATGTACCGCATATCGCGCTCGGCACGCAGGCGGATGCAATTCTGATTGCACCTGCAAGTGCGGATGTAGTTGGCAAGATTGCAAATGGAATTGCGGATGATATGCTCACAACCTGTGTGCTTCCTGCAACCTGTCCGGTTATGCTTGCTCCATCCATGAATGTACATATGTATGAGAATCCGATCGTGCAGGATAACATGAAGAAGCTTGTCTCCTATGGATATGAAATCATCGAGGCGGACGAAGGATATCTGGCATGCCGGGATATCGGCAAAGGAAAGCTTCCACCGGAGCATGTACTTGTGGATTATATTATCCGTGCCTGCGCAATGGACAAAGACCTTGCAGGCAAGAAAGTGCTTGTGACAGCCGGTGCCACACAGGAATCCATCGATCCGGTCCGTTATATCACGAATCATTCGACCGGCAAGATGGGGTATGCATTGGCACGCATGGCGGCATTTCGTGGCGCCGAAGTTACACTTGTGGCAGGACCGACGAATCTGGAAGATCCATTGTTTGTCGATATGGTGAAGGTTGTGACAGCGGAAGATATGTATGAGGCAGTGACAAGCCGGAGTGCGGACATGGATATCATCATCAAGGCAGCGGCAGTTGCTGATTACCGCCCGGAAAATGTCAGCGATGAAAAGATTAAAAAGCAGGATGGCAACATGGCTATTCCGCTTACAAGAACAAAGGATATTCTGGCATATCTTGGCGAGCATAAGAAGGACGGACAGTTTATCTGCGGATTTTCTATGGAGACGGAGCATATGGTAGAAAATTCGAAGAAGAAGTTAGATAAGAAGCATATTGACATGGTTGCTGCAAACAACCTGAAGGTAGAGGGTGCCGGATTCGGCGTCGATACGAATATTATGACACTCATAACAAAAGAGGGAGAAAAAGAACTCCCTCTGATGAGCAAAGAAGATGTCGCAAATGCGATATTGGATGAAATCGTTGCAAAGATAAACTAATCATTTGGTATATCATGAAATCTGCCAGCGAGTTCTTCGGTTTTGACGATATTGATAAACGCATGTGGATCAATCGAACGAATCAGAGGAATGAGCTGGCGTTTTGCTTCTGTGTTGATGACAGAGTAAATCAAAGTTTTCTCTTTTTCTTCATAACAGCCGATGCCCTGAAACAGCGTGGCGTCGTGGTTGGTTGTTTCCCGTATTGCTTTATAGATCTGTTCGGAGTAATCCGAGATGATAAATAATGTTTCTTTTTTGTATCGTTTATAAAGAATCTGAATCGCCTGTGTGCTGCAGAACTGGAAGATGATCGAATAAAGCGCAATCGACCAGCCGAAGAGGTAACCGGCCAGAATCAGCAGCATGACATTTCCAAATAATATATAGTTCCAGGCATCAATTCCTTTGCGCTGGGACAGATAGATGCTGATGAAGTCTGTACCGCCGGTTGTTGTGCCGACATTTAGACACAGACTGATGGCGAATCCGTTGATCAGACCGCCGAACACACTGTTCAGCATGGCGTCCTGTGTAAATACATAGGCAGGCAGTATGTCGACGAAAATACTCGACAGAATGATCGTGAGAATCGAGTAGAGTGTGAATTTCCGTCCGATGAATTTGAACCCGATGTAGACTGGGATGATATTTAACAGGACATTCAGCAGTGTGTATGGAACATGAATGTGCAGGAATTTCTGGAAGATCTCCTGCAGAAGCAGAGATAATCCGGAGAAACCGCCCGGAAATAATCCCGCAGGACGTGCGAAACAGCACAGGTTCCATGCGAAGATGATGGACGCGAGGATAACGATGAAGATCCGGAATACCTGATAGAATTTCGGGTGTTTGTATTCAATGGACTGGAACATGGTGAACCCTCCTTTGCGGTGTGTGGAATTTGTGGATATGTTGCTATTTCATTGCAGTAATATGAGATGTATTGAAACGCAATCATATATCCACAAATTACAGAACATCTTAGTGTTTGGTTATTTGTTGCTTTCTTTCAAATTATAAATATAGTATACTATGATTGGTTGAATTTATAAATATGAATTGGATAAAAAGAGGAACGAAAGTGAAGAAAAACGATAGCATAGAATTAGTGATAGAGGATATGGGAACAGACGGCGAAGGAATCGGACATGTAGCGACTGAGGACGGCAGAAGCATCGCAGTATTTGTGAAGGATGCCGTGATGGGCGATACGATCCGTGCCGCAATCACGAAGGTTAAAAAGCAGTATGTGTATGCGCGGTTGGTGGAGGTAATTAAACCGTCACCATATCGTGTAGAACCGAAATGCCCGGTGGCAAGACCGTGTGGTGGCTGTACCTTGCAGCATGTCAGCTACGAAAAACAGCTTGATTACAAATGGAACAAAGTCAAGAACTGTCTTTCGCGTATCGGTGGAATCGGGCATCCGGAAGATCTGATGGAGCCGATCATCGGCATGGAAAATCCGTGGAATTACCGGAACAAAGCGCAGTTTCCGGTGGGACGGGATAAGGATGGAAAGGTCGTAACAGGATTTTATGCAGGCAGAACGCATACGATCATTGACACGCCGCATTGCGATATCCAGGTGGAGGGCAATGATACAATTATTAAATGTGTGCGGGATTTCCTGCAGGAATATAATATTTCAACTTATGATGAGGAGACGCATACCGGTCTGATGCGTCATATCCTGACGAGGGTAGGATTTACAACCGGTGAGATCATGGTGTGCCTGATCATCAATGGCACGAAGCTCCCACATGCGGATGTGCTGGTAGAGCGGCTGCGCCAGATCGATGGAATGACGAGCATCAGCATCAATATCAATCAGGAAAAGACGAACCGGATTCTGGGAGATACATGCAAGACCTTATGGGGACAGGATTATATCACGGATTATATCGGCGATGTGAAATATCAGATATCACCATTGTCGTTTTATCAGGTAAACCCGGTGCAGACAAAGAAACTGTATGACAAGGCTTTGGAATATGCCAATCTGCAAGGCGGGGAAACGGTCTGGGATCTGTACTGCGGTATCGGAACTATTTCGCTGTTCTTGAGCAAAAAGGCGGCGAAGGTGTATGGCGTGGAAATCGTCCCACAGGCAATCGCCGATGCAAAGGTAAATGCGCAGATCAACGGCATCGAAAATGTGCAGTTCTTCGTTGGCAAGGCAGAAGAAGTGCTTCCAGCCGAATACAAGGAACATGGCGTATATGCGGATGTGATCGTCGTCGATCCGCCACGCAAGGGCTGTGATGAGACGTTATTACAGACAATCGCAGATATGCAGCCAAAGCGGATGGTCTACGTGAGTTGTGATCCAGCGACGCTAGCCAGAGATGTGAAGCGCATGGGAGAGCTTGGGTATCAGGTTGAGAAGGTTGCGGTCGTGGATCAATTTTGCCAAGGGGGGCATGTTGAGACGGTAGTACTGCTTTCCCACAAAAAGCCAGACGGACATATCAACGTAAAAGTTGAGTTTGGTGAGGGTGAGGGAAAAGTTCCGCTTGATAATATCGCTAAAAGAGCCGAAAGCTATAAGCCCAAAGAACGAGTGACCTACAAAATGATAAAGGAGTACATAG
>OLOR01003228.1_pt1 | contig 11731 bp, 8 predicted proteins | sample 1672521 | NCBI WGS metagenome assembly OLOR01 (sample SAMEA3136695, study PRJEB25190) | human gut metagenome | biome: human gut; feature: human-associated habitat; material: faeces | place: Austria | collected 2013
TTTCCAAAACTAGTATATTTTATTTGTTTTTAGAAATAATAAGAAAAAAAGTTTATATATAGGAGAAAATTATGAATTTTAAAAAATTATTTGATTCTTATTTTAAATATGAACCTCAAAATAATTATAAATTTACAATTCCAAATGAACAATCCACTCAAAAACAACCAAATTCTAATAAATCTACTGAAGAAATAACAAACATTTTTCCAAGTCTTAAAGTTAATTTAGAGTATATGAAAACAAGGTATAACACTTTAATTAATAGTGATATTGTAATTAGAGAATTTGAAACACTAGCTCAAAATCAATTATATAAAAGTTTTATAATTTATATTGATGGTTTAGTCAATTCTATTTCAATAAATGATTTTGTTTTAGAACCATTAATGTTTCCAAAAAGAGTTCAAAATCCTAATCCTGCCAATCTATTAAATTATATTGATAATAGATTATTGCCTCAAAATAGTGTTAATAAAGTTGAAGATTTTGAAGCTGTATGCTCTGGAATTAATATGGGAAATTGCTTACTTTTTATTGATACTTTAAATATTGCTTTTGATATAGATGTAAAAAAATATAATTCTCGTGGTGTTGATAAACCTGAAAATGAAGTAATTATAAAAGGACCTCAAGAAAGTTTTATTGAAAACATAAGAACAAATACCTCTCTTTTAAGAAAAATTGTAAATAACGAAAATTTAGTAATTGAGAATATACCTGTTGGAAATATTAGCAAAACCAAATGTGGTGTTTGTTACATGAAAAATATTGCAAATTCAGATTTAGTTGGTGAAGTAAAATTCAGACTTAGCAATTTATCTATTGATTCTTTACTTTCTACTGGTCAATTGGAACAATTGTTGGAGGAAGAAGAAACATTTGGCATACCTCAACTCATTTCAACAGAAAGACCTGATAAGTGTTGTAAATATTTGTTTCAAGGTAGAATAATAATTTTAATTAATGGTAATCCATATGCATTAATTGCTCCTGCAACTATTGAAGATTTCTTATTTTCTCCTGAAGATACAAATTTAAAGCCAATATTTACTAATTTTCTAAGAGCTATTCGCTTAATAGCTGGTATTATTACTTTATTATTACCTGGTCTTTATATTGCTGTAACAAGTTTTCATCAAGAAATTTTGCCTACAGAACTGCTTTTCTCAATATTATCTGCTAGAGAAAATGTACCTTTTCCTATGATTTTTGAGCTTTTACTTATGGAATTTTCTTTTGAACTTATAAGAGAAGCTGGTTTAAGAGTTCCCTCTCCTATTGGTTCTACTATTGGAATTGTTGGAGCTTTAATTTTGGGTGATGCAGCTGTTAATGCTGGTATTGTTAGCCCTATTCTTATAATTGTTGTTGCTATTACAGGTATTTCTTCTTTTGCTATTCCTGATTTTTCTTTTGGATTTCATTTGAGAGTCTTTAGATTTATATTTATTGCTCTTGGATTTACTGCTGGATTTCTTGGAATTGGAATAGGATTGTTTATATATTTGACATTATTATGTAGTTTAAAATCTTTTGGTGTTCCATATACATCTCCTATTACTCCAAGTTCTTCTGATAATAATGGATATTTCATTCCTCCTGTTTGGAAACAAGAGTTTAGAGATAGCTTTTTGTCTCCAAAACGTAAAAAGTCTCAAGCAAAAATTAGTATGAAATGGAAATATTAAAAAAGAATTTCTAAATAGATTTTTTTCTATTTTAGAAATTCTTTTTATATATCAGGAAATTTCAAAAAACTTCCTAAATTTGTTCTTTTAATAATTCTCAGCTTTTATTTCAAAAAATGCTTTTGGATGATTACATACAGGGCAAACTTCTGGAGCTGATGTTCCAACTACAATATGTCCGCAATTTCTGCATTTCCAAATCTTAACTTCTCCTGCTTCAAATACTTTTCCTTCTTTTACATTTTCTAATAATTTTAAGTATCTTTCTTCATGTTCTTTTTCTATTTTTCCAACTTCTTCAAATAAATATGCTATTCTTGCGAATCCTTCTTCTTTAGCTGTTTTAGCAAATTCCGCATACATATCTGTCCATTCATAGTTTTCTCCTGCCGCAGCTGCTTTTAAATTTTCTTCTGTTGATCCAATGGCTCCACCATTTAATAATTTAAACCATAATTTTGCATGTTCTTTTTCATTATCAGCTGTTTCTTGGAATATAGCAGCTATTTGCTCATATCCATCTTTTTTTGCTTGACTTGCAAAAAATGTATATTTATTTCTTGCTTGTGATTCTCCTGCAAATGCAGTCATCAAGTTTTGTTCTGTTTTTGATCCTTTTAATTCCATAATTTTACCTCCTAAATTTCTAATATTATTATGTACTTTTATTTAAATATTAAGCATTCTTACATAATAAATATTACTTTATATATAATATATCTTTTACTCTAAAAAATCAAGCTTTGTAATTAAAATTCAACAATTTATTCAAAATCTTATCAATATTAGGAAATACAATATTTTTCATTCCATGATTATACAAATTTAATACTTTATTAGCTTTATATATTATTTCTGTTTCAAGTTGTTTAGAAACTTTAATAGGTACTTTATTTTTCATATATTGACTTTCTATATAATCTAAAGTTACCGGAAACATATTTTGAATTAAAAATGCACTATATGTATTTGCAACATCTCCAAAAACAATAGTATCAATAGAGGGATTTTTTCCGAGCTTTATTTGTTTTTGAATTTTGCTATCATATATTCGTTTATATTTATCTATTTTCGTACTAACTGGAATAAACCAAATAATATTATCATATTTTTTACTCTTAATACAATAATAACATGGTCTTTTATTTCCATTTTCTTTATTTTTCATTAATTCTGAATCATCTATAATATCAAAAAATGAATCTTTTATAAAATAAAAATATCCAACATCTATTTGCATCTTTAATCCTCCTAATACCATTAAGGGCTTACCATTTTTGGTAAGCCCCCAATAAATTTATTCACTCTTTAATTTGTTAGTCGCTCAAAGAGGCGGCGACAAACACATTTATTCACTCTCTCATTTATAACTCGCCAAAGAGGCGGCGACAAACACATTTATAAAAAGCTATGCTGTCATTAATATTATATTCATAATACCACGAAATATGTTATTTTGTCAATATTTTTTTTATTTTACTTCAATAAATAACTTTTTCTTAATTCATTGCTTTGGTATTAGTTTGAAAAAATACTCTTTTATCATCTTTATTAAATCTTTCAACTCTGTAGATTTATTAGAATTAGTATAAATTCCAAACTCAATCTCTCCCAATTCCAGAGTTGTTTTAACTTCAACCAAATTAAATTTCTTATAATCATTTTCATCTACATATTCTCTTGTTATTAATCCTAATGCCTTTCCTGAACTTGTAAGTTCCAAAATCGTATTATAACTACTATTTTTCAAATTTAGCTTTTTTCCAAAAGATAACATTTCTAATCTTTTTAATGCTTGTGAATATGTTCTTGGTGTATATATAATTTGACTTTCTATATCATCAAGTGTTAATTCCTTATTTGCGAAATTCGAATTTTTACTTGCAATTATCACATCATGCAAATAACCTAATTTTGTATATTCAATACCATTTAATACTTCATTACTATCTTTTTTAGAAAAAACTATATCTAATTCTTTATTCTGTAATTTTCTCATCATTTCACAAGTTTCTTCACATATTAAATTCAAATTAACATTAGGATATTTTAGATAATATTTGTTAAGAACATTACCAAAAATACAACTTCCAATATGATTATGAGTACCTATATTAATGACTTTCTCTTTACAAACTTGTCTATCTATTGTATTCAATTCCTCAATTGGCTTTTTTATTTTTTCATATAATTTTTTTCCTTCTAAAGTTAATTCTACACCTTTACTTTTTCTTTCTAATAATTTCATTGATAATTGTTCTTCTAAATTTTTTATTTTTTTTGTAATTGCTGGTTGAGAAACATTTAACTTTTCACTTGCTTTAGTTATATTGCCTTCTTTAGCAACCTCTACAAAAATTCTATATAATTCAAAATCTATCATTTATATCACTCCATATTATTTTATATACTAGGAAAGTTCTCCGAACTTCATAGTATATAAAAGCTACACTCACTAGCCCTTTGAGATTTTCTCCTTTTAGTCGAAAACTCAAATCAGGCAAGAACAAAGATCGACTACGTCGCTTTGTTCTAACATAAAAGCATGAAGTATTCAATATATCTCATGCTTTTATACTAAAATCAATTAAGCAACTTCAACAAGCTTTTAAAAGCTCTTTCTATTTGCTCATTATCTTTTCCATTTAAATCATAATGGATAGAATCATTTTTACACCCAGATAAGTGTAATACCAAATTTGATGATAAAAATAAACTAAATACTCCTTCTTGACATTCTCCTTTTTTATATAATAAACAATTTTTTCTACAAAATTCCGAATATCTCGCTCCTCTTGTTGAGTCTTTTACTTGAACCCAATTATTGCCTCTAAAGTAGCAACTCATAGGAATACCATGTTTTTTTCCTATTAATGATGTTGTCCATTCTGCTTGAGAATGTGTTGATATTTGGCATAAGAAATCATAAAAATTACTCATTGGCACAAAAAGTTCTTGCCATAAATCATAAGCTTCTTTTCCAGTAACTTCATTAGAATAACCTAAATATTCAGAAAATCTATTTAAGTCTAATAATTTTACATTTACATCTAATTCATCTATTGCTTTTTGTACAAGTTCTCTTACCTCACATTCATTCAGTTTTGTTACAACAATATTATATCTAACTGAAATCTTATTTTTTCTCAAAGCTCTTGTTATTTCTATAACATTTTGAGAAAGGTATTTAGGGAAATTGACACCACATATATATTCTGAAAGATTATCAACACTAAAAACAATATCTATATATTCTTTGTATTTTGTTAGCACATCTATATATTCTAAAATTCTAAATCCATTTGTATTAATTCTTACTTTTGTATCTTTGAATTTCATAATATATTCAATAAGCTCACAAAAATAACTTACACTTGTTGGCTCTCCTCCTGTAATTCTAAAATTTACTATTCCATTTGCATAAGCATTGGCAATAATCTTTTTTACATCATCAAAAGAAATAGTTTCTCTTTCTTTTGATATGCTTTCTCCACCTTTCTTACAATAAAAACATTGATAATTACAATAAGTTGTAATTGCAATTGCCAAATAAGTATTTACCCGTTTTTTCATCTAATTTGCCTCCTAATATTATTAGTATCTGTTATATAAATACTACATATTATTTTAGCATACTATTTATATTATTTGAAATACATAAATGTCAGTTTGTGATAACTAAATAGAATATCATTCACATTAAAACAACTTTTGCTGATTTCCATCAATTGTATCAAAGTTCATATTCTTCAAAGAATCCTCTGTTCTAAACTCTTGTTCAACAACAACTGTTTTCTTATTACCATCTTTAAACTCATGTTTTAATACATAATTTACCTCAAACATTGATATGATCTCTTTACTTATATTATGACCTGGTGCAATTAATTGAACATTATTTTCTTTTAATATTTCAAACATAACTTTCCATAAAAATACTGCGCTTGTTGCACCAAAAGGATTATCAACAATTATAACTTTTTTACATTTGCTTGAACCATCTTTTCTTGTAAGCATACTAATATAAGAAATTATACAAACAGCAAACATAAAGTAAATTGCATTAACTTGCCCGTCTGAGCCTAAATCTTCTTCCCATCTCTTATATGTTGAATGTTCTTGCACATCTTCAATTTTATATAATTTTACATAAGCTTTATCTATATTTATAATTTGTCCCACTAACATTTTTGAAGAAAGTTTTTCATTTAAAACTTCTTTAGTCATTTCTTCTGGCTTTTCTTCCATGTCTTGTACAATTTTATAAATATATTCTTTCATTCTTCTTATTTTTTCATCTTTTTCATATTCAAATAATTCAAGTTTTATTATATTTATATCTTTTCCGCCAAATTTAATTTTAGATAATCCTGGCAATTTTTCCAAATCTCTTACTATTGTTTCTGCTTTTTCAAAACATTTTGTAATAAAGTTTTCTTGATATTTTTCAAGTTTTTCAATTGCCTCATCAATATGTCTAATTCTCTCATCAATTAACTCTATAATAGTTAATATTCCTTGATTATTATTTTCCGCTTCACTTAATAAACATACAGGATTTTTTATTCCTTCTATTGATTCTAACACATCTTGTTTTATATAATAATTTTCAACACATTCTTTAATATGTTTTATATAACTATCAAAGTTTTGTTTTTGTTTTGATAATTCTTTATCTAAACTAATACTTTCTTGTTTGATTTTATTATATGTATATAATTCTGCTTCTAATATATTTTCAATATCAATTTCTGTTTGCTCTATTTTTCTATCTGTTATGAAATTTTCTAAACCTATACATTCTTTCTTAAACTCTTCAACTTCATTTTCAACATCTTGGATTTTATTAGTAATATTTCTTATATTTGTTTTATTAGATATGATTTTATTTTTGTTTTCATTCATATATGTTTTGATTATTTCATTATTTGAAATTTTATCTTCAATTTCATATTCAAATCCTGATTTTTGTAATTGACCAATTGATAATTTTATTTGTCCTATTATTTCACTTTCAGCTCTATCCTTTTCCACTAATCTATCTTTTAATGATTTAATATTTTTTTCTAAAATATCAATATTTGTTTTATATGATTTTAAATCACTCTCATTAATTCTTTCAAATATCTGATTTTTTTCTTCAAAATCATGTACATAATATCCATTTTCTTCAATTCTATTTTGACAATTATTCATATTTTGATTACACATATTTAATATTTTTACTAATTGATTATATGTTGATTCAGATGTACTAAATTTTTCTGATAGTGCTTTATATGTTGTTTCTATTTCTTCAAAACTTTCTTTAATAATCTCTGTTTCTTCAAATTCTGTAAGTTCTGATAATTTTATCAAATATCTATTTTTTTGATTTTCTAGATTATTTATTTGTTTTTCTAGTCCTCTTATTTCATCTTCAATTTCTTGAACTATTTCAATTTTTTCTTCTAAACTTTCTTTTAATATTTGTTCATTTGATTTTTCTTTGCTGATTTGATCTTGAAGTTTTTGTAATTCATTATTTATATTTTTTAATTCATTTAAAACTTCAATTTCTTCTAAAATGCTTTTCTGGTCTTTTTCTAATAAAGTATTTTCTTTAGAAAGTTCTTCTTTTTTCTCATTATTATTTTGAATATTATTACTTAAGTCTTTTTGCTCTTTTTCTAATTTTTCTATTTGAGATTTTGTACTATCTACATTTTCATATAAAGAATCTATTATGTTTTTGCTTGAATATGTTTGTTCAAATATTTTAACTTCATTCAAATATTCTTGCTCTCTGTCAATTCTTGATTTTACATCTAATATTTTAGAATTTAATCCTTCAATATTTTTCTCTAATTTTGCCTTATATTCTTCAAGTTTTTCTGGATTTGAATTTTGCAATACGTCAACAGAAATAGGAAATATGTAATCTTTGCTTTTTATTACCGCTTCTTGTCTTAACATTTCAATATTTGCAATTGGTACTAAATTTTGTAATTCTGTTTCTATTTGTTTTACTTTTAATTTTTCAAAACTATTATTATCAACAAATACTGAATACATTATTAATGGATTATTTTTTATTATTTCATTACGTTTTTCTTCATCATATTCTGCTAACTTTTCAAATCCTGCAATTACATAATTACATTTATTTTCAAGCTTTTCTTTCAAATGTAATATATCTTCATTTGGAATTATTGTATTATATTTATTAATTAGTTCAAGTTTTCTTGATTTTATTTGTTTTTCTATTTGATATGAATTTCTTTGCTTTTCTCTTTCCTCTATACTTGCCTCTATTGTTTGTTTTATATTAGCAAAATCTACATCAAATAGTTTGGCTAGTTTTTCTATACTATTTTTCGCTTTTTCATATTCTTGAACACCTGCTTCTGCATCTTTAAATACTTTATTTTGAAGTATTTGATTTGCTCTATTTTGAGCAAGTTCTTGATTTATTTTTATATTTTCATTATCTAATCTTTCTATTTCTGCATTATTTTTTTCTACTTTTTCTTTACACTCATTTTGTAATTTTTCTTCTTTTTCTATTCCTTCATCAATATTTAAAATTAAATCAAGTTTTCCTTTTTCTGTAAACTCATTCGTAATTATATTCTTGCTTTCATTTTCTTCATCAATTTGTTTTTGATAATTTTCTATATTTAAAGAACTTTTTGTAAAATTTGTTCTTACAAAATTTTCTTGATCTTTGGCAATCTTTCTAGCACTAGTTTTTTCATCTTTTTCTTTTAAACTATCAAAATATTGTTTACTAATCTTCTCTATTAATTCTTGTAATTTTAATTTATAATTATATCCATAAATATTATATTTTTTAGCCAAATCTTTATCAGCAATTTGCATACTATTTATTTGTATTTGTGTTTTATCTCTTTCTTGCTTATTTTCTAAATATTCAACATATTCATTTTGAGCTTTTGACAATGCTAATTTCTTTTCCACATCATCTTTTTTGGCTTGTATTTTTTGTATTTCAGTATCTATATTTTGTTTGTCATTTTCAATTTCTGCTTTGTCATTATGTAATTTATCTATTTTATATTTTTCGTTTTCAATATTTAATCTTGTATTTTCATCTTGTAATCTAGCAATTTCATCTGTTTCATGTTGAATTTTGTCTTTCAACTCATTCATTTTATGTTGCTTATATTGATATGCTTCATTTGCTTTTTTATTTATTTTATCAATTCTGTTAAATTCATCAATAAATTTTGCATTTTCTTTTTGAAGATTTTCATACATTTCTTTTGCTTGTTGATATTCTTTTTTGTTATCATTTTGCTTTCTAAATAACATTAAATTATCTTTTAATTCTATCAATGTATCTACTAATGTATCTTGTGTCTCATCACTATTTTGTAAATTGATATTATCAATTATTTTTATTAAAAAGTTTTCTATTAATTTTCTTGATGTTTTATTTTCTTTGAAATATTTTTCTATGTAATTTTCAGATACATTTATTTCTGATATAAGCTTCCATTCTGCTGATATAAGTCCATAATATTCTATTCTTTTCATATAATCTTTTTTACTATCAAATATTTCTACTGGTAATCCATCTTTTTTCATTCCAATAAGGTATTGTCTTAATTTATCATAAGACATATAAATTTTATCATTTCCGTCTCTTGTTACAAGTGGCAAGCTTTTTATATCTATTTGTGCATAATCATTATAAAAATAACAATAATTGTAATAATCTATTTCTAATTTGTTATCATCTTCTTCATCATTATCTGATTCTTGTTTTTTTCTTGCACAAAATCCTGTAAGCATATATTTGTATTCATATCCTTCATCAAGTTCCCATTCTACAAGACAATGTGATGTTCTTTTTGTGTTTCCACCTATAAATATATTTTTTATAGGCTTTTCTTTTTTTAAATATGTATTTGGAAGTACTGTTTGTAAAAGCATTAATATTAGCATTGATTTTCCGCCAGTATTTATTAAATCATATGTCGTAGATTTTCCATCTAATCTCATATTAAAATCATCATATATGCTTTTTGCATCATTATAGTTTACATTTACTAATCGAATTCTATTAATATGTGGCATTTTCATTACCTCCTAATTCATATACATATTCAAGTAATCTATTTTTATTTTCTTTACTATATTCAAAGTAAAAATAAACTATTGATTTGAATCTTGTTGTAATTGATATTATTCTTCTTTCCTCATCAAAGAAAATTAGATTTTCTTCTTGCATAAAATTTAATACTAATTTTACAAAAGATATTTTATCATTTTTTCCTGAGTTGATGTCTTCTCTTGCATCTGGCAACCTTTCCCATACTTTTTTTACATCTCTAAAATTATATTCATTTTCTTCACTTATTTTTTCAATATCTTCTTTTACAAGACTTTGAAATTTTATATTTATTGTTTCTATTAATTCGTCAAGACCTAAATAACTTCTTGGTGAATTTAGCCCTGATTCTCTATAAAAACATGTTATTATTGTTAATATTATAAAATACATTAAATATATATCTTCATTTTTGTTTAATATTTTAATTTTTTTCTTCAAATCTTCATTTGAATAACCAAATACTTTATTCTCAATCATCACACATAGATTTAATGTATTATCTAATCTATAAATATTAAATCCCATCTTTTCAGCAATCATATCACATAAGCTTTCTACTTCATCATTTCCAACATATTGTTGATATAATTCTGTGTTTTCAGATTTTTTTATTTCTTTATTTTGTAATAATGTATTTATTATTTCTAATGCTATATTTAAACTATCTTTTATTTCTTCCAATTTTTGCTCCTTTCTATGAATTTGCTGAAATAATAATATTAGTTATTTTCAATCCATTTCCAAAGTCAATGTCATCATTTTGTGTTATTATTATAATTTGATTAAATGAATAATCTTTAAACATTTCATCAGATTCTGCAGTTAATTCTTTTTTACCATTTAAAAATATTACAAAAGATATAAAATCACCATTATATAATGATTTTTCTCCATAATTTGATCTTATAAATTCTGAATATTCTTTTAAATCAAAACTTTTTCTCGTTTTTAATAAAAGTAACATATTTTCAAAATAAAATTTAAAATTATGTACTACTCTTTTTTTAGTAATATCATCAATTGTATCTATTTGATGTGTTTGTGATTTTTCTTTTTGTTCTTCTTCTTTTTTATCTTGATTAATTTTTTGTGATTCTAATGATTTCATTGGATTAAAACTTTTTAATTTCTTTGGTAATAAAAATGGTGATATAAAATAAAATAATTTTTCTGGATTATTTGTTTTTGATATAACCTTTTCAAATTCTTGCTCAAATTTGAATTTTTCTGAAAATGCACTTCTTGCTCTCATACCTATTATTTCATCATGTTTTTTTGTCATTTCTATTGCTTCTTTTAATAATTTTGTATGACTATTTATTGTTTTGTTTAATTCTTTTTCTATCTTTTTTATTAATGAAATTGTTTGCTTTTCTTTTTCATTTAATTGATTTGATTCATTTTTGGCTAAATATTCATTATAAATATTATCTACTAATTCTAATACTTCTCCAAATAATTCTTCTTCTTCATTTATTTGTCCTTCAACAGATTCATGATACTTGTTATATTCTTCTATTCCTTCTTTTCCACCATACATTAGTGCTTCAAGTACTAGTTCTTTTTGTTCACTTTTTTTCTTTACTTCTATATTTAGTCTTTTTATCGTATCATAAGCATAATTAAATGAACCTTTTTCTATTTGTTTTCTAAATAGTAATAAATTTATTGTTATTTGTGCTGAATCTGGAAACTCTTTTGTTTTTAAGTAAAAATCTATTCCTTGTGGTGTTATATAATAATTTAGCTTTCCATTTTCTCCTAATTTTATTTCTATATATTTTATATGTCTATCTTTATTTTCTTTTTCTTTTAAACTGTAATATTCATAAGTAAAATTGTTTCCATTATTTTGTGCTACATCTAATATCTTATTTACTATTTCTTTTACATTTTCTTGTTTTTTATTCATTTACATTTA
>OLOR01003231.1_pt1 | contig 11721 bp, 12 predicted proteins | sample 1672521 | NCBI WGS metagenome assembly OLOR01 (sample SAMEA3136695, study PRJEB25190) | human gut metagenome | biome: human gut; feature: human-associated habitat; material: faeces | place: Austria | collected 2013
CGATACATTCCATAGCCGATAATTTATCTGTAAGAAATTCCCGTTCCTTCTCGATAAGCCTATATGTGTGCTCCTCGTAATCTTTATCCTTAAATGCCGCAATTCCTGCACGCTGTGCCACTGTTGATATATTCCACTCTGGAAGCTGTAAAGATATGTTGTCGATTAATTCATCATTATAACTCATCAGATATCCAAGCCTTATTCCTGCCATTGCATAGAACTTGGTATACGCATTTATTATTACAAGATTATTATAATCCTTTAGAAAACGCTTACAGCTTATCTTCTCATAATTACGGTTAAATCTTAAAAAGCACTCATCCACAACAACTATAATATTTCTTCTTCTGCATATGTCTAATATATTGATAAGAATATTTTCAGATATAATATTCCCTGTCGGATTGTTCGGATTGCATATAAAACATAGCTGGACATCAAGCTGTTCTAATCGTCCACTTACATATTCATAGCTAAAGCCATTATTACTGTCAAGCTCATAATATACAATCCCTGCTCCATACGCCTTAACTGCACGCTCATAGCCTGAAAATGAAGGTGCAGCAATGGCACATTTTTCTGGATGTACAGCCCTTACAACTGCCATTATAAGTTCTGAAGCACCATTACCACAGAGTATATTCCTAGCATTAATATTAACCTTATAAATGTTATCTGCATTAATACTCTCTTTGCTGGCAATTGCATTTCTTAATGCCGTATACTTAATGTCTGGATATGTCTGATAACCACCAATATCCTGCGTAATCGCATTACACACTTCCTGCGGCATTCCTAAAGGGTTAATATTAACCGAATAATCAAGTGTTATTTCTTTGTTGTATATATTTTTATCATATATATTTCCACCGTGTATCTGCTGTTCCATAGCTGTAACCTCTCATCTGCCTGACAATCTCTTTATCAGTATGCAATCCCCGTATCAATATGCCAATCTGATTAAAATATAATTATCTGACTGCCAACATTATTATCAATCTTATTAATAACACAATAATTACCATAAGAAATGCAGTAATATATAATAAAATATTACTTCTTCCTATATCACCAGCTTCCAGCGGACGTATTGCCTCTCCTATCTGTGGCTTATGCACAAGCTTTCCAAAATAATAATTATCGCCTGATAATGCTACTTTTAAAGCTCCTGCACAGGCTGACTCTGTCTGGGCGGCATTAGGACTGCTGTGCTTTTTTCTGTCACTTTTAAATATCTTCCACGCATTCCCTATACTATAATGTGAATTTGTTTTATCCTTTGTATTACATTTTTCTGCAAGCTGTGCAATTCCTGCTGACACAACCATAAGACATCCGCCTATTCTTGCCGGAATAAAGTTCACAACATCATCTAACTTCGCCGCAAATCTTCCAAAGTACAAATATTTATCATTCTTATAACCTATCATTGAATCCATTGTATTAACAGCCTTATATACAAAACCGCCAACTGCCCCAAATAACATCATATAAAATAATGGTGCAATAACTCCGTCTGATGTGTTCTCTGCGACAGTTTCAACAGCTGCCCTTACAACGCCGTGTTCATCAAGCTGTTTCGTATCCCTGCCGACTATCATTGCAACGGCATTACGTGCCTGCTGTAACCCTTCTTTATCCAAAGCATAATATACCTTCATACTTTCTACTTTGAGCGATTTTACTGCCAGTATCTGATAACACATTATTGTTTCAATTACACAGCCAAGTATCATATTAATATGATAACCAACAACCAGAATAGATACAATAACAATACCCGTTATTAACGGCGTTAATATTGCAAGCACCATACCCTTTCTGTACTTCTTAGCAGATGTATCTTTTTCTTTTAATAAAATACTTTCTAACAACGAAATAAGATTACCTATAAGGCGTACCGGATGATACAGCCAGTGAGGGTCGCCAATAAGCAGATCCAGTATATAACCACAGCCAATTGCTATTGTCTGGCATATAAATAAATTCATAAACTCCTCATTCCTTCACACACTATTACTCAGAATAAACTCATACTTTAACATATAATAGACACACATATTTATTTATAACAAACACATATTTTACTCAAGATAAATACATATCTTTACTCATAGAATACGCATATTTTTACTCACAACGTAAAAGTTCTGTATAATTATTAATGCTTCCATCTAAAGCCACATCACATATATACCCATCACCATTGCCACAATGATAATCATAATAGCCACCACCATATATCTCTGACATTACTGACATTATTGTGCCGCCGTGAATTACACATGCAATGTCCGAATAATTCAATAAACGGCATTGTTTAATCATATCATACCAGCCCTTAACACTTCTTTTCTTAAAATCCGCAACATCTTCTCCTTGTGGAAATGGTATCGTTGCATTACTGTCAATCCATCTCTGGTACTGCTCATTGCCAGAAAGTTCTTTATAATTCTTTCCTTCAAATATGCCAAAATCACATTCCCTAAAATCTGGCACTATATGCTGTTTATATTCAGGATATATAAGCTTAGCCGTCTGCCTGCACCTTTTCATAGGACTTACATATACTGCCTGTACCTCTTGGTAATAACCTGCCTTAATATTATTATGTATGCTCTCAATCCCAGAAGCACATAAGTCCTCATCAGTTATGCCTATATACCTTTTTTTGATATTACCTGCTGTTGCACCATGTCTGATTAATACAATCTTCATATTATTCACCTTTCAGGCATTGTCCTATGCCACACGCTATACGCTCTACCCTGTCAGCCTTTTTTACAGCCCTGCAAAGCATACGTCCAACTGTTTCACGGTATATTCTGTCCTCTTTTTCCAAAGGAACTATGCCACTGCCAATCTCATCGCATATTATTATAATTGATGGATTGCCAGCATAAATGGTATCTATAAGCGTATCTGTACATTTCCCATCTTTAAGCAGTCTTTTTATAAGCAGATGAAAATGATTTAATATACAGGCATTTTTTATATCTTCAATACTGCAATATGCTCCATCAGCTATATTATTATTGCATATTTTATTTTTAATGCACTTATCATCTTCTGAATATATATTACTCATTGTATCTTCTGCATTACCACACAATTCTTTAACTATATTTTTCCTGCCACATACATAATCAAGCTTTCCCTGATAAGCTCCGCCAAAATATAATTCCATATTATTCCTCGTTTCTGTGCACATTTTTATTCACTAAAGCAATGCTATAACAGCAACAGCTATTGTCATACACAGTTCACTTACACATAGCAGATACCCTGCAAGGTCGCCCGTCACTCCACCGAACTGCTTATATGCCATATATCTGTAATACAATAAAACCACGAATGCCACAACGATAACTACAACAGCACCTGTAACACTGCAAAGGCACATAAGTATAACACATATAATTAACTGTACCGCAAGCATTACATTTACACATTTTACTGCTGTTGCACTTGTAAATGTATGCAACATTCCATTGTTCCTTGCTCCTCGGAAATTAACTGCTGCCAGACCACTTATAATTCTTGATAGATAAAACGTAAGTGCCAGAAGCAAAAGTCTCATATTATCTGGCTTCTGCACAATAATATATGCCGCCGCATAATATACCGCAGAATACATAAGTAATCTTATAACTGCAAATGCTCCAATATGCGAATCCTTTAATATATCCAGCTTCTTCTCCCTGTCACCATATGAATTAAGTGCATCACTTGTATCCATATAGCCGTCAATGTGTATTCCCCCTGTTATCAGTACAGGAATTACTACAAGAACAAGTGTCCTGCTGATATCCGGCACATTTAGCAGACCGCTGATATACACCCAGCCATATATGACTGCACCTATAACAAGACCTGCTAACGGAAAGAAGCCCATTACATATCTCATATCTTTTTCTTCTAATTCCAAATGCGGCATTGGTATTTTAGAATACATTGAAAATGCAATTACCAATGATTTAATTACCGACATAACTGATATCCCCCTTTAATACTACAGGAATAGTGTATACAACCTCAACAACTGTGTCTGCTGCCTTTGCAAGCTTTACATTAAGCTCTCCAAGCCGTCTTATATAATCAGTTGTGCTATCATCATATTCACACCCGTCTGAAAACACTTCATTAGTCACAATTACAAGGTGACTGCACTCTGAATACAACTGCATACATTCAGCAAATATATTATCTGGATGTCCGTTTTCTTCAAAGCATTCATTAGCAAGAAGATTAGACATACACTCAACCAATACTACCGGTTTTGTATCTCTTTTACATCCTTTAAGTGCACCACCTATATTCTGATACTGCTCTATCGTTTCAAAGCCTTTGCCATCACGCTGCAGCTTGTGCTTCTTAACCCTGCTTCTGCCGTCTTCTCCATATGGATACATAGTAGCCACATAATATTTTTTATTGTCCTTTGCAAGCTGACAGCTTATCTGCTCGGCATATTCTGACTTGCCACTGCCGCTTACTCCTGTAACCATAATCAACATTTTTCGTAATCCTCATAGGCAGTTATGCGTATATCATCAAATGTAGTATTTTCCCTGTACACCTGCAAAGCCATATCAAGAAGAGAAAACATCATAACCGCACCTGTTCCCTCTCCAAGTGCAAGCTCTCCGTGTATAACAGCCTTCCTTCCAAGTTCGTTAAGCAGAGCTTTCATCGCAGGCTCTTTTCCCTGATGTGAAGCTATTATGTAATCACCAATCTGACTATTCAACCTTACTGCAATAAGTGCCGCAACTGCCGAGATAACACCATCTATAACAACAGGTATTCCATAAAGTGCACAACCAATATATACTCCGACAAGCCCTGCAATATCGAGTCCGCCTATATTCTGTAAAAGGGTTAATGGATTGTCCTGGCAGCTTCCATACATTTCTTTAGCTCTGGTAATAACTTCTATCTTTTTCTTAAGACCTTTATCATCAAGCCCTGCACCTCTGCCTGTTGCCATATGTGGCTCAAGATTTAAAAGTATGCAGGCAAGTGCCGTGCTTGTGGTTGTATTGCCTATTCCCATCTCTCCTGTTGCAAGAATATTATACTTCTGTTCCTTACACTCCTTAACCTGTGTAATTCCTGCATATATAGCCTGTATAAGCTGTTCCTCTGACATTGCCGGCTCTTTAAGGAAATTATTAGTGCCAGACATAACCCTCTTATTGACAAGCCCCTTATAAGTTCCTACATCTGTTCCGTCCTCAAGCGTATCCATGGCAATTCCAACATTCACAGGAATAACATCTGCATTGGCATATGCCGCCATTCGGCATACACTTGATATTCCGTCTGCCATATTACAGCTCACTATCGCGGTTACCTCCTGTCCTGTCTGGGTAACACTTTCTTCAACTATGCCATTGTCTGCACACATTACAATAACAGCACGTCTGTCAATATTGACATCTGCTGTATGCTCGATTCCTGCTATCTGGCTTATTATTTCCTCCATAAGTCCAAGTCCGTGCAGTGGCTTTGCTATCCCATTCCAATGACTACGTGCTTTTTGTACACTATCTTTACTGCTTGCCTTTATCTTTGACAGTTCTGGAATAAGACTTTTAATATCAGAACCTAATTCTGGAATAAAACTTTTAATATCATGACCTTCAAGCCTGTCATTATATTTTTTATAATTCTTTCTATAGCGGACACAGGCATTTATGAAATTATCTGCCACCTGTTCATTGCCATAGAAATATATATGTGGAAATCCAGCATACAACGTATCACTTCCATAACCTGCTGTTGCTATACTGTTATCTGAAGCTTTCTTTATCTCATAATCTTCAATAGTGGAATTCGTGTGCACGAAAGCTTTCATTTGCAGAGGCAATCAGTGTATCTTTCTTTGCCGTAAGCGTCATATAGCCAAAACGCTGTAGTCTTCCTGCATTATATCCCATTCCTTTTATAATTCCCGCCATAGGATATTTATCTTTTTCTGGTGTTTCTAAGTATTCGTGCAGATAAAGAAATCCTCCACATTCTGCTATGCAGGGAAGTCCTTCTTTTATCTTCTTTGCAATATCATTCCTCATTGATACATTTTCTGACAACGCTTTGGCGTGAAGCTCTGGATAACCGCCATATAGTAACAACCCGTCTATATTATCCGGAAGCTTATTATCTGCAAGTGGACTAAAATACACTATCTCACAACCGCACTGCCTTAGATAATCTATATTATCATCATAAAGAAAACAGAAAGCTTCATCTTTTGCAACTGCAATCCTTACATCTTTTTTATCTATGTTCTTATGTATGGCTTCCAGCTTTGAAGCATTTTCTGCAATTCTAAGTATTCCTTCTATATCAACGCTTTCCCTCATCTGCTCTGCAATACTGTTGATTTTTTCCTGAAAATGTTCCACCTCTGCCGAGGTCACAAGACCAAGATGACGGCTTTCAAGCACAGCATTTTTCTTATATGGCATATAGCCTAGTGGTTCTATCCCCATATCTTTAACTATGCGTGCGGCATTACCATATAACCTGTCTGAAAGATTATTAAAGATTACACCTTTGATATTATTGTTCTTTTCATATCCAAGATAACCCTTTACAACTGCGCCGATTGAATTACTCATTCCACGGCAGTTCACTATAAGAATAACCGGCGTATCTGTAATGTCTGCTATCTCATAAGAACTTCCCTTTGTGCTAAAGCCCTGTCCGTCATAGTAGCCCATAACTCCCTCTACAATAGTTATATCACTCTTATCCTCTTTACCTGCAAGCAGATATTTTATTGTTGCATTATCACAAAACCAGCTGTCAAGATTACCTGTGCTCATATTTAACACACGCGAATGAAACATAGAATCTATATAATCAGGCCCGCATTTTAACGCTGATATATTAAGTCCCATATCTTTAAAACACTGGCATAGACCGCAGACAATTGTTGTCTTGCCACTTCCACTGCCTGTCCCTGCTATCATTATACGGCTCACTTTGCACCTCTTCCTTCTATAATAAATACTGGATTATTCGCAGACATCATATGATATCTGCCCCTTTTCTTTACCTCTGTCACTGCAATCTGGACTATATCAAGGACATTCACACCATTCTTTTCCATTAATGAAATAGTATTGTTAAGTGTTTCTAATGTCACTGCCGTAACCACAATATGGACATATGGATTTTTCTTAAGAATACTGCTGAAAATGTATTCTAACTCTCCACCGCTTCCACCAATAAATACTTTATCGGGTACTGGCAGACTATCAATAACAGCCGCCGCATTGCCGTGTATAATCTCTATATTATTAAGTCCGAATTTTTCTGCATTTTTAGCTATAAGACTACAGCCCTCTTCTGTCCTCTCAACTGCATACACTGTTCCGTAAAGTGCGTGAAGTGCAAGCTCCACTGTGACAGAGCCTGTTCCTGCACCTATATCATATACGCAGGAATTCTTAGATACCGCCATTCGGCTTACAACGCTTGCACGGATTTCCCTTTTCGTCATCGGCACATCAGAACGGATAAAACTGCTGTCAGCAATTCCTGTTATTGAAAATGCACGCGAATGTTCATTATAAACTGCCAATACCGTAAGTCCTTCTGAAATATATTCAGTAAATTCAGACACATTTCCATTAGTTATCTTCTCATTATCATATGAAAGATTTTCACCAATCCATATATGTGCCTGTCCAAGTCCTGCCCTATAAAGCTCCTGGCATATCTGTGATACATTTCCCTGTGTCAGAAAATATGTCAATTCATTTTGTAAAACTACAGGTATATAGATTTGTTTCTTACCGTGCAGGCTTACAAAAGCTGCGTTCTCCCAAGACTTTCCTATCTTTGCCGCAAGATATATTACAGAAGATACACCTGCCATAATGCTGTATTCATACTTTCCAGCAAGTGCCTCTGCAAGCTTCTTTGCACCGCTGTAAAAGCCTGTATCACCTGACATAAGCACAACGTAGTTATTGGCATTTTCATTATCAATAATATCTATTATGTCTTTTGCTGTTACTGCATAAAATGTCTTCTTATCTGTGTATTCTTCTATCAGCCTTTTAGAACCAATCAGCACCTCTGAATTATCAATTGCTTCCTTTACTTCCTCTGTAAGACAGCTTTTACTGCCCGGCCCCACACCAGCTATAATTACCCTTTTCATTATTCACTCCACCTTAATTCATTAACATTATAGACAGCCATTTTCCTAAAACTTTATAACTCTAAAACCACATAGCTTTTAGGCTTTATAACCCTTTTGTCTTAAGATATTTAATAAGCTCTGGCAGGCTTACTCCATTTTCTTCTACTGGACGTTTTATTACTATACAGTCAATGCCTGTATTCTCTGTGGCAGACACCTTTTCTTCATATCCGCCATTACTGCCAGACTCCTTTGTCACAAGAACACCTATATTAAACTGTCTTATTACTGCCTCATTTAATTCCTGTGAAAATGGTCCCTGCATACCTATTAAATGTGACGGCATAATCCCTGCTTCTATTGCACTCTGTAACATTTCAGGATTAGGAAGAAGCCTTAAATATACTCTCTCTTTATAATCTGTAATATAGACATACTCTGGTATATTCTTACTGCCTGTCGTCATAAGAATATTTTTACTATTATGCTGTTCACTGTTAAGTAGTTCTACTACATCTTTTATTGACTTAACATATGTAATGTTATCTGACTTAAACTCTGGCTTTTTGTCATTATCTTCCCTTAATACCCTCACATAAGAAATGTTCTTGCTGTCACACACATTTTTAATATTATGTGTAACCTGTGTAGCATATGGGTGTGTGGCATCAATAACTATATATGGCTTTTTAGCTTCTAACTCCTTTAGCATATCAGCCTCATCCATTCTACCAGTATGTATATGCACATTATCAGCCTGCGGCAGTAATTCCCTGCCATATTCAGTCGTTACATATACATAAGTGTCACAGTTCTTTCCTGTAAGATATTCACATAACTTTCTGCCCTCTGTTGTCCCCGCAAAAAGCATTATCGTCTTTCTCATACAACCTTATATCCTCTTGGTGTAACCATTTTCCCATTAATTACCTTAGTATGGCTGTTGCCTATGTATATTGTTGTAAACATATCCGCTTTAAAATCCGCAAGCTCCTTTAATGTAAGAATTCCTGTAGTTTCGTTCTCTCTTCCTATGTTTCTTACATAACCGCACACTGTATCCGGTGACTGTACCTTTAATACAATATCGCAGGCTTCCTTTAAATATCCGCTTCTTCTGCGGCTTGATGGGTTATATATGCACATTACCATATCGCTGTCAGCCATCGCCTTTATTCTTTTCTTAATAAGCTCCCAAGGTGTCATACAGTCACTTAAGCTGATAACCGCAAAATCGTGTGACAATGGTGCACCAAGGCAGGCTGAACCACTGCTTGCGGCTGTTACACCTGATATAACCTTAATATCCAGATTATCCTCTGCAAGCTCATATACAAGGCTTGCCATACCATATATACCGCTATCTCCACTGCATACAAGCACTACCTCTTTTCCTTCTTTAGCTGTATCTATTGCATACTGACAGCGTTCCTTTTCCTGCATCATATTAGTTGAATAGTACTCTTTATCTGGAAAATACTGCTTTAATATATCAACATATGTAGTATATCCAACTATCAGGTCAGCACCAGCTATTGCGACTGATGCCTCCAGTGTCATATTATCTTTTGCTCCGCTTCCAAAACCTACTATCTTAAGCATAATCTACTCCTTATTTTTCTGTGCCACTCTGTAAATAGCTACTGTAACTCCGTTATCTGCTGTCTTTCCTACAAGCTTTTCTCCACCAGAAGACGCGGCACCCGCACTGCGTTCACATACATTTCCTACACCTATCTGTTCTTCAACAAAAGCTGAAGATACAAAGTCACCTTCAACATCTCTTAAATATTCAGGCGTATATGTCTTATATGGCACTTTACATTTTCTTGCAAATTCAATTATTCCTGCTTCATCTGCTTTTCTGTCAACCGAAGCCACAACAGCAATTGCTTCCAGCAAAAGCCCTGCTTTATCAAATGTTTTCTTGACAGCCCGCTCTATTTCATGTGCTGACTTGCCTTTTTTACAGCCAATTCCTACAGCAAGCTCCTGTGGTACAAGCTTTAATGTGCGCTTAAATACTATTTTATCGTCTTTGCCTGTAATTATCTGTACACCGCTTTCATACTCATTATTACTATTATCAGTATATTTAATCTGTCCGTTCCAGCGTTCTTCTGTTACTTTTAACAGGTTCTTATATTTATCATTGCCTGTTATTCCAACAGGCTCATTATTTAATATCCTGCCTGATATGTCTTTTATCATAACCGGATTAACTATTCTCATATTATGTTCCGTGGCAAATATATCAACTGCAAACATTCCTCTTGCATCGGTCGCTGTAGTAATTACCGGCAAGAGGAATTGCACCTATCCTGACAGCAAGCTTACTGCACCACTCATTAGCTCTGCCAATATGACCTGATAGAAGTGATATAAGATACTTTCCGCCCTCATCTGCAACAAGCACCGCCGGGTCTGTAACCTTGCTTTTAAGGTATGGTGCTATAGTTCTTACAGCTATTGCAACAGCACACACAAATAATATTCTGTCACTTACTGCAAACTCGCTCTTTATAACACTTCCAACTGCCACAAATGGTACTGCCTCATTCTTATAAGTATCTGCACATCTTTGGTGACAGTATATTATTACTTCACCGTCCATTGCCTCACTGGCTTTCTTTGCTACCTTCATCCCCTCGTGTGTGAAGGTTATTATAATTGTTCTCATTTTCTATACTCCGTAGTGAACTCTGGGTCATACAATTTAGAAAAACTATATTTGTCCCCAAGAAATTCCCCGACCAACACAAGTGCAGTTCTTGTAATGCCTGCTTTCCTTGCTTCACTGTCAAGATCTTTCAATGTTGTGCGTATGCATTTCTCATCTTCCCAGCTTACCTTATAACATAACGCACAAGGCGTGTCTGGTGTAAATGCTCCTTTATATAATTCTTCTTTAAGTTCCTCTAAATGTGATGAGCTTAAGAATACCGCCATTGATGTACCGTGCTGTGCAAGCTTTGCTATGCTCTCATTATCTGGAACCGGGGTTCTGCCCGGCATTCTTGTAATAATTACTGTCTGTGCTACATCTGGAACTGTATACTCACATTTAACTGCCGCCGCGGCCGCAAGGAAACTGCTCACTCCAGGACATATCTCACAGGTAATTCCGTATTTGGCAAGTTCTTCAATCTGCTCTCTTATTGCACCATATAATGACGGATCTCCTGTATGAAGGCGCACTATATTCTTTCCCTCGCCCTCTGCTTTTACAATCACATCAATAACTTCCCTGAGGTTCATATATGCACTGTTATATATCTCACAATCCTTCTTTGCATACTCTAATAATTCCTCATTTACAAGTGAACCTGCGTATATAATTACATCCGCTTCATTAAGCATACGCATACCTCTGACTGTAATTAAATCCTTCGCTCCCGGTCCTGCTCCGACTATTTTTACCATATTTATTCTCCTGTGTCTGCTCTATATTAATTCATAATTTATGTCTATCATACATAATTCACAATTTAACTGCTTTTTATGATTTTTAACTGCTTTTTATAAGTTCCAACAGCTTATCTGCCGCCGGTGTTTTC
>OLOR01003258.1_pt1 | contig 11648 bp, 10 predicted proteins | sample 1672521 | NCBI WGS metagenome assembly OLOR01 (sample SAMEA3136695, study PRJEB25190) | human gut metagenome | biome: human gut; feature: human-associated habitat; material: faeces | place: Austria | collected 2013
TCTTTTCCTTCTTATTCATCTTGAATGAATAATCTCTTGGCTTTGGTGCAAATACGATACCGCCGCCTGTCCACTGTGGAGCTCTTGTAGAACCCTGTCTTGCATGACCAGTTCCCTTCTGTCTCCAAGGTTTTCTTCCGCCACCAGAAACTTCTGAACGTGTCTTAGCGCTCTGTGTTCCCTGACGATTATTTGCAAGCTGGTTAACTACTGCCATGTGTACGAGATGTTCGTTAACTTCAACACCAAATACAGCATCATTTAATTCGATTGAACCAACTTCTTTGCCTTCAATATTGTAAACAGATACGTTTGCCATCTGTGTGGTCCTCCTTCCTTAGCAAAAACTACTTAGCAGCTTTTACTGTTTCTTTCAGTGTTACTAATGATTTCTTAGGTCCAGGTACTGCACCCTTAACTAAGATTACGTTGTTTTCAACATCAACTCTTACTACTTCAAGATTCTGGATTGTGATTCTCTTAGAACCCATATGTCCAGGCATTCCTTTTCCCTTGAATACTCTACCAGGTGTTGTTGCTGATCCGTTTGAACCCTGATGTCTGTGGAACTTAGAACCATGAGCCATAGGTCCTCTTGACTGGCCTAATCTCTTGATTGCGCCCTGGAAACCTTTACCCTTTGAAATAGCAGTTGCATCTACCTTATCGCCTGCTGCGAAGATATCAGCTTTGATTTCATCCTTTACTGAGTATTCTGAAGCATTTTCAAACTTGAATTCTCTTAAGAATCTCTTGTAAGGAACCTCTGCCTTATCAAAATGTCCTTTAACAGGCTTGTTTACTAACTTTTCTCTAATGTCAGCAAAACCAACCTGAACTGCATCGTAACCGTCGTTTTCTACTGTCTTAACTTGTGTAACAACACAAGGACCAGCCTGAAGAACAGTTACAGGTGTTAAAACACCGTCTTCGTTGAAGATTTGAGTCATTCCGACTTTTGTAGCTAAAATTGCCTTCTTCATTGATTTTCCTCCTGTTTAATCTACAGCGGACAAGATGATGTGTGATACACAGCGCATCCTGTCATCCTAGAACAGCTAATATAAGTGGAACCCGCACCACAGCTTGTTACTTCTATATTAAACCCTTAGGATTATTGCTTTAATAATGAAAAATTCCAGATAATGATTAGTTCATTACCTTAAGGTTGATGAATACACCAGCTGGCATCTCTAACTTAGATAATGCATCTACAGTCTTCTGAGATGGTGATAATACATCGATAAGTCTCTTATGAGTTCTCTGCTCGAACTGCTCTCTTGAATCCTTGTACTTGTGAACAGCTCTAAGAATAGTAACAACTTCCTTCTTTGTTGGAAGAGGTACCGGACCACTCACCTGTGCTCCTGTCTTCTTAGCAGTTTCGATGATTTTCTTAGCTGACTGATCAATCAACTGATGATCGTAAGCCTTCAGAGTAATTCTGATTACCTGATTTGCCATAAAAAAAGTCGCCTCCTTCGCACTTTATTGTTTAAGTACGACAAGCGGTGACTGTACACACTCCCACGCGTATCATATAGTCTCATTCATAATTCGACCCACGCGCGTCATTTCTGCGGATTGCAGATGATTTTGGTACAGTGACTTGTCGCCAGTTTCTTCGCCGGAGATTATCTCCAGCATTGACATTCGCTCCACGGAAAACCTGCTTTATTAAAGCAGCAACCTCACGCTTCACAGCTATCAATGTCACAGCAAGTATTAATATACACTACTCTGTATATAAAATCAACAAGAAAAATTGTATTTTTTTTAGAACAAAAAGTCAGGGCATTAAACCTGCCCCGACTTTACAATCCAATTAGTAAATAGAAACTCCAAGTCCCATAGAACTGATTTTCCACTGTCCATCAGCATATTTGTAATACACATATGCTGAGCTCTTTGAATCATTTCTTTCATGTGACTTAGTATCACTAGAATACTTATATGTATATGAATAACTAATCTTATATCCAACCTTTATTGTCGGACAGCCATCATTTGAATCAACTCTGAAAGTAGTATCTGACATTGAAGGATTTAATGTTGTAATCTTAAAATCAGATATCTGCTTATATGTTGATTTAAATGTATCAACATAGCCATTGTATGTTGACTTTGCAGATGACTGCATATCAGTTGTGAATTTATCACTCACTGTTGAAAAATCATTCTTCTTCTGTGCTGCATCAAAGAACTCTGTTACATCCTTCTTAGCCTGATCCTTAAGACCATTAATCTTATCTTCTGCAAACTTAATATCATATGAACTGATTGATGTTGTATACTCGTCATATGATGGATATATTTCCTTTGTATAATCCTCAGTAAATTCACTTGTAGCCTTAAGTATTGTTGTTCCATTGAACAAATATGGAATCTTATACACATCATAGCTTGAGTTCTTACCAGAATCCTTGCTCTTATACTGATCCCCAACAAGAACATCATTAATAAATAATGTAAGTCCCTTAGGAACATTTATTGTGCAGTCTGAAACTACTGTATCTTCGGTACTTACTTTATACTTTTTAAAGAATAACATATAATGCTTATCAGTAACTGTAAGAAGTAAATCTTGTGAATCAGCACCCGTAGCTGTCGTATATATAACACTTACGGCCTTGTTACCTGGAAGACGTCCCTTAGAAGAAAAACTGTCAATAACCCTCATATTCCCTACTGCACTTCCTGTTGCTTCTGAATGAGCTGTTATAAATGCATTCTTTGTAAGGAATTCACTATCTGGAATCTGGACAAGTGAATATGCCTTAGCCCAGTCACATTCCTCAACCGCTTTAACATAGCTGCCAGCTGTCTTCTTATAATTAGTAAGACTGTTACCAACACATATAAACACAATAACCGCTGCTATAACCGCAACCACTACTGCACCAATAATTACAATCTTCTTAGAAAGCTTGAATGGTTTCTTTGCAGAATTTCCCATTGTGCCATTCTGTGGCTGCTCATACATTGGTGTAACCTGTGGCTGTACATTAACCTGTGCTGTCTGCACCTCTGGCTGCTGCGGAACTGCATTATCATCTGAAGCTGCTGATCCCTCTGTTACAACAGGTTCAAATTCAAGACGTGTTCCACAATTTGCGCAAAATAATGCGCCTTCATCATTGCTTGTTCCACAATTAGGACAAAACATAAATTAATCCTCCCTCATATGATTAATATAGTAAATCATTTTAAATCATACCATATCTAAATGATTCTTTCAACTAAAATAATAGCTATCCCTGCTGTTTCTGTTTTTCTATTTTTTCTGCGAGATCATTAAGATATTCCCATCGCTCCATCTTTTCTTCAAGCTTTCTCTCCACATCTTCCTTTTCCTTAGTAAGTTCTGCAAGCTTAGAATAAGAAGTTGCATTCTTTACAATCTCGTCATCAAGTTCAGAAACTTTAGTTTCAAGCTTCTCTATATCATCATCGATAGTTTCATATTCTTTCTGTTCCATATATGTGAACTTAATCTTATCCTCATGGCTGTTATATGCTTTCTTCAGCTGCCCTGCTGCCTTTGATTTAGATGTATCAGATATTCCATTTGATGCCATATTATATATAGAAGAAACACATTTATCCCTGTAGTCCGTATAACCGCCTTCGTACTGTGTAAGGTGGCCTCCTGCCTCAAATGCAAATATCCTGTCAACAACTCTGTCAAGGAAATATCTGTCATGTGAAACTGTGATTACAATACCTGCAAATCCATCAAGATACTCCTCAAGAATCTCAAGAGTCTCAATATCAAGGTCGTTGGTAGGCTCATCGAGAATAAGTACATTTGGCGCGCTCATAAGAACACTTAACAGATAAAGTCTTCTCTTCTCACCACCTGACAGCTTGCTTATAGGCGTCCACTGCTGCTTCGGTGTAAAAAGAAACTTCTCACACATCTGTGACGCTGTTGCCTTTCCATCTGCCGTCGTAACATATTCGCCTATGCTTCTTACGAACTCTAGCACAGTAAGGCTGTCGTCAAGTGGTTCGTTCTCCTGCATGAAATATCCGATTCTTACAGTCTCTCCAACCTCAACACTGCCGCTGTCCGGCTCAAGCTGACCTGCTATAATCTTCATAAGCGTAGACTTGCCGCATCCGTTATCACCGACAATACCGATTCTGTCATCTCTTAAAAAAATGTAGGTAAAATCGTCAATTATTGTCCTCTCTCCAAAGCTTTTACAAATGTTATGGAGTTCAACAGTCTTTCTTCCAAGCCTGCTGCTGACTGAATTCATATCCATAAGCTGCTTGTCAAATCTTGCTCTCGCCTGCTTTGAAGCTTCCTTCATATCCTCAAATCTATCAATCCGGGCCTGCTGCTTAGTAGAACGAGCCTGACATCCTCTTCTTATCCACGCGAGTTCCTTCCTTAATATATTCTGTCTCTTGGCTTCAGTCGCCCTCTCCATCTCCTCACGCTGAGTCTTCAGCTCAAGAAAGCCTGAATAATTCGTATCGTAGCTGTACAGGGAAGCTTTATCAAGCTCAACAATCCTGTTAGTTACATTATCAAGGAAATACCTGTCATGAGTAACCATAATAAGTTCTCCCTTGAAATTCTTAATGAACTGCTCCAGCCAGAGTACCATGTCATTATCAAGATGGTTAGTAGGTTCGTCAAGAATAAGAAGCCTTGCCGGCTCAACTAAAGTTCTTGCAAGCGCTGCTCTTTTCTTCTGACCGCCTGATAAAATATTCATCATTGCAGCGTGATTTGTTATTCCAAGCTTGTTAAGAATCTCTTTTGCTTTCGGCTGGCTGTCTGCATGCTTTCCACGCATAACATATTCCAGTACATTTTCATTATCATAATACAGAGGCGTCTGTGCAAGATATGCAAGCTCAATCCCCTTACCCTTTACAACCTGTCCTTCATCTGGCTCTTCAATGCCCGCAATAATCTTTAAAAGAGTAGACTTACCCGTTCCATTCACACCTATAAGCCCAATCTTATCACCACTGTTAATTCCCAGACTTATATTATTAAAAAGTTCCTTTTCTCCGTAGGTCTTGCTGACCTTTTCAACATTTAATATATTCACTATTATCTCCGTTATATAAATTATTTGTCATCATCTGATAGATTATAAAAATTTTTAAGCTTCTGTGCAAGCTCCGGGTCTTTCTTCTGCAGATGTTCATAATGCTTTCTCCTCTGCTCCATCATATGCTCATACGCATATGGATTATGAAGCTTCACTCTGTCAAGCATCTGTTTTCTGTGTTCCTTAAGCATCTGTATTGCGTCAGGATTAATCTGTGCCAGCTTCTTCTCAACAACCACACGGCGCTCATCAATTCTTTTCTCAATATCATCAATATCAAGATTAGGATATTTTTTATCGTCAAACAAATGCATTTCAAGCCGCTCAAGCAGGTCATTCTCATCAAAGAGTCCGATTCTTCCCCATGCAGCATGCTTTTCAGCATCAACAATAACATTCTTCTCATCTTTCTTGACACTGCCAATCTCATCAGCCATCTCTGCTGCCATCTTCTCAAGCCATTCGTCTGCATCTGCACCAAAAGCCCACTCAATTTCTGCAAGTCTTTCGTTGTCCTCATGTACCTCGCCAGAAACAGCCTGCTCTTCTCCCCCCTCCTCGACAGGATATGGTCTGTCCAGCCCTGCATCTCTTAGAGCAAGCGGAATGGTTCTTCTAACAACACCTTTTTCAACTAGCTCACCTGCACCAAGCTCTCTTAGCTGGTCATTAAGTGTGTGTTCATGCTCTGTAATATAGAATCTGATTCCTTTCTTTTCAAGTGCCTTATATAAAGACATAAGCCTGTCAACTGCCGTCACATCAATAGAACCCACACCTCCGGCGTCTATAATTACCCATTTAGTATTATCATCAAGATTCTTTTCTATATCATCAACAAATGTATTAATATTTGCAAAGAAAAGCGCACCGTTAAATCTGTATATAACCGCACCTTTTATCTTCTTTACATTACGGTATCTGTTAAGACTGTAGAACCCTTCCTGTCCCGTTATAACTCCGAGAAATGCTCTTGGTGGTTCAACCGCTTTGACAATAACAGCTATGAATGAAAGAATAACACCGATTACAACTCCGTATATCGTTCCGAATAACAGAACGCCTAAAAATGCTCCTACAAATATTGCAAACTCCGTATGGTCTGTTTTCCATAATTTAACTGCAAGCCCGAATTCAGTAATTCCTATCAGTGCTGCAACAACAATTCCTGTAAGTATTGGTACAGGAAGATACTCAAGCACCGGCGTACCAAAAAGCACTATAAGAAGCATTGTCAGAGAAGCTGTTATTGACATGAACTGTGATTTGCAGCCAAACTGGTCTGCAATTCCTGTTCTTGACACACTTCCATTCAAAGGGCATCCGCCAATTACAGCAGAAGCCGCATTTGCAGCAGCATATGCCAGAATTTCTCTGTTGTTGCTTACCTTATAGCCATATTTGTTGGCATAATTATTAGTTGCAAGCAATGTCTGCGCCATGACAACACCTGCCACTGAAAGTCCAAGAAGTATTATCTCTGACGGATTCTTAAGCACAACTGACATATCAGGAAGCGAGAATCCCGGCAGCCCCTTATCAACATGTGGAAGAAGCTTAACACCGAATCTGTCAATATGAAAAATTGCAGTTGCAAGTGCACCAAGCACCATAAGAAGTACTGACATTGGAAACTTTGGAATGAACTTCTTCGCAACAAGAATAATCACAACTGTTCCGACTCCAAGCACTGCCGAGAGCAGATTAAATGAACCAAACTCGCCAGCTATATGCATAACAAGCTGTATCGCTTCGCCAGTCCCAGCATTGCCACCAAAAAGCTTTGCTGCCTGCATAAGAATTATTGTCACGCCAATACCGCTTATAAATCCACCCATTACAGGTGTCGATATATAATTGACAATACGTCCTGCTTTGATAAAGAAGAAAAGCAGCAGCCACAATGCTGCAACCAAAGTTATCGCCGGAACTACTGCCTTTGCCTCCTCAGATCCTGACACTATTCCAAGCGTTGCAAGTGTTCCACCAACAAGTGCCGCCGGAGTTGCGTCCACTCCGAACACGAACTGCGGCGAAGATGTCACAAGTCCATATATAAGCACTGGCAGAATAGAGCAGTACAGACCATACACCGCTGGCAGTCCCGCAATCTGTGAATATCCCATTGATATAGGAATTGACACAAGAGCAACAATTATTCCTGATACAATATCCTTCTGTATATTCTTTAAACTAACATTTTTCAATATGCATCGCCCCTTAATCAGATTTCGATAGAAATATATTAACATAAAACAAGCCTGTTCAAAACATTTTTGCACGATTGCAGTTATTAATATTTTCGTATATAATTATTTAATAACAAATGCGGTACCAAACTGCAACACATTTTTATATAGAAAAGGATACTTAATTATGTTTATAGCTGACAACTGGAAAGATTATGAAGTAATAGATACCTCTAAGGGCGAAAAACTTGAACGCTGGGGTAAGTATATTCTTGTACGCCCGGACCCACAGGTAATATGGGACACTCCTAAGAAAGAGCGTGGCTGGAAGAATATGAATGGTCATTACCACAGAAGTTCTAAGGGCGGCGGAGAATGGGAGTTCTTTGACCTTCCACAGCAGTGGCAGATTCACTACAACAGTCCTTCATTTGAACAGGAGCTGACATTCAACTTAAAGCCATTCAGCTTCAAGCACACAGGAATATTCCCTGAGCAGGCTGCTAACTGGGACTGGTTTGGAAAGATAATCTCTGATGCCAGAAAAGAACGTGGCAGTGAACCTGTAAAGGTTCTTAACCTGTTTGCTTATACAGGTGGCGCAACACTTGCATGTGCAGCCGCAGGCGCTAATGTTACACATGTAGATGCTTCTAAAGGTATAGTTGCATGGGCTAAAGAAAATGCACAGTCTTCAGGACTTATTGACAAGCCTATCCGATGGATAGTTGATGATTGTGTAAAGTTTGTAGAAAGAGAGATAAGAAGAGGCAACCATTACGACGCAATCATCATGGATCCACCTTCATATGGACGTGGTCCTAAAGGAGAAATCTGGAAAATAGAAGAAGCCATACACCCGCTTGTTAAGCTTTGTGCACAGCTTCTTTCTGATGAACCATTATTTTTCCTTATTAATTCATACACTACAGGTCTTCAGCCAGCCGTTCTTACTTATATGTTAAGCACAGAACTTAAGAGCTTTGGCGGACACTGTGATTCACAGGAAGTAGGTCTTCCTGTTTCAAGTAACGGACTTGTACTTCCATGTGGTGCTTCTGGCCGCTGGATGAAATAATTAATACACAACTCCATCGAGTGACGGCGATTCTTCGCCGTCATTCACAATCCTGATAACAAGATGATTAGGCAGACATGTGATTGGCATTAAAGGCTCAGATATATAGCCCATGTTCACACACAGCTTATCTGGACAGCTTGCATCAGCAATCTTAATCTTTCCATTCTCGACAAGAATATCATTATACTCTCCATCCCCGTATTCAATCCTGAACGTGTACGGATTCTTAACATCATCTAACGAAACAGTTCTTAACAATTCATTATCTCTGTATATATAAGCGGTCTTACTACCGTCATTCTTTCCTGATTTCATATATATAATAGAAGCCACACTTGCCCCGACAAGCAGAACAATCACGGCCACCACTGTAATAACTCTTTTTTTCACAATCTCCTCCATCTGCTACATAGTATATTTTTTAGGAATATATTTGTCTGCAAAGAAGCACACAAGTCCCGTAAACAGGCCTGTTATTACACCGCTTATCACAAGAAACGGCATATACGCAAATATACCTGACAATCTGAGTATGAAAAATGCAGCAAGAATCTGACCTGCATTGTGCGACACCGCGCCAAGTATTCCCGTAAGAAATATATACTGTCCCCTAAGCAATTTATTAACAGCTGCCATCACAATAAGGCATAAGAATCCACCACTTACACTATATATAAATGATACCGCCTGCCCTGTAAATATTGTAGCCAGTATAATTCTCATAGCCAGCACAATAGCTGCATCACTGAATTTATACCTTTTTAATACAAAAAGTGTGACTATATTGGCAAGTCCTAACTTAACTCCCGGTATTGGAACAAGCGTAGGTATCGCTGATTCCACAACAAATATTGTCAGTGCAATTGTTGTAAGTAATGCCAGCGTTGTAAGTCTCTTAACATCAAAAGTTTTCTTCATGTCTGCCTCCGCATAAATATTACCTATGCATTTTAACAGACATTTCATATTAAGACAATAATTCGTTAAATTAATTCAAATTCGTGCAAAATCAGTTTGACAGTTTGTAAAAATATAGTATAATCATTTGGCTTTATAAATATACGAAAGTGAGGAAATCCTATGGTAAAAGACATGACAAATGGTTCGCCTTCCAAGCATATTCTTGGATTTGCAGTTCCAATGCTGTTCGGAATGCTGTTTCAGCAGTTCTACAATCTTGTTGACACAATAATCGTTGGTAAAACTCTCGGTGTTGAAGCTCTTGCCGGAGTTGGAGCAACAGGTTCTATCAACTTCATGATAATCGGTTTCTGTATGGGAGTCTGTAACGGATTCGTGATTCCGGTTGCCCAATGCTTTGGTGCAAAGAAGCCTGCTGACCTTAGAAAATATGTATTTAACGGATATATCTGCAGTATTGTGTTTGCCATAGTGCTTACGCTTGCATCCGTAATATTCTGCCGCAGGATACTTATTATCATGAATACACCGGCAGATATTATTGACCATGCCTATAATTACATAGTAGTTATATTCATAGGAATCCCAACTGTATTCCTGTACAACATGGTGTCCGGTGTTATCCGTTCGCTTGGCGATAGTAAGACACCTGTAGTTTTCCTTGTGCTTTCTTCAATAATAAATGTAGTACTTGATTTCTTTCTTATTCTTGTATGTAAGATGGGTGTTGCCGGAGCTGGCTGGGCAACTGTAACATCACAGTTAATTTCGGGACTTACCTGCCTTATATATATGTATAAGAAATATGACATCTTAAAAGGTGACAAATCAGAAAGGGTACTTGATAGAAGATTCATCACCAACCTGTGTATGAATGGTGTTCCTATGGGACTCCAGTATTCAATAACAGCCATCGGAAGTACAATCCTTCAGGCTGCTGTCAATACACTTGGTTCAACATATGTAGCCGCAATGACTGCCGGTTCTAAGATGTTCAACTTTACCTGTTGTCCATTTGATGCACTCGGCTCAACCATGGCAACCTATGCCGGACAGAATGTTGGAGCTGCCAAGATTAAAAGACTTGGTCAGGGCGTGCGCTCTGCTATGATAATTGGTTCAGTATACAGTGTTCTTTCACTTATTGCACTGTATTTCACTACAGATTATATTGCATTATTATTCGTTAATGCATCAGAGACAACAATAATTGCTCTTACAAGACAGTTCATCCTTGCATCTGCATGCTTCTACATTCCGCTTACAGGTGTTAACGTGGTCCGCTTCTGCATACAAGGTATGGGCTTCTCAGTATTTGCAATATCAGCTGGTATCTTAGAGATGATTGGCCGTGCATTTGCAGCCATCATACTTATTCCAAGTATTGGATTCATGGGTGCATGCCTCGCCTCACCAATCGCATGGATTGCTGCTGACGCATTTTTGTTCCCTGCATTCATACATTGTGCAAAGAAGCTTAATGCAAGGCACAATATTAAATCAAACTAATAACATGACTAAAGGGAGGACAATATTGCCCTCCCTTACTTATTCTAATATAGACAGCCTGGCTGCGCATCTCTTCCTATCTTTGTTTAAATGTTTCCAAATCTCTTGTCACATCTTAACATTAAATCAGTTTTACCACCTGACAATTATCAGTCATTCCATCCCAGAATTTATCCAGTGGTGTTCCTCTGAATTTTGCTATAATACTGCAGTTCATGGCACCATGACCAACAATCAGTATATCTTTGCCACTATTTACCTGTGGCATAACTACATTGTCTATAAACTCCCCTGTCCTTGCAAAAAGTTCTTCAAAACTTTCTCCACCTTCAACTGTAACATACTTCTCAGGCTTCTTAAAAAGAGTATTAATTGGACAGTCATCTATAGCAAATGAATTCTCTATTCCTTCATATACTCCAAATCCCATCTCAACAAGTCTGTCATCTGTATACACAGGAACATTTCTTCCCTTCAAGAAAATCTCTGCCGTTTCTTTTGCTCTTTCTAAAGGAGATGAGCAACATATGTCAAAATGTATATCTGAATACTGTTTCCCAGCCTCTGCCGCCATCATTCTGCCTTCATCATTAAGCGGTATATCTGTTCTTCCCTGCAATTTATGACGTACATTCCAGTCCGTCCTGCCATGACGCATTATGTATAGCATGTTGTACTCCTCTTTTTATCATATTCTAGCTCATTACTTCGCGAGCACGACTGCGAACTGCCCATGACTTCTCAAGGAGCTGCTCGCGCAAAAAAGGGTTTCCGATAACCTCGGAAACCCTTGAAAGAACTGTATTAATAACAATTACTCAATGATTGTAGCAACAGCACCAGAACCAACTGTTCTACCACCCTCACGGATAG
>OLOR01003264.1_pt1 | contig 11623 bp, 8 predicted proteins | sample 1672521 | NCBI WGS metagenome assembly OLOR01 (sample SAMEA3136695, study PRJEB25190) | human gut metagenome | biome: human gut; feature: human-associated habitat; material: faeces | place: Austria | collected 2013
TCTTCTCCCTGTCTCTGATATGTACTCCGCGACTCATTTTTTCTATGAACTCCGGTGTGATTTCTTTATTAACTGTGACCTTATATTCTTTCTCATGGGAGAATCTTGCACGCATCATGCCATTGATCAGATCACCATCATTGGTCATGATCAGAAGTCCTTCCGAATCTTTATCCAGTCTTCCCGCATAGGTCACGCGTAGCGGATAATTCAGGAATCTGATAATATTCTTCTTTTCCCTTTTATCTTCTGTGCAAACAATCCCAGCGGGTTTATATACCGCCAGGACTGTCTTTTTTGTCTTGCTTTTTATCCGTTTTTTCCCCACACAGACTTCCTGTCCGTCTTCAACCTTCATTCCGGGTACGGCATTTTTTCCATCCACCGTTACAACGCCAGATTCTATCAGCCGGTCCGCCTCTCTTCTTGAGCACACACCGGCTTCGCTTAAATATTTATTCAGCCTAATCATTCTGTAACACCCCGCTGATACTGTTATCTTTTACAAAAGTATTTCCATTATATAAAAATAATACACTTGTGATATTATCCTTCTTCATGACCTTTTCAATATCATCATAATAATACCTTGGATCGACAACCACAATTTCCCTGTAATAAGGTATCAGGAACGGAATCAGACTATTGGCATAAGAATCCTTGATGATCAGAAGCCTGTCTATCGAATCTGCCGTCGTCTTGATGTCAAGGATCGGATAATTTCCGCCAAGAAAAAGTGCATATTTGTCTTTTCCTTTAAGCTTGGAAGTATCATAAAGAGTTGCCGTCTTCTTTTTTTCATTTACATTATTTACTACAGCCTCTGTTGCATTCTTAAGATTGTCGGGTGCATAGATATATATCGGTTCTTCATATCCCGTTTCATATCCGCTCGTCGAAGCCAGTGTTCCGTTAAATGCATTGGTCACCGCATAAGGCTTCATGTCAGAGGTTTTGGATGTATCAAGCTTCATGCTTTTTGAAAGAGCCTGATAACCGTAATACGCGCCAAGTGTTGTCCAGTGATGATCTGTGTGATAATAGATTTCTTCTGATCTGTGTTTTTTTAAAATATCACTGACATCCACCCATGTATAAACAGATCCCAGTGTACTGTGAATTGCTTTAAATTGCTTCTCCTGATTCTCTGTAACTGCATATCCCGGAAGTTTATCCGATTCGATATTAGCCGCATTCGGAACCAGCATCATGTACATTGGTATATCTTTATATTGTTTTTGAAACATTTTCATTGCAGACAGATTTTCTTTCATCTGATCTTCATCCGGTTTTGCAATATCCTCCAGAAGATAATGGTCTTTTCCTTTGAACACGCCATTCGCTTTTCTCTTTCCTGCCAGCAGATCCACCCTGCTTTTTAGCATTACCCAGAAATCTCTTCCCGCGAACTGATCTGATACATAGGATTCGTACTGCTCCATCCATCTTCCGCTTTCTATTCCTGAAATTGTAAGTTCCGGTCTCTGTTCCAGTGCCCGGTTCTCTGTCGCCGAGAATTCCCGGTCACCCGTTGCCAGATTCACAACACAGAAAGCGATCATCATTATGACAAATATCACCGCTGCTAATTTATTTCTATGCACTTCTCTTCTTCTTTCCCATTTTTTTCTTGACTGTCTCATTTTTACTCCTAAAATCTGAAATACAGGAACGGATTATATGTCTCTGTCACCAGATATGCGATACACAAAATGAACAGTACCGCATATACGATTCCATTCAAAAGCGTCGTATTCCACTTCTTCTGGCGCAGCATATGCTGATATCTGACATCTGTAAGCGGAGTAGAACCAATGATCAGAATGATCCACAATACCAGATTCGTTGTAAGCAGATACAGGCTTTCCCTGTCTGCCACTCCGTGTGCTCCTGCTCCAAACATCATTCCCAGATATCTGGCCGCCCCTCCAAGTGAAGGACTAAAGAATAATACCCATCCGATCACAACCAGCACAATACTGTAAATATGGCGTACAACCGAAGGGAGTTTATCCAGTACCGGTGACAGGATATATTTTTCAATGATCAGTATGATCCCGTAATACAATCCCCATGCCACGAAATTCCATGCAGCTCCGTGCCATAATCCGGTCAGAAACCACACAACCATTAGATTGAAGATATGCCGGCTCTTCGATACTCTGTTGCCCCCGAGCGGAATGTATACATAATCCCTGAACCAGCTGCTCAGAGAAATATGCCATCTGCGCCAGAATTCAGTAATACTTTTCGCTATGTACGGATAATTAAAATTCATACAGAACTCAAATCCAAACATCTTTCCAAGTCCCACTGCCATATCCGAATAACCACTGAAATCAAAATAAATCTGAAACATATAGGCAAAAGCACCAAGCCATGCACTCAGTACCGACACATTGCCCTTTCCAAGTCCGGTTACTTCCGTAAATATCATACCGGAAGTATTCGCAAGCAATACCTTTTTTGCAAGTCCACGTATAAAATACATGCACCCTTCTCCGAACTTGTTCCATGATGATTCGCGGTTTACAAGCTGCTCTTCAACATCTGCATACTGTACGATCGGTCCTGCGATAAGTTGCGGAAACATTGTTACATATAATGCAAAGTTCAGGATATTCTTCTGAACTTTAACATTTCCCCGATAAACATCTATAATATAAGACAATATCTGGAATGTATAAAATGAGATACCGATCGGCAGTGCCAGCGGATGATATGTAATATGCACCGGCAGCACCGCATTCAGTGAATCCAGCACAAAGCTTTCATATTTGAAAAATCCCAGGATTGCAATGTTCACCACAATATTGAATATAAGGCTTCTTTTTGCCAGCCTTCTGTCCGTCAGATTTCTTGCTATATCAAGTCCACTGAAATAATTGAACAAAATGGATAACAGCATCAGGAAAATATAGACCGGTTCACCCCACGCATAAAAAATCAGACTTGCAAGCAGCAAAACCGGATTGTGGAATCTCTCCGGCAGCAGGTAATACAACACCAACGCAGCCGGTAAAAATGTAAATAAAAAAACAATACTGCTAAATAACATCTTTCTAATTCCTCTGCCTTCTAATAAATACTATTCTTAAATGCGGCTTCTATGCGATCCGCATCTTTTGAAACAGCTAATAATATGTAATACCCCCTGGTTTCATCGATTGCAGAATGAAGAAGCCTGGTCTGTTTTACACCATAGCCCTCAAAACTCTTCTTCTGTGTAGACAAACGCTCCTCTACAGCCTTCTCCACATCTTCTACCTGGCTCTTATCTTTTACTTTTACTACCAGTATCTCATTTACACTCATGACATCATCCGGTATATACAACATTGTTCCGGCATAATCGTTGGCATTCAGACCATAATACTTCTTAAGGTCCTGAGAACTTCCCTTTTTCATGCCTTTCAGAGAAACAGATTTTTCAATATTCTTTTGTATCGTATCTACGGATACGGTATTATCTCCCTCTCCGGAAACCAGCAATACCACATAGGCAATCAGTGCGATCACCATCAGATACTTACATGTATTAATAATATCCAGTCTTCCTTTTCTCATTATAATCCTGCTGCCTCCGCCATATGATCTACCCATTTCGTATAATAAGATGGTGACATATGGATCCCATCATCGGCATAATACTCCTGTTTTACCAGATCTGTATTATCGATGAATGTCACTTTTTCTTTTTTACATAATTTTTTCAGTTTTTGATTGAACTTTGGAACATTGGCAAATAAAGGTCTTGTTTCAATCGCCGACTGCGCCGCCGGAAGAATACAATTGACATAAATCTTCGTATCCGGCAGTGACTCTTTCAGATCCTCTATAACATTTTTATATGCTTTCACAAATCCGGATGCATTTCCATTCTGTGCTTCGATATCATTCATTCCATAGGCAAGAAACAGCACTTCCGGCTTCATCTCTTTGGCTTTTTTTATATGTTCCTCAATCTTTTTACTGCTGACTTCCGAAACTTCCGTTCCGCGGTCTGCCTGTACATTCGCCTCATCCAGCACTCCGTACTCATATAAGCCCTGTGTGATCGAATCTCCAAGGATCAGACAATCCGCAAACTTTTCGCTTACGGATCTGTTATCTGCTGCTTCTTCCTTCACACGTTCTTCCTCTTCAAGTTTCTGGATTTTTTTATTTACTTTTCCGACATCCGTACGATCCATCTCACTCAGGATCTTCCTGCCTTTCGTTGTGTCCTGCTTTGGATTATTAAGCCTTACTGCTACAACGATTCCTCCAAGCACAATGATCACTGTTGCCAGAATTACTGCAGTCCTAAGCACATGATCCTTTTCTTTTTCCGGAATCTCTGCCGGCTGTTTAGCTTCCTTCTCCTCAGAATTTTTATTATCTATTTCCAAAAAAATTCCTCTCTTCTACATTTCTTTTTGTTGATAAATATATATTCAACTTATTTTACTGTTTTTTCATTCCCATGTCAATTTATATCAATTTTTGTGCTATAATACAGATTACATTTATTTTTATCCGGAGGTTATTCCTTATGAACGTATACCAGTTATCAGCCAAAAATTGTATGTCCCATCTTCTTTTAAAGGATACTTTTGATACATTTCTCTTTATCGAAGGAGAATTCACTACATTTAACAAATTCACCATAAGCGGTTATCTCCAGGAAGACTTCTTCGACGAAAAACCGGAAGAGACTTACTCCCGCTGGGAAAAGATCCGTGACTTCTGCTTCCAGATCATCCGTGGCAAACGCACTCCTCTGAACTTCAAGATTGTCCTTGCTCTCCCGGACGATCAGATTCCTGCCTTCCTGACAGCCCACGGCCTGACCACTTACCGCCCGGAAGACATTCAGGGACTCTACCTCAATTTCCACTACGATGGAAGCACCCTCCAATGCATCACCGGCACTTCCCTCAAAACCTTTTCTATGGATAAGTCCATCGAAAGAGAATGGGATACCGAAGTAAAATCCATCTTAAAATCCAAAAATATCGAAGGCGAATACTAGAATACAAGCAAAGACCATGCAGCTATGGATTTCTCTTTCCACGGCTGCATGGTCTTCTTTACTTCAACTCTCTGCCAGACTTACTTCGTAAGCAGCATCATAATCTTATTACTTCTCTTTACAAACGCTGTCATCTCTTCAGGATTCAATGGCTTATGTGCCAGCATTGCCAGATCATACAACTGTTTGCAGATAATACTTGTATTCTCGCTGTCCTTATGATCAACTACATACTGAACCAGCGGATGATTTGCATTCAGGATCAGTGTACTTGTTGTACCCATATCCATTCCGCTCATGCCGTACATCTTCATCATTTCCTGCATACGGCGGTTCTCTTCAGATAATGTCATCATAGAAGCTATATTTTCATCTTTTAATTTTTCGATCTTAACATCCAGTTTCTCGTCACCAAGCTCTTTACGGAAGATTTCTACCAGGCTGTCAGATGTCTTCTGGAATGCTTCTTTTTCCTCTTCGGCAACTTCTTCTTTTGCTCCTGCTGTTACATCTGCATCAATTCTCTGGAACTTGATGTTCTGATTGCGCTGCTCTAACTGTGTAATAAACGGTGAATCAATATTGTGGCCGAGGATTACTGCATCCATGCCCTGTTTCTTAAACATATTGATGTACTGGCTCTGCTGGATCTCATCGGTTACATAGTAGATGATCGTCTTGTCTTCTTCTTTCTTCTCTGTGTTCTGATCATCTGCTTTGTTGTCCTCTGTCTTGGCATTCGGATCTTCTACGGTTCCACCATTTGCCTCGATACAGTCTTTCAGTGTCAGATACTTGTGATCCAGATTCTTGAACAGAACCGCGTCTTTCATCTTGTCACAGAACTTTTCATCTTTCAGGCATCCGAACTTGATGAACGGACTGATGTTATCCCAGTATTTCTCATAGTCTTCTCTCTTTGTCTTGCACATTCCGGAAAGCTTGTCTGCAACCTTTTTGGAAATGTATTCAGAGATCTTATTCACAAATCCGTCATTCTGTAATGCGCTACGTGATACGTTAAGCGGCAGATCCGGACAATCGATGACTCCCTTTAATACCATCAGATATTCCGGAATGACTTCTTTGATATTGTCCGCGATAAATACCTGGTTGTTGTATAACTTAATTGTTCCTTCAATAGAATCATACTCTGTGTTGATTCTTGGGAAGTACAAAATTCCTTTTAAATTAAATGGATAATCCATATTCAGGTGGATCCAGAACAGTGGCTCTTTGTAATCCATGAATACTTTGCGGTAGAAGTTCAGATAATCTTCATCACTGCATTCATTCGGATGCTTTGTCCACAGTGGGTGGATATCACTTAATGAAACCGGACGTTTTTTGATCTTTACTTTTTCTTTGGCAGGTTCTGTCTCTACCATTTCTTTCTCGCCGTTTTCATTCTCTTTTTCTTCCATCTTGGCATCTTCGTGAATATGCTCGATTACTTCATCATCATCTTTCAGATCTGCTTCGTCGATCGTCTCATATTCAGGCTCTGCATTTGCCTTGGAAAGGAAGATTTCTACCGGCATAAATGAACAATATTTCTCCAGAACTTCTCTCATTCTGTATTCATTAGCGAACTCCAGGCTGTCCTCATTCAGATACAGGGTCATTGTAGATCCGACTTCCTGTTTGTCGCCTTCTTCCATCTCATACTCCGTTCCGCCGTTGCTTACCCAGTGTACCGGTTTTGCGCCTTCTTTGTAAGAGAGTGTATCGATATGCACCTCATCTGCTACCATAAATGCAGAATAGAATCCAAGACCGAAATGTCCGATCATATCATCTTCTGTTGTCTTATCTTTATATTTTTCAAGGAACTGTGTTGCTCCGGAAAATGCGATCTGTGTAATATATTCTTCTACTTCATCGGCTGTCATTCCAAGACCGTTATCTGTAAATTTCAGAGTTTTTTCTTCTGGATTAACCTCAACTTTGATCGCCGGTTTGTAATCATCCGGTAACTGGTATTCACCCATCATATCCAGCTTCTTCAGTTTTGTGATCGCATCACATCCATTGGAAACCAACTCACGTGCGAAAATATCGTGATCGGAATATACCCATTTTTTAATGATCGGGAAAATGTTTTCACTGCTGATTGACAAACTACCTTTCTTTGCTGCCATTGTAAATCACTCCTATTTCTACTTTTATATTTCTATCATATTAGTGACAAAAGATGCCGTATTGCCGACTGGCCCACATCTTTTTGTTACATTTTTCATCTAACAGATATGATAATACTGCATATTTTAAAAGTCAATAGAAAATTAGCACTCTTTTAAAAAGAGTGCTAACAATTCTATGAAATTTATAAACCATTTATAAACTTTGATATTTTTATGATATTTTCGCCGAATATCCTTATATTAATATTATATGTGCCGTACCATTTTTCCGGCTACTCTATGCTTTTCAATGATTCTACCATGTCAATTTTCTTTAACTTGAAATACATTACCCAGTTTACGAATAATGAAAATCCTATCGTAAATAAAAAGCTGTAGATATAACTCGGAAGATAAATGCTTCGTCCAAACATCGCCGCATCCACTTCCACCGTCTGAATTACGAACAGGTGCAGGACTTTACCGAATATCACACCTACGAAAGCTCCAATAAGCGTCAGCAGGATATTTTCCCGGAATACATATTCCGCTACTTCCACATCATAGAAGCCAAGCACTTTCAAAGTTGCAAGCTCTCTCTGACGCTCTGTAATGTTAATACTGTTCAGATTATAAAGTACTACGAATGCAAGCATTCCCGCCGAAACGATCAGGACTATGATCACCAGATTCAGGCTGGCAAGCATATCATCCAGCTGATCCTTAATATCATGCAGATAAGAGATTGTCAGTACCTGATCTTTCGCAAGGATTTTTTCTCCGGCTTTTTTCACCTGCTCTTCTGAATATCCATCCTTTGCCCGGAACATGATACAGTTATATTCTGCTGTCTTTCCATATACTTTCTTATAATACTGCGGCGTAAAATATATGTAATGTCCCATATAGTTCTCACAGATATGCGCAATTTTTACTGTGACACCTTTTGCCATACCGTCCTTAAGATTTATCGTATCACCTTCTTTTACATTCAGAAGTTTTGCCGTCTTCTCACTGACAATTGCACCATTGTCTGTAAGTTTGTATGATTCTTTCGTCTTCCTGTCATGGAAATCTTCATATTTTCCGACAATATCCGGATCGCCAAGTACGCACTGATAAACGCTGCGTTTTTTATTTCCCTTTGATGCCGTCACGCTCTGCATCCTCGCATCCATATAAGTCTGAATATCCGTATCTTCTTTCAGATATTCCTTCAACTCTTCTTTCTCTGTCTTTGTTACATCATCCTTGTAGAAAATATGCCCGTCATACAGTTGGATCTCATCGTACTGAATATCTGCGATCTCATATACCGAATCCTTTACCCCATATCCAACCAGCATCAGTGCCATACAGCCGCCAATTCCGAATATCGTCATAAAGAAACGTTTTTTATAACGCATCAGGTTTCGGATTGTTGATTTCCATGTGAAATTCATTCGTTTCCAAATAAATCCGATTCTTTCCAGGAACACTCTTCTTCCCTTTTTTGGTGCCGGCGGACGCATCAGCACAGCCGGTTCTGCAGCCAGTTCTTTATAGCAGGATGCAAGTGTCGCTCCCATGGTACACACGATCGAAGCGGCCGATGCCATCACCGCATAACTCATATGATATGGTACATAAATCTTCGGAATATGCGGATACATAATCTCATATGCATAAATGATAATATACGGCAAGATCTTTTCTCCTGTCAGCACTCCCAGAATACTTCCTCCCGCTGTTGCAAGAAACGCGTATCCCAGATACTTGGAAGCAATAGAAAAATTACCGTATCCTAGTGCTTTCATTGTACCGATCTCAATTCTCTGCTCTTCCACCATACGGGTCATACCGGTCAGACTGATCAGAGCAGCAACTAAGAAGAACATCACAGGAAATACTTTTCCGATTGCACGCATACGGTTTGCATTTTCCCCAAATCCATCATATTCTACCAGTGTACTTCTATCGTATACATACCATTTTGGATTTTTTATCTTCTTAATCTGTTCTTTTGCATCAGCAAGCTTTTTCTCACCTTTTGCGATTTCTTCCTCAAACGTCTCTTTTCCGTCCTCATATTCTTTTCTCGCATCGGCAAGTTTGGCTTCATTTTGAGCAATTTCTGTCTCGCCATTTTGCAATGTCTGTTCCTGTGCTTTCAACTCTGCTTTACCGGCATCTAATTGTTTCTGTCCGGATTCTATACTTGCGGCTGCACTGGTAAGCTTTGCTTCACTGGCGTCCAGCTTCGCTTTTGCCTGGTCAAGCTCGGCTTTCCCACTTGCGAGCTTTTGCTTTGCTGCATCAAGTCCGGCCTTCTGGGTCTGATAATCCTGTTCTTTTGCATCCAGTGTCTTCTTGGTCTCCTGCGCCTGCTGCTCCATTACCTGGATCTTCTGTAATAATTCCTGATCCTGGTTGGGATTCTCCTGATCCGGATCCTGTCCCGAACCGCCTGCTGCCTGTGCTTTTAGTGCCTCAATCGTATTCAGAAGAGTCTGATATCCCGCCCAGCCTTTATCCAGTTCGGCTCTGTATGTAACCAGGCCTTCCTCTCCTGCCTGAATCTTTGCCTGCGCTTCTGCATACTGGGAATCATACGCAGCTTTTCCTTGTTCGTACTGTTTCTTTCCCTGGGAAAGCTCTTTCAGTCCATTTTGATACGTCTTTTTCGCCTGATCCAATTCTTTTTGTTTTGTATCTATCGTCTGCTTTGCTGCTGCAATCTGCGACTTTCCACTCGCAATCTTTTCTTTTGCCTGCGAAACCTGCGTCTCTCCATCGGTAATCTGCTTTTTGGCATCCTCAAGCTTCTGCTTCGATTCCGCTTTGCCATCATCCAGCTTTTTCTGCGCTTTCGCAAGTTTTTCATTTGCCTTATCTTCAAGTTCCGACTTCCGGATCTTTCCTCTTTCTTCTGTGATTGCTTCGATTCTCTTTTGGACGGTCTTTACTTTCTCTTTATATGCCTTCGTATAAGCAGTCAGATCTTTTGCACCTGCCACCTGTACGTACATTTCCGTATACACATCCAGATCAAAGGTTTTCTCCGGGACCACTACGAATCCGCTTATCGTACCGGTTCCAATGGTTGTGCTTCCTCGGCTCAGTGAAATGTAGTATGGGGAATTTCCTTTTCCGACTACTTTTAATTCGTCCGTCTTCAATGTATCTGTCACCTTGTCATCTGTTCCGGACTTTAATTTTATCGTCTCGCCGATTTTATAATTCATCTGGTCATCAACCAGACATTCCCCTGCTTTTTCCGGCATACGTCCTTCCCTTACCGTGATCTTATTCATATCCTCCATCGCTGACATCACATGAAGTACATATTGCTTCTTATTCTTTATATTCAGGAAATCTGCACTGTAGGCACCTTCAGCCTTTCCCACTCCCTTTACGTTTCCGACCGCACTTACATCCTCTTTCGTAATTCCAAGCGTACTGACAGCCTTAATGTCCATCAGATCCGATTCATCAAAATACGCATCTCCCGTAATTCTCATAGATGGTTCCGATGCCCGGATTCCAGAAAAGAACGCAACACCCAAAGCAACAATAAAAAGAATTGAAATAAAACGGCCAAAATTCCGTCGGATCTCCATGTAAAAATTCTTTCGTGTTATCTTTCTTGCCATCTGTTATCCTCACCTCTTTGTCTTACCATTCTATGGTCTCAACCGGAACCGGCTGCGGATTTTCGATGATCTTATCAACCCGTCCGTTCTTGATCTTGATCACCCGGTCTGCCATCGGTGCTATTGCCGAGTTATGTGTGATCAGTATAACTGTCATACCATTGTTCCGGCATGTATCCTGAAGTAATTTCAAAATGGATTTGCCTGTATTGTAATCAAGCGCTCCCGTTGGTTCATCACAGAGTAATAATTTCGGATTCTTCGCAAGTGCCCTTGCAATCGACACTCTCTGCTGTTCTCCTCCTGATAACTGAGCAGGAAAATTATCCAGACGGTCCCCAAGTCCTACTTCTTCCAATACCTCTTTTGCATCCATCGGATTCTTACATATCTGGAGTGCAAGCTCCACATTCTCCAGTGCCGTCAGATTCGGTATCAGATTATAAAACTGGAACACGAATCCGATATCGTCTCTTCTATATGCAGTCAGCTGCTTCGTTGAATACGTAGCAATATCCTGTCCATCTACCAGCACCTGCCCCTCAGATGCCGTATCCATGCCGCCAAGAATATTGAGAACTGTGGTTTTCCCGGCTCCACTCGGACCAACAACAACTGCAAATTCTCCCTTTTTAATCTCAAAATCAATTCCTGCGGCCGCCATGATCTCAACTTCGCCCATCTGATATATCTTCTTAACATCTTTCAAAGTCACAAATTCACTCATGCATACTTCCTCCGTGTGCGTATATTCGTATGTCAATTATACCATCTTTTTCGTGGAAACCACAGGGGCAATTTTCTATTTAATGCATTAAGCGGTTGATACCCGGCCGGAAGAAAAGGAAGAGAGT
>OLOR01003266.1_pt1 | contig 11618 bp, 10 predicted proteins | sample 1672521 | NCBI WGS metagenome assembly OLOR01 (sample SAMEA3136695, study PRJEB25190) | human gut metagenome | biome: human gut; feature: human-associated habitat; material: faeces | place: Austria | collected 2013
CAGCTGCCGCACCTCGCTCGCCGTATCGGCGCTTAGAATTATGCGGTATTGCCCTTAAAATAATGAACTGCTATCGTGCGGTCACATTGCAACATACCGGAAAGGGCTGTTGCACAGCGGAAAGAACCAAGTGCAACAGCCTCTTTTATGTATACGATACAGATTTGAAGTAAAGTCAAAATAAATCCAACATACTGTCAAGATAGATTTCTTCCCGCACACGCAGCTGGTATTCGGGTTTGGTGAGGTAGTAGAGCAAAAATTCCAGCACGATGGCGCTGCCAAGGCCGCGGCCTTCGATTTTGAAATTGGTGAAGCCCTGGGGAAGATAGCGCGTCAGGATGTCCTCGGTACTGATAAAACTGGGGCTTTCCATGGCGCGGGAAAAGCGGTAGCCCTGCGCAGCATCAGGGGCGGTGCAGCGGTGTTCAGGGGTGTCCAAGCCTAAGTTGCGGCGGCTGACGGCTTCGTAGCAGACTTTGCGGTCGCGGCAGCCGACCCAGCAGCACTCGTTGCAGAGAAATTCCAGCTTGTCCCGCTGGTCTTGGGGCAGGGTGGCGAGCCGGTCAAAGGCTTTATTCAGGCGGAAATCCGGCACCACATAGCGGAAATCCTCCCGCGCGGTTTCCTGTGCCAACTGCGAAAACTCCGTAAGCACCTTGGTGGTCGACGACACAAAATAGAAACTGGGGTACGTTCGTTTTAAATAGTCCAGCAGCAGTTCTGAGTGGACAATGACGCCGCTTTGTGGTGTGTCGCATGCGGCAAATAACCGGCAAAGTTTATTGCAGGTTGGGTCGGACAGATGTTCCGGCTGCAGTAGAGAGTTGCTGAACGTCAACCTGGCCGAGATGCCGTATTCCTGTGCCAGTGCCAGCGCATCCCGTGGGCGGACATCCCCGCCGCCGACACGTCCGCCGCCCCACAGGCAATCGGCCGGCGCACCGTAAAGCGAGGCAATATCGCACCAGGGGTAAAACCAATCGCGATGTGTACAGTACAGTGGTAGAAACACGCGGTACAACTCGTAAAATTCAAACAACCCAGGCAGATGATACTGTGCGATACGATCCATGGCTCAGCCTCCTCTCTTTTTGAAATATTATAACAGGAGACGGAATACTTTGCAATTCTGGGGCAAATGGCAGGAAACAAGAGATCCGACGCTTCACACAGGCGGGTACGCCTGCCCAGTTAAGAATCGGCTGTCCTTCCCATAAAAATCATTGTGTTTGTAAGCGAAACACCTGCGCAAACCAAACTTTCGTAAGAATTGCCCAAAAAGCCTTGCACTTTTTGCATAGTCTGCTATAATGGCACTATCATCACAGAACACGAACGGGACAAAGGGGTCGCGTACTTGCAAAAGTACAGCGGCCCCTTTCCGTTACGCACAAAGGCGTGCAGCACTTTACATCGGTGCCGCGCGCCTTTTGTTTTGGATGGTGGGAGAGTTCCCTGTAGAACAGGAAAAGAACAGAAAGAGAGGGGCACACAATGAAAAAGCGTAATCGAGTTCTTGCACTTACTATGGCAGCTGCCATGTCGGCCAGCCTGTTAGCAGGCTGCGGTTCCAGCACCCAGCAGGGTGGGGCGGCTGCTTCCAGTGAGGCCTCGGCCAGCACCACCGCCGCAGCGGATGGCGAGGAAGATAACATCATTCGTGTGGGCGTTGTCTGCTCCATGACCGGCGGCTCCGCCATCTACGGTGAGGGCGCACAGAACGCCATTGATATGGCCGTAGAGGAGATCAACGGCGGGGACTCCGGCTATAAGATCGAAATCGTCAACGGAGGTAAGGTCGCTGACGATGCCAAGGACGCCAAGCAGGCGATGAATGCCTACAACAAGGTCATGGCGGATTCGCCCGAGGCCATCGTCGGCAGCTTCTTCTCCTCGGTCACGCTGCCCATGGCAGAGCAGGCCTCCAAGGACGGTATGCTGCTTCTGGCGACCGGCGCAACCAACGCCGATGTCACCTTAAAAGGCGACACCATCTTCCGCAACTGCTTCATCGACCCGTATCAGGGCAAGATGGCGGCGCTGTTTGCCAAGGATAAGGGCTTTACCAAGGTGGCCGTCATCTACGCCAAGGACGATGACTACTCCAACGGCCTGAAGGATGCATTTATTGAAAACTGCGAGGCAAACGGCATTGAAGTTGCCTACACCGGTGAGTGCATGACCACCGACACCGATTATTCTTCGCAGGCGGCACAGGCCGTGGCCAGTGGTGCAGAGCTTTTGTATTATCCCTGCTTCCTCGACACCGTTCCGCTGCTGGTTGGTGCAGCCCGCAATGCAGGCTTTACCGGTGCCATCATGGGCGGTGACGGCTGGGATGGTTCCGACACGACCGGTCTTGCCGCACAGTTTGAGGATTGCTACTTTACGAACCACTACTCCAGCGAGGATACAGCCCCGGCTGTCCAGAACTTCGTGCAGAAGTACACGGAAAAGTACGGCACCGAAAGCCTGAACGCCTGTGCAGCGCTGTATTATGACGCTATGTACATGCTGGTGCAGGCCGCCGAGAATGCAGGAGGCACCGACACGGCCAGCCTTGTCAAGGGCATGACCGGCATGAGCTTTACCGGTGTCGGCGGCGACATCACGCTGGACGAGAACGGTGACGCTATCAAGAGCATTGCCGTCAACACCTTCGTGGACGGCGCGGTCAAGTGGACCGAAACGCTTGGCTCGGACGGCGCGGTCGTTTCCAAGGCAGACTAAAAGAGAATATATCGCACCTCGGCGGGGGAAAACCCCCCCCGCCCCTGTGTGTTTAGAAAAGGGGAATGGACCACAATGACTTTCTCACTGTTTTTTCAAAGTTTGATAAACGGTCTGAACCAGGGCGCAATCTACGCACTGATTGCCCTGGGCTACACAATGGTTTACGGCATCATCCGCATGATCAACTTCGCCCATGGTGATTTTATCATGATCGGTGCCTACACACTGTTTTATACCATCCCGCTTATGGTCAACGCGGGTATGCCCGCCTGGCTGGCGGTCATCATCGCCATTGCGGTCTGTGCCGTGGTCGGCGTGCTGGTCGAGATTTTGGCTTACCGCCCGGTGCGCAAGGCCGGCCCTATGTCCGCCCTGATTACGGCCCTGGCCATGAGCATCTTTTTGGAAAACCTGGCCATGGTGCTGTTCGGCGCCAAGCCCCATAACGTGCAGGCCATCTTCAGCCTACCCACCATCACGGTCGGCACTGTGGCGCTGCCGTTGAACGTGCTGCTCACCATCGCCATCGGCCTGGGCATCATGATCGCCTTGCAGCTTTTTGTTAAGAAAACCAAGCTCGGCAAAGCGATGCGCGCTGTGCCGCAGGATAAGGACGCGTCCACTCTCGTGGGCATCAACGTCAACAAGATCATCACCACAACGTTTGCCATCGGTTCCGGTCTGGCAGCGGTGGCAGCGCTTATGTACTGCGCCACCTATCCCCGCGTCACCAACGATATGGGTTCGATGATGGGCATGAAAGCCTTCATTGCAGCCGTCCTCGGCGGCATCGGCATCATCCCCGGTGCGATGCTGGGCGGTATCCTGATTGGTCTGATTGAGATTTTTGTCAAGCTGTTTGCCCCCGGTTGGTACGAGGCTGTGACCTACGGGACCCTGATCGTCATCCTGCTGGTCAAGCCTTCCGGCATCCTGGGCAAGAACGTCGGCGAGAAAGTGTAAGGGAGCGTGAACAAGATGACGAAACGACGGCTGGCCTCTTATGGCCTGAACTTGGTTGGCGTCGCGCTGCTGTATGCGCTGATCACGCTGGCATTTACCTTTAACGCTTTTGGCAAAAGCACTACCTACATCCAGGGCATCTGCACCACCGCCTGCTATACCATTATCATGGTCACGTCGTTGAACCTGGTGGTTGGCTTTATGGGCGAGTTCTCGATGGGCCACGCGGGCTTTGTCTCGGTGGGGGCCTATGTTTCCGCTATCATTTCCGGTGCGCTGGCCGGGCATGGCCTGTCGGACTTGGCGTTGCTGCTGGTCGCTATTTTGGCGGGCGGCCTGGCCGCCGGCATCATGGGCGTGGCCGTCGGCATCCCGGCGCTGCGTCTGCGGGGCGACTACCTCGCCATCGTCACAATGGCTTTTGCCGAGATCATCCGCGTCTGCTTCTGCAACTTTTCCATCACCGGCGGCGGCAAAACGATGAGCGGCATCCTCAAGCTTTCTACCTTTGATCGTGCGTTCTGGATCATGGTCGTCTGCGTGACCGTCATGTTCCTGTTTGTACGCAGCCGCTTCGGCCGCACCGTGCAGGCCATCCGCGAGGATTATATCGCGGCCTCGGCCTCCGGTATCAACGTCACCTATTATAAGGTTCTTACCTTCGCCATTTCGGCCTTCTTCGCAGGCATTGGCGGCGGCGTTTACGCCCATTACATGACCGCCATGATCCCCACCAACTTCAACTTTAACTATTCGGCAGAGCTGCTCTCCGAGGTCATCATCGGTGGCACCGGCTCGCTGACTGGCTCCATCATCGGCGCGGCGTTCCTGTCCAGCCTGCCGGAGCTGATGCGTGATTTCTCCACCTACCGCATGCTGGCCTACTCGATCGTGCTGGTGCTGGTCATGCTCTTCCGTCCCGGCGGTATCTTCGGCCGGTGGGAGTTCAGCCTGAACCGCCTGCTGGACGGTATCCGTCACCCCAAAGAAAAAGCTGCGAAAGGAGCGTGACCCTCTATGGCAGCACCCGTATTGAAAGCGCAACACCTGGGCATCCAGTTCGGCGGCTTAAAAGCCGTGGATGATTTTAATATGGAAATCGGAGAGTCCGAGCTGGTCGGGCTTATCGGCCCCAATGGCGCCGGCAAGACTACTGTGTTCAACCTTATTACCGGCGTCTACAAGCCTACCGAGGGCTCGTTCTACCTTTGCGGCGAGCGGATGGACGGCAAAAAGACCTACCAGATCGTCCACGCAGGCATTGCCCGCACCTTCCAGAACATTCGCCTGTTCAAAAAAATGACGGTCATCGAGAATGTCAAGACTGCCATGCAGGCCCACACCACCTACAGCCTGACCGATGCCATCTTCCGCACCAAAAAGTACTGGCAGCAGGAGGCCGAGATCACCGAGCAGGCCAAAGAACTGCTCAAAGTCGTCCACCTTTCCGGCAAGGAAGACCTGGAGGCCGACAACCTGCCCTATGGTGAGCAGCGCCGCCTGGAGATCGCCCGTGCGCTGGCCACTGATATGAAGCTGCTGCTCCTCGATGAACCGGCGGCGGGCATGAACCCCACCGAGACCGAGGAACTGCTGGAGATCATCAACTACATCCGCAATGAATTTAAAGTGTCCGTCCTGCTGATCGAGCATGATATGAGCCTGGTCATGAAGATCTGTGAGCGCATCCAAGTGCTGGATTTCGGCACCACCATCGCCTCCGGCACACCGGAGCAGATCGCCAACGACCCCCATGTCATCGAGGCTTATCTGGGCAAGGACGAGCCGGAGGAGGCCGCCAATGCTTGAGATCAAAGACCTGCATGTCAACTACGGTGCCGTCCACGCACTGAACGGCGTATCCATGACGGTAAACGACGGCGAGATCGTCTCCCTCATCGGTGCCAACGGCGCGGGTAAAACCACCACGCTGCGCACCATCACCGGGCTGGAAAAGGCCGCCAGCGGATCCATCACCTTTGATGGCCACGACCTGCGCAAGACCGAACCCAGCAAGATCATTACGCTAAAGCTGGCGCATGTGCCGGAAGGACGGCACATCTTCCCCCAGATGACGGTGGAAGAGAACCTGGAGATGGGAGCTTTCACGGATCCTACCGATATGGCCAAAACGATGGCCGATGTCTACGAGCGGTTCCCCCGCTTGAAAGAGCGCAAACGCCAGCTGGCAGGCACCCTTTCCGGCGGTGAGCAGCAGATGCTGGCCGTGGGCCGCGCCCTGATGGGAAAGCCCAAGATGATTCTGATGGATGAGCCGTCTATGGGCCTGTCCCCGCTGCTTGTTAAGGAGATTTTCGAGATCATCAAGGAAGTCAACAAACAGGGCATCACGATCCTGTTGGTGGAGCAGAACGCTAAAATGGCGCTGGCCATCTCGGACCGCGCCTACGTGTTGGAGACCGGCACCATCACCATCGAAGGCGACGCCCAGCAACTGCTGAATGATCCCCGTGTGAAAAAGGCCTACCTGGGCCAGTAAAGGAGGGCACGCCATGTATCCGAATTATCCCTACTTCGCCGTGGCCATCACCCGCACCTGCGGGTCGGGCGGCGGCAGTTACATCGGCAAAAAGCTGGCGAAGGATTTTGACATTGATCTCTACGACCGCAAGCTGCTGCGCCTGGCAGCCGAGGACAGCGGCATCAACGAAAAGATCTTTGCCGCCGCCGATGAAAACACCAGGAAAACGCTACTCTACCGTGTATCCCAGCATGTCTACGACGGCAGCTTTATCCCACCGGAGAGCGGCAACTTCATCAGCGACCAAAACCTGTTCAACTACCAGGCCAAGGTCCTGCGGGAACTGCTGAACGAGGAAAGCTATATCTGTGTAGGCCGCGCGGCAGACTTTGTACTGAAGGATAAGCCCAATGTCCTCACCGTCTACATCGATGCCCCTTACGAGGACCGCATCGACCGGGAGATGAAGCGCCAGGGCATCGGCCGCAGCCAGGCCATTCGCTACATCGACAAGCTGGACCACTACCGGGAGAGCTACTACAAATATCACACCGGCCGCCAGTGGAAGCGGGTAGAAAACTACGACCTCTGCCTGGACAGCGCCGCCATTGGGCTGGACAACTGCGTAGAGGTCATCAAAAAAGTCATCGAGCTGAAATTTGGGGTGAAATGCCCGCAGTAAAACTTGGGAAAACGCCCGCTATCATAAAACAGGGGAGGAAAGAGTTATGGAAGCACTTGCATATTACGATGGAAAGATCGGCACGCCGGAAGAATTGATGGTCCCGTTCAACGACCGCGTACATTTCTTTGGCGATGGCGTCTATGATGCCACCGTCGGTGCCAATGGCAAGGTGTACCTGATGCAGGACCACCTCGACCGCTTCTACACCAGTGCCAAGGCGCTGGATATTCACATCCCGATGTCGAAAGAGGAACTGGGCAAGCTGCTGACCGACCTGCTGGCCAAGGTGGATGGCACCACCCACTTCGTCTACTGGCAGGTCACCCGCGGCGTTGAGACCCGCAACCACGTCTACGCCGAGGATCTGCCCGGCAAGCTGTGGGTGTCCATCCGACCCAACCACCTGAACGATCCCGATGTGCCCATCAAGCTGGACACCGCCGAAGACACCCGTTTTTATCACTGCAACATCAAAACGCTGAACCTGCTGCCCAGCGTAGTTGCCGCCCAGCACGCCAAGCGCATCGGCGTACAGGAGACCGTGTTCCATCGTGGCGACATCGTGACCGAGTGCGCTCACTCCAATGTGTCTATCCTGAAAGATGGTGTCTTCTACTCCCACCCCAACGATGAGTTCATCCTGCGGGGCATCGCCAAGACCCACATGATCCAGGCCTGCTACCGGCTGGGCATCACGGTCATGGAAAAGTGCTTTACGTTGGATGATTTGAAAAACGCCGATGAAATTATCGTGACCTCCTCCTCCAACTTCTGCCTGCATGCCTGCGAGGTGGATGGTCAGCCTGCAGGTGGCAAGGATCCCGCCATGCTCAAGGCCATCCAGGACGAGGTGCTGCGCGAGTACTTTGCCTACACCGGAAAAACCACCGTGGTAGATTGAACAGGGGGTGGACCGCATGACCCGCGATGAACTGGAAAAACGCAACGTAGGCGAAAACCTCGATGCGCTGATGAACCTCGACCCCCGCGGCTACGGTGTCTGCCGCATTTTGTATGCAGGCAGCCGCGCCTTCACCGGCGAGCCGCTGACGATGCACGCCGCCCAGGTGTTGTACGACAGCGTAAAAGAAAACGACTTGGTGTACATTTTGGTTGGATTTGTTCTGCTGCCACACCGTGTGCCGGAGATGGACGGCACGGTCAGCGCCATGCTGCTGGCCCGCGCACTGGTCATGGCATTCAACGCCAAGCCGGTCATCGTCTGCCCCAGCGACAGTGTGCAGGCCATTGAAAAGTGCGCCGCCGTGGTGGGCCTGCATATTTACGAAGACCTGGACACCGTGCAGGAATTGCCACTGAGCATGGGCGTGGTGGCCTTTACTAAGGATAAGGCCGCCGCCCCCGCCCAGGCCGCCGAGCTGGCCGCCCGTAAACCCGCGGCGGTCGTCTCGGTGGAAGCCAGCGGTGCCAACACTTTGGGCGTTTACCACAATGCCGTGGGCAAGGATGTGACCGAGATGCAGGCCAAGAGTGAAGCCCTCTGGGATCTGCTGCGTACCCAGGGCGTGCCCAACATTGCCATTGGCGATTTGGGCAACGAGATCGGCATGGGCACCATTGCTGACCACATCAAAAAGTACGTGCCCTTTACCGACAAAGGCGAGTGCCAGTGCGGCTGCGGCGGGGGCATTTTAAGCGCCACCAAAGCCGATAACATCATCACGGCCACCTGTTCTGACTGGGGATGCTACGGGTTGATGGCGGCGCTGGCGTACCTTAAAAAGGATATGGAGATTCTGCATCACGAGGAGATGGAATCCGAAGTGATGCGGGTGGCTGCGCGCAATGGTTTTATCGATATGACCGGCTCGCTGCTGCCGGGCATCGACGGTTTCAGCACCCGGATGAACGTGGGCATCGTCAGTTTGATGCGCCAGTGCACGGCCTACGCGGTGCGGTTCTCCCACAACTCGGATCACTGGTTCGGCCCGGTGCTGGCAAAGCATTTCTTTGATTGATTTCGCGGAAAGGGGGGCGGCGGCCATGCTGCCGTTTACGGTACACCCGGTGGGGGACAGCGCCCTGCTGGCAGTTTTTACGCAGCGCATTGCGCCGGAGATCGGCGCGGCCGTGGCGGCGCTGAACACCCGCGTTCTGTCCGCCAACATCTCCGGCGTGGACGAGACCGTGCCCGCCTTTGCCTCGCTGATGGTCACCTACGACCCATTGGTGACCGACTATGATGCCGTGGCCGCCGCCATGCAAAAGCTGGCCGATGTCCCTGATGCGGACAGCACCGCCGAGAACGGCAAGCTTGTCACGATCCCTGTCTGCTATGGCGGCGAGTTTGGCCCCGACCTGTCCTTTGTGGCCCGGCACGCGGGTCTGACCGAGCAGGAGGTCATCGCCCTGCACACAGGGCGGGATTACCGCATTTATATGCTGGGCTTTCTGCCCGGCTTCCCGTATCTGGGCGGGCTGGATGAACGGCTGTTTACCCCGCGGTTGGGTACGCCGCGCACAGCGATCCCTGCTGGATCAGTGGGAATCGGCGGCGAACAGACCGGCATCTATCCCATTGCCAGCCCGGGCGGCTGGCAGCTCATCGGCCGCACGCCGCTCAAACTGTTTGACCCGGCTGCGGGCACGCTGCCCTATGCGGCGGGCGACCACATCCGGTTTACGCCCATCACAAAAGCAGAATTTAATGCCCTGGCGCAAAAGGAGGGGGCGGTATGAGCCTGAAAGTGCTGGACCCCGGCCCGCTGACTACCGTGCAGGACGCAGGCCGCACCGGCTATGCCGCCAAAGGCTATCGCGTCTGCGGCGCGGCGGACAGCTACGCCTACCGTTTGGGTAACATGCTGATCGGCAACACACCGGGCGCGGCGGTGCTGGAATGTACCCTGCGGGGCGCAGCCCTGCAATTTGAAACCGACACCGTTTTTGCCTTAACCGGGGCCGTAAGCCCTGCCGCGCTGGACGGTGTACCTGTGCCGTACTACGCACCGCTGTTTGCCAAAGCGGGCAGTACGCTGCAAATGGGCATGGCATCCACCGGCCTGCGCAGTTATCTTGCCGTGGGCGGCGGCATAGCCACCCTGCCGGTGCTGGGCAGCCGCGCCACCGATTTGAAATGCTGCATCGGCGGGTTGGATGGCCGCAAGCTGGCCAAAGGAGATACCCTGCCTACCGGGCTGTGTGATACGACGGCCTTATGGCAAAAAATCATCACCCGCCATCTGGACCGCCTCTTGCAAGATACCTGTATCACTACCGCCCTGCATCCCGTGCGCACACTTGGTACGCAAACTTTTCCGTTGCTGCGTGCCGTGCCCGGCCCGCAGGATGCCGCTTTTACCTCCGCTGGCCTGCACATCTTTACCCATGGTGTGTACCAGCTGACTCCTAACTGTGACCGCATGGCCTGCAAGCTGGCCGGGCCTGCCATCGAGATGAAATACGGCGCGGACATCCTGTCTGACGGCATCGCGGCAGGCTCGGTACAAATTTCTGCCGACAGCCAACCCATTGTGATGCTGACCGACCACCAGACCACCGGCGGTTACGCCAAGATTGCCACTGTCATCTCGGCCGATCTGCCCGTACTGGCCCAGCTGCGCCCGGGGCAGGCGGTGGCCTTTGCTTTCGTCTCCCCCGCCCAGGCTGTCCGGGCCGCCCGCCGGCAGGCAGCAATTTTACAGCAAATTGCCGCGCGCCTACTATAAATAAAGAGGTGTATCCCCATGACCTATTCCGCCGCCACCCCCGCCGAGATCCGCGCCATGATTCGCACGGGCCAGCTCACGGCCCCCACCACCGGCTACTGCGATGGCTACGCTCAGGGAAATCTGGTGGTGCTGCCTAAAGCGCTGGCGTGGGACTTCCTGCTGTTTTGCCAGCGCAACCCCAAGGCCTGCCCGCTGCTGGAAGTGGCCGATGCCGGGCAGCGTAGCTTTTCCCAGTTTGCGCCGGGCAGCGATATTGCCCGCGACATCCCGCGCTACCGCATTTACCGAAACGGCGAGCTGGCTGAGGAAACCACCGATGTGACGCACTATTTTGAAGAACGGAACGATTTGGTCAGTTTCCTCATCGGGTGCAGCTTCTCTTTTGAGTCGGCGCTTCTCGAAGCTGACATTCCCGTGCGCCAGATCGAAGAGGGCGTCAACGTACCTATGTACAATACGAACATTCCCTGCACACCGGCGGGGGTGTTCAGCGGCAATATGGTGGTCAGCATGCGGCCTATTCCGTATGCCCAGGTGCCCGCAGCGGTGGCCATCACGGCGGGCATGCCCCGCGTCCACGGCGCGCCCGTTCAAATTGGTACGCCCGCAGCCATCGGCATCACCGACCTGGCTCACCCGGACTATGGCGACGCCGTCACAATCCGCCCTGGAGAGACGCCGGTGTTCTGGCCCTGCGGAGTCACGCCCCAGGCAGTGGTCATGCACTCCAAACCGGCGTTTTGCATCACCCACGCGCCGGGACACATGTTTATCACCGATGTCAAAAATACCGCGCTGAAATTTTAAAGGGGGCTTTACAATGCCGTCCATTGATTTGAACTGTGATCTGGGCGAAAGCTTTGGCGCCTACACCATCGGCATGGATGCCGAGATTCTGCCCTACATTACCTCGGCCAACATTGCCTGCGGTTTTCACGCAGGCGACCCGTCCGTCATGCAAAAAAGCGTGTTGCTGTGCAAAAAGTATGGTGTGCAGGTGGGTGCCCATCCCGGCCTGCCAGATCTGCAGGGCTTCGGCCGCCGCAAAATGACGATTTCG